>PVBE012700166.1_pt1 | contig 16620 bp, 17 predicted proteins | sample 1631181 | NCBI WGS metagenome assembly PVBE01 (sample SAMN08397723, study PRJNA350692) | Marine metagenome, whole genome shotgun sequencing project. | isolation source: water | place: Pacific Ocean | collected 2012-04
TGCTTCGTACCAAATAGAAATGAAAAATATGAATTAGTTTAATGGTGTATGACTCTCTATAGTTTTATATAGAATGTACCGACCTGTGAAACGTCGTCGCAAAAGCACATTCGACGTCCAACGTGTGTCGGACAACGGGTTATCCATCAAGACCGCGGCCAGACTGCGCCGCAGACGGCCCAAATGCTCGGGTAGCCTGAACGCCATACCGTCGAAAACGGGAACGAGTTCATACACACCATCACCGAATATGAATCCTCGGTCGAGAACCGACACTTTCGCCTCGGAAAGCGGCCCGAGGACACCGTTGAGATAGCAAATAGATTCCCGCATAGGTCGACCGCACCTTCCGCTCGGTATCGGCGAGTTATTCGAGTCGCATCATGAGTCCATCGACGGCTCGTGTGAATATCGAACCTTTCGCGACGGCACGGGTTGCGACAAGCGGTTGTGAGGCAAGCAGTCGCCCGTCGAGTTTCAGAACCAACTTACCGATCGTTTGACCAAGGCTAACCGGCGCTTCGACCGATTCGTCTATCTCCGCGGACGCTTCAATGGAGTCATATTTTCCGCGCGGCGTCACTACGTGGAGATCTGCCGCAACGCCTAGCTCGACTTCGTCGGATTTCCCTTTCCAGACTTTGGTAGATGCGACAGCGTCACCGGCGTCGTATACCTTTCTGGATTCGAAAAATCGAAATCCATAATTTAGCAGCGCCTGGCTTGCTTCGGTTCGGGCCGCGTCGGATTCCGCCCCCATAACGACGGCAACCAACCTCATCCCGCGACGTTCGGCGGAAGAAACCAGACAATACCCTGCCGCGTCCGTATGGCCAGTCTTTACGCCATCGACCGAAGAGTCTCGGCCAAGAAGGCGGTTGCGATTGAATTTGCGTATACCCCCGTAGGTATATTCTTTCTCGGCGAAGCGCCGATAAACGTCCGGAAAATCACGGATGATCGCCCGTGCTAGGAGCGCGAGATCTCGGGCGGTCGAATACGTTCCCGGATCGGGTAAGCCAGTGCTGTTGGCGAAGCCCGACTCGACCATCCCGAGGCGCGCCGCTGTGTGATTCATTACCGTTGCGAACACGTCCTCGGTTCCAGAAATGTGTTCGGCAAGCGCCACACTGGCATCGTTACCGGATTGAACTATGATGCCTTGAAGAAGCTCGTCGACCGTGACCTTCTTATTCACTTCGATGAACATACGAGAACCTTCCGTGCGCCACGCTTTTTCGCTTACGGTGGTCGTGTCGCCAAGGGCAATCGACCCGGACGCCAATGCTTCGGCGACGACATAGGATGCAATAATTTTTGTCAGGCTTGCCGGCTCGGCTTTTGCGTCAGCGTTGAGTTCACCAAGCACCGTCCCGGTGGTGAAATCGACCAGGATAAACGAGCCGACACCCAATTTAGGCGGTGCTGGTACGCCGGGGAAACTCTCGGCGGAGTAGGCGTTTGCCCCGCACAGAAACAGAACGAACCAGAGCGCGCGCGGAAAATTAAGTCTGACGTTTTGCATAGAAAAGCGACCGGATAGTTTCACGTTGCACGTCGACCGCCGTCCGGATGACGTGCGGCTAGTAGCTAACAAAATGATGATCGTTGATACCGAGACTGAACAGCGTATCGACCAGGCGATCGGCCAAATCGACACTGGCGATCGGGCCCACCTGAACGCGATAAATTGTACCGGCTCCGTTGTTGCCTTCGCGGATCCGGACGTATTGCGGCAAACGCCGGGCTATGCGCTCCGATAAGCGCTGCGCGTTACCCTGTACATTGAAGGCCCCGATCTGAAGATACAAGCTCATGTGTTCGTCGGCCGGCGGGTTCGCCTGTGCCGACGAAGCGAACCGGGTCGACGGACCGTCGACCGCTGTGACCCGGACAAACGCGGTGCCCTTTTTTACCACGCCGAGCTTGAGGGCAGCGGCATACGACAAATCGATGATCCGATTCCCGTGGAACGGGCCGCGATCGTTGACTTTGAGAATTGCGGCGCGGCCGTTTTCAAGATTCGTCACCTTCACGTACGTTGGCAGCGGTAGGCGCTTATGCGCCGCCGTCATCTTATACATATCGTAGATTTCACCGCTCGAAGTCTTGCGACCGTGAAATTTCTTACCGTACCAAGAAGCGATGCCGCGCTCGTCGAACCCGTAACTCGATTTCAGCGTGCGATAGCGCTTGCCAAGCACCTCGTAAGATTCCGGATTTCCATAGCGGCTTCTCGGTTCATCGCGAGGAACGGCATCGGCGATCTCATCGATATCCAGCATCCGGCCCGGCGCGTCTCGTTCGACGACGACGCCACAACCCGCCAGAAGGAGGCATGCCCCAGCGGCGAATCCAAACCGGCGGCGGACTAGGTGCCTATGATAAAGGCCCGTTGCGGGCATCACGGATCGCCTCGGCAAGCTTCACCACCGCCATTGCGTACTTTGCGCGCGGGTTGTAACGCATGATTACGTAAAAATTGTTCAACGCCAACCAGTATTCCTCCGCCGTTTCGCCTTGTAGAACGAACAGCGCCGCCAACTCATCGGCGTCGTGTGCATCCGCAGCGACGCCGAGCCGGCTAAACTCGCTGATTCGACGATGTGGTTTCAATGTATCGGACAACAATTCGTCGGGCTCGTCGGCCGAGGCCGAAATGACGATCGACTTTCCACGGTCCCAACCGTGCGACTTCAGATAGTTGGCGACGCTGCCGATCGCGTCGATCCGGTCTTTCCAGATGTTGCGCTTCCCATCGTGATTGAAATCAACGGCGAATTTCCGGTAGCTCTCGGGCATGAATTGGGGGATCCCCATCGCGCCGGCGTACGACCCGGACAAACTCAACGGATCGAGATCCTGCTCCCGGCTCAGCAAAAAAAGATGTCGCAATTGTTCACGGAAATATCGCATTCGTTTTGCGTTTTGGTCGGGATAATGAAAAGCAAGTGTCGCCAATGCGTCAATAACCCGATCGCGGCCGGTGATGCGACCGTATGCAGTTTCCACACCGATAATCGCCACCACTATTTCTGCCGGTACACCGTAAACTTCTCTTGCTTCCTCCAGGGTCTCGGCATTGATGTTCCAAAAATCGATGCCTGCATCGATACGTTGTTGCGTAAGGAAATTCTTACGATATTCGTACCACGGTTTCGCTTTCTCGGCCGGGCGCGACATGGCTTTCAGAACGTGATCGGATCGCATAGCTTCCCGAAACACCCGATTCAGTTCAGGGGCGTCGAAATCGTGCTCGGCAACCATTTCGGCGACAAAAGAATCGACCGCTTGCTTGTCCAAATCGCCGCTTTGGGCCGCCGCGGAGGCGCATACAAGAATCGCAGATAGGCGCACGAAAATCTTAAACATAACTGTGAGATATTCCATATAACTTATTCAAGATTATACAATAAATCGCCGGTGAGTCTGAATAGACATCAGGATACCTAAACCCGCCAAAATAGTCACCAGCGAAGACCCGCCGTAGCTGACGAGCGGCAGCGGTACGCCGACGACGGGCAGTTGTCCGGTCACCATGCCCATATTGACAAAAATGTATATGAATAGTGTTAGCGTCAAACTGGCGGCCACCAGCCGGCCGAAGCTGTCCTGTGCATTGATAGCGATGCGCAGGCCGCGCGCTAGAACAAGCGCATAAGCTGCGAGCATGACGACGACACCGATAAAGCCAAATTCTTCACAGTACACCGCGAATATGAAATCGGTCGCTCGTTCCGGGAGGAATTCAAGATGCGATTGGGTCCCGTTGAGCCAGCCTTTTCCGGACAAACCACCCGATCCGACCGCGATTGTGGCCTGGATGATGTGGTAGCCGGCGCCGAGCGGATCCTGTTGCGGATCGAACAAGGTGAGGACTCGCTGACGCTGATAGTCGTGCATCAGCATCCACGCAAGCGGCACCACGCACAATCCGAAGGCAACTGCCGTGACCATCCACCGCCAACTTATACCGGCAAAAAACAGAGCGAATAAGCCGGCCGCCATTACCAACAATGCGGTACCCAAATCAGGTTGTTGGATGATGAGAAGTCCGGGCACGAGTACCAGCAGCAACGCGATCATCGTCGTCCGCAGGTTGGGTGGTAATACCCTGTCGTAGAGAAACCAGGCAACGGTAAGGGGTACCGCGATCTTCATGATCTCGGAAGGCTGAAACTGAAGGACGCCCAGTTGCAACCAACGCTGAGCACCGCGCCCGCTACCGAATAGGAAGACCGCGACCAATAGTATGATCCCAACGGCATACAATAGCGGCGCCCACCGCGCGAGTCGGGCGGGGCTGATCTGCGCTACCAGAACCATAGCCACTAATCCGATCGACATACGGATCCCCTGGCGTATGATGACATCGGTGGACTGACCGCCGGCACTGTAGAGGACGATCAACCCCAAAATGCACAAGATCAACGCACCGCCTAGCAACTGAGCGTCGATATGGACTCTAAACAGCAGACTTCGGTGACTATCCACTATCTGAAGCCGAAAAGTGCTCGCCGCTTAGATAATAATCAAGGAGTCGCCGTGCTATCGGGGCCGCCGTGCGACTACCGCTGCCGCCGTTTTCAACCACAACGGCAACTGCGATTTCGGGGTTTTGCGCAGGCGCGAACGCGATGAACAGCGCGTGATCGCGAAGGTGCTCCGGCGTTTCCTCATTTTCGATTTCCTCCTCTTGCGCGATGGCAAATAGTTGCGCGGTCCCGGTTTTTCCCGCGTACCGAAATGGGGCGCCACGCCCGGAACGCCGCGCCGTCCCCCGCCCGCCGTGAACGACATCGACCATTCCCTGTATTACCTTTGCCCAGTATGAATCATCGGACATCTGTAGCGGCGGGCGTTCGTGGATCCCTATTTCACTGGCGACACGAGCCACGGGATCTTCTATTTGCCCGACTACGTGAGGTACCCGTCGCGCACCCCGGTTCGCGAGGATCGAAGTCGCATAAGCCAATTGCAACGGTGACGCCAACATGAATCCCTGCCCGATGCCCGTGATTAGCGTTTCTCCCGGATACCAGGGCAGGCTCCGTGCTCGCCGTTTCCAATCGGCCGAAGGCAGCAATCCCCCGGTTTCGCCCGGCAGATCAATCCCCGTAGCTCGCCCTAAACCGAATTTAGACAAACCGTTATGGAGCCGCGCGATACCCAGATCACGGGCGAGCGTGTAATAGTAAACGTCACAGGACTCCGCGATAGAACGGCTCAGGTCGACGTGTCCGTGTCCATCCTTGAGCCAATCGCGATATCGGTGATCGTCACCGTCCAGCGTGTACCAACCGGGGCACCAGGTCGCGTCGTCGGGATGACGTACGCCGGTCTCCAATCCAGCCAGTGCAACCAGGGGCTTGATCGTGGACCCGGGTGGGTATTGCGCTTGAAGGGCACGATTGAACAAGGGCCGGTCTCTCGACTCTCGCAGCGCGGCGTACCGATCCTTACTTATACCATTGACGAACTGGTTCGGATCAAAAGACGGTTTGCTAACAAAGGCGAGGACCTCACCGGTCGTCGGATCAATGGCGACGACAGCACCCTTACTGTCGGCAAGCGCGTCCACGGCCAGGCGCTGAAGTTTCGCATCCAAGGTCAAATAGATATCACGCCCGGGAACCGGCGATTTTCGGTCTACCACGCGCAATACGCGGCCCTGCGCGTTTACCTCCACCTGTTGATAACCCACTTTGCCGTGCAAAACGCTTTCGCGAGCCTTTTCTACACCGACTTTCCCGGTATGGGTAGTTCCCCGATAAGCCTCGTTGTCGAGTTCCTTTAACTCCTGTTCGCTTACCCTTCCCACGTACCCGACGACATGCGCCATCCGATCTTCGTGCGGATAAAACCGCGTCAATCGGGCAGCAATGCTGAACCCGGGAAAGCGATGACGATTCACAGAAAACAGCGCGACCTGACTCTCGTCGAGACCCGTCTTGACAGCCACCGCATCGAATCCGCGCGACCGTTTCAGTTCTTCTTCGACCCTTTGCTTCTCCTTTTCGTCGAGCACCAATAGCTTAGCGATCGAGGCAAGAGCGGCCGGAACGTCCCCGACCCGCTCTGGAACCATCTCAAGCGAAAAAGATGGACGATTTTCTGCCAGGATCTGCCCGTCGCGGCTGTAAATTAGACCGCGAGTCGGCGCGACCGGTACGACTTTAAGCCGGTTTTCGTGCGACAGTGTGGTGAAATGCCGATGCTCGATGATTTGGAGATAAGCCAGACGAGCAATAATGACGAACGCCAACGTAACCATGATGATCACGGCCGCCCATACCCGCGCTTGAAAAATACGCGATTCGCGATTGGGATCTTTCAGTGTTGGCAGTCTTAGCATCGCGCATCAGCTGAATACAATCGCTGAAGTCCGGCATCGCCGCCCCAAAAAGTATTCACGCTACGTTGGTCTTTCGACGAAAGTCACGCATCACGATGAATACCCACGGCCACAGCAATGCGCTGGTAAATGCTGCCAACAGATAATCATAACCGTAGCGCACCGATCCGAGAACGTTATATATCAACAACATCGGCAGCGAATAAAAGAAAATCAGCGACCCCACCACTAGCGCTTGGCGAAACAACGGATAGACGCGTATTTGCTGATGGTATATGGCGACGATATAGGCCACCGCTGCCAGCCCCAAGGCGTGTTGACCCAACAGAGAGCCATGCATTACGTCGAGCAGAAGCCCGATAAACCAGGCCGTGAGCACTCCGATCCGCCGTGGCAACGCCAGACACCAGTAAGCCAACACTAGCGCAACCCAATCCGGTCGCCAGGAAACAGCCCAATCGGGTAATGGCACGGCGGTCAACATGAACGCGACTACGAAACTCACGACGATGGCCCAGGTCCCCCGCGCGCCAAAATTCATTGTGCCGCACCGGGTTCGAGAGCCCCGAGTTGCTCGCCACTGGCGGTCTCCGGCTCTGGCTCTGGCTCTGGCCAGACCAATAATACTTCGCGCGCGCGGCTGACCTGGGCGCTCGACTTAACGAAAATCCGTGCAAACGGTTCGCCGTGATCGATCTCGACGGTCGTCACTTCCCCGACTGGATAACCGGCGGGGAACCGATGGCCTAACCCGGAAGTGACGACCAAATCACCAACCTTCACATCGGCGTTGGTCGGGACGAAAGACAAACTCAATTCATCAGCCCCAGCCGTGCCGACGGAAATTGCGCGCAGCCCCGAACGATTGATCTGCACCGGTGTCGCGTGAGCGACGTCCGTGATCAGTATGGCTGTGCTCGAGAACGGCCCGACCTGCACAATTTGCCCGAGCACCCCGTACGCGTCGACGACAGGTTGACCCACGTAGACCCTGTGCCGGGTACCCTTGTCGATAACGATCTGCCGGGCCGCCGGAGACGTTTCTATGGCGAGAACATCCGCCCCAACCACCGTTTCTCCGAATTCGGCCGAGGAATCGAGCAACTCTCGTAATCTGACATTCTCGTGCGCCAACGCCACAAATTTCTGGGTGCGGGAGCGTAAACGCATATTCTCACCCCGGAGTCGCTGATTGTCCGCGACCAGCGCCTGATGCGCGCGAACTCTACGCGATAAGCGACCAAGCACCTTAATCGGAGCATTGACGGCGTACTGTAGCGGGAAAATTATCACGGACAAACCAGATCGGAGCGCGGCAAGATGTTGGTGCTGATGATCGATCGAGATCAGCAAGAAGGACAGAATCACGCAGCTGATCAATCTTGACGTCGGAGAAGGCCTATCCGTAAATAGCGGTTTAATCGTCCTACACCCGGGGGCAAACCGAACAGGTCATCTATTCGAGTGCCAAAATGTCGGCCCCATGTTCCTCAATCATTTCCAGCACGCGCCCACCACCTCGAGCAACACAGGTTAACGGGTCCTCGGCGACAATCACCGGAAGACCGGTTTCTTCGACTAATAGGCGATCGAGATCTTTCAGAAGCGCCCCGCCCCCCGTCAAAACCATCCCGCGTTCGGCGACATCCGAACCGAGCTCCGGCGGTGTTTTTTCCAGCGCGGTTTTTACCGCCTCGACGATCCCCGCCAAAGGTTCCTGTAATGCTTCCAGGATTTCGTTGCTGTTCAAGGTAAAAGAGCGAGGCAAGCCTTCGGCGAGATTGCGGCCCTTGATTTCTATTTCACGCACTTCACTACCTGGGTAGGCGCAACCAATTTCGTGTTTGATCCGTTCGGCCGTTGCATCGCCAATTAGGCTGCCGTAATTTCGTCGCACGTAGTTGATGATGGCGTCATCCAACCGATCCCCGCCGAGCCGGATAGAGTCCGAGTAAACAATACCATTCAGGGAGATAACAGCTACCTCAGTTGTCCCGCCACCGATATCGAGCACCATTGAACCACTGGCGTCGCTCACCGGCATGCCGGCACCGATAGCGGCGGACATTGGTTCCTCTATCAAATAGACTTCCCGAGCTCCGGCACCGGCCGCCGATTCGCGAATGGCTCGACGTTCCACTTGAGTCGATCCGCAAGGTACACAAACCAACACCCGAGGGCTTGGCTTAAACAGCTGATCGCCGTGAGCCTTGCGAATGAAGTGCTGCAGCATCTTTTCCGTGACGGTAAAGTCCGCAATGACACCGTCTTTCAGCGGCCTGATCGCATCGATGTGGCCCGGTGTCCTTCCGAGCATACGTTTGGCCTCGGCCCCAACCGCCGCGATTGCCTTCGGATTGCTGGAATCACGGCCGCGCCGTAGCGCAACGACCGAAGGCTCGTTCAAGACGATCCCTTTGCCCCGCGCATATATCAGCGTATTCGCGGTGCCGAGATCGATCGACAGATCGTTGGAGAATACGCCCCTCAGCATTTTGAACATTGCGAATGGTCCTCAGGTTCGAGACGATCGTCCGGTGGGTGCGGCTCCGCGCTTTGAGGCGCAGTTTCGGGCCGACAGATCCGAAGCGTTCATGCTACACTCCGACAGCGGCAGGAGGCACAATGGCCCCTTCGTATTTCGTGGCTTAGCCGCAACCGAGTCGAAAATCGATGCATCCAATGACGCTCGGTAATTTAACAGCGCTGGTGCATTTCGGCAAGCGAGCTGGCCCTGATTTTTTCTTTCCATATCAATAGATAACAGACACCGAATGGCGATAAGTGACGATCAAGTTAGGGCGATAGCGCGGCTCGCGCGTATCGAAATTAGCGATCGCGATATTCCTAGTTTTTCGACCCAACTGAGCCAGATCCTCGAATTCGTAGCCCAGATGGACGCCATCGATACGCACGATGTTGAGCCGCTCGCGCACCCGCTCGACCTGGAAGCGCGGTGTCGCGCCGACGAGGTACTGGAAAGCGAAATTCGCGACGTCTACCAATCGGTTGCCCCGCAGGTCGAAGACGGACTGTACCTAGTTCCGAAAGTCATAGATTAGAAACCGATCAATGGCATCATACCCGGAGACCGTCGCAGAAATTGCGACCGCGCTCGCAAAGGGCGAGTTTTCCAGTGTTGAGATCACCCGCCATTTCCTCGACCGGATCGCAGATGTCGACGCCTCGTTGAATTGTTTTATCAACGTTTGCGAGGCCCACGCACTGAGGCAGGCGGCTGCGGCCGACAAGCTGCTGGCTGAAGGGGCGTCCGGGCCGCTGACAGGTGTGCCTTATGCGCACAAAGATATCTTCTGCACAAACGGCATCGAGACGACATGCGGGTCTCGCATACTCGACGGATTTGTCGCCCCATACTCCGCAACGGTTTCGGAGCTTCTGGACTTGGCGGGAATGGTGTTGCTTGGGAAGACCAACATGGATGAATTCGCGATGGGTTCGTCGAATGAGACTAGCTACTACGGTCCGGTGACCAATCCATGGAAATCCGGTTCGGTCCCCGGCGGCTCGTCGGGCGGGTCGGCCGCGGCGGTGGCCGCGCGCCTCGCTCCGTGCGCGACCGGAACCGATACCGGCGGTTCTATCCGCCAACCGTCGGCATTCTGCGGCATATCCGGGCTAAAACCGACCTATGGCCGCGTGTCGCGTTACGGCATGATTGCGTTCGCATCAAGTCTCGACCAGGGCGGACCGATGGCCACGAATGCACTCGATTTGGCTCTTATGATGAACGTGATATCTGCGTTTGACGCGAAGGATTCGACCTCGGTCGAGCGCCCCGCCGAAGACTACGCGGCGTCTCTCGATTTACCCATCGCCGGGACTAAAATCGGCATACCTAGGCAGTTTTTCGACGACGCGCTGGATGCTGAAGTCGGCTCACGAATTAGCGCGGCGCGTTCCGAGTTGGAAACGCTCGGGGCGATCTGCGTCGAAATCGATTTGCCGCATATGGGCCTCGCGATCCCTGCTTATTACGTGATCTCTTCGGCCGAGTGCTCTTCGAATCTATCTCGGTACGACGGCGTGCGTTTCGGCTACCGTTGCGAAAACCCGGCCGACCTCGACGATTTGTATTGCCGATCAAGGAGCGAAGGTTTCGGGGCCGAGACGAAAAGACGGGTGCTAGTGGGGACATACGCGCTATCGGCCGGCTACTACGATGCGTATTATCGGAAAGCCCAGCAGATACGGCGACTGATCCAGCAGGATTTTCGCGACGCATTTACCTCCGTGGACGTGATCATGGGTCCGACGTCGCCGACAACGGCCTTCCCAATCGGACAGAAGACCGATGATCCAGTCGCAATGTATCTATCAGACATCTATACGACAGCGGTTAACCTCGCCGGATTGCCGGCGCTCTCGATACCAGTGGGCTTCGCCGAAGAAATGCCGGTCGGGATGCAGTTGATCGGAAACTACTTTGATGAGGCCGGGTTGCTACGGGTGGCGCACCAATATCAAACCACAACCGATTGGCATCGACGATCGCCACCGACGGCCCGACGGGTGACGTAGCGTGGATTGGGAACCGGTAATCGGACTCGAGATCCACGCTCAGCTTGCGACGAGCAGTAAGATTTTCTCGTCCGCGTCGACTGCCTACGGGGCGAACCCGAATACCCAGGCATCTGCCGTCGATCTCGGTCTACCGGGCGTGCTGCCAGTATTGAACGAGAAAGTTGTCGAAATGGCGGTCCTGTTCGGGCTCGCGATAGGTGCAAATATCGCCAACCGCTCGGTATTCGCGAGAAAGAACTATTTTTACCCGGACCTGCCAAAGGGCTATCAGATCAGCCAGTACGAAGACCCGATCGTCGCGGGTGGTCGGTTAGCAATCGATTTGGCCGACGGAAGTACAAAACTTATCGATATAACGCGCGCCCACCTGGAGGAGGACGCGGGCAAATCTGTCCATGATGACCTCGACGGCTCTACCGGAATAGACTTGAATCGAGCGGGCACGCCGTTACTGGAGATCGTCTCCGAGCCGCAAATGTATTCCGCCGCCGAAGCGGTCAGCTATATGCGAACGATGCATAGACTGGTCCGCTACCTCGGGATCTGCGACGGAAACATGCAAGAAGGTTCTTTTCGCTGCGATGCAAACGTGTCGGTCCGCCGTAAAGGCGAAACGTCCCTGGGGACGCGGACGGAAATAAAGAACCTGAATTCGTTTCGATTCGTCGAAAGGGCGATCGAGTTTGAAATAGAACGCCAGATAGACGTCATCGAAAGCGGAGCGGAAGTAGTCCAAGAGACGAGACTATACGATTCCAACAAAGGTGAAACGCGCTCTATGCGCAGCAAAGAAGACGCCCATGATTACCGCTATTTCCCGGATCCCGATTTATTACCAGTCACGATCTCGAGCGATTGTATCCAATCCGTCGCCGGCCGGCTGCCGGAACTTCCGGCACAAAAGCGCGAACGCTTTGTCGCCGAGTATGGTCTAGGCGCCCAGGATGCTGAAACCCTCTCCCACGAGCGCGACGTCGCCGACTATTTCGAGGACGTGGCGGCAAGCGCCGGGGGGCAAAACCAACTCTCCGCGAATTGGATCACAACGGAACTATTCGGGGCATTGAATCACTCCAATCTAACGATAGACGCCTCACCCGTAAAAGCGCCGGCGCTGGGTTTGCTGATGACCCGGATCAAGGACGGCACGATTTCGGGGAAAATTGCTAAGCAAGTGTTTGAATCGATGTGGGAGAGCGGCAAAGACCCGGACACGATCATCGCGGAACAGGGTCTTCGGCAAGTCACGGATGACTCCGAGATCGAAGCTTTGATAGATCAAGTCCTCGAGGAAAACCCGAAGCAAATTGACCAATATAAGGCAGGGAAGGATAAGGTCTTCGGGTTTTTTGTCGGGCAGGTGATGAAACTATCGCAAGGCAAAGCCAATCCGAAGCAGGTCAATCAACTCTTGAAGGCGCGATTGGACAGCTAAGCTTATTACGTCGATTCTTAAAACCGCAGATCCCAAAGACGTTCGCAATTAACCACGGAGAACACGAAAAAATATTGTTCGAGAAGGTCTTTTTTCTTGTCTCCGTGTTCTTTGTGTCCTCGGTGGTTTTATCTTGATGCGCTGTAAGATCTTCAAGATCTTATTTATTTGACTGGGCTAGTCTTCGTCCCCATCTTCGGCGATAGGCCGGTCCATCAGTTCGACAATGGCCATCGGTGCACAGTCGCCAGGGCGAAACCCGGTTTTCAATATTCGCAGGTAACCGCCGGGCCGATCTTGATAGCGCGGACCAATCTCTGTGAACAATTTGTCCACCGCGCCCGCGTCGCGCAAACGGGAGAACGCGAGACGACGCTTGGCGACGGAATCGGACTTTGCCATGGTAATGAGGGGCTCCGCAGCGCGACGCAATTCCTTCGCTTTCGGCACTGTGGTCCGGATCAACTCATGGTGAAAAAGCGACACCGTCATGTTCCTGAACATCGCCTTGCGATGAGAACTGTTACGATTCAACCGGCGTCCGCTATGACGGTGTCTCATTGGGTATACCTTGCCTTAACGATTAGAGTGGGCTCTTGTCAGTGTCGTACAAACCCGAGGGCGGCCAATTCTCGAGTCGCATCCCCAGCGAAAGCCCCCGCGCTGCCAATACGTCCTTTATTTCGGTCAGTGACTTCTTGCCCAAATTGGGGGTTTTGAGCAATTCCACTTCTGTTCGCTGAATCAAGTCGCCAATGTAATAAATGCTTTCCGCCTTTAAGCAATTTGCGGAACGCACCGTCAATTCCAGATCGTCGATCGAACGCAACAGGATCGGGTCGATTTCCACTTCCTCCTTGCGCTCGGGTTCCCTCGGTTCCTCGCTGCTCAAATCGACGAAAACCGCTAACTGGCTACTAAGAATACCCGCCGCGTCCCTGACAGCGCGTTCAGGGTCGATCGTGCCGTTGGTTTCGATGGTAATAATGAGCTTATCGAGGTTCGTCTGTTGCTCTACGCGAGCACTCTGGACCTCATAGGCGACTCGCCGAACCGGGCTAAAAGACGCATCCAACTTTAATCGGCCTATAGCCTGGTCCGTTTCATCGCCGGCCTCGCGAGCGGTCGCCGGCTGATAACCGCGCCCGCGTGCGACCTTAAGCGTCATGTTCAATTCGCCGTTCTCGCTGAGGCTGGCGATATGATGGCCCGGATCGACGATTTCGACATCATGATCCAATACGATGTCGCCGGCAACCACAGCCCCGGGCCCCCGCTTATTCAAAGTAAGACTCGCCTCTTCGCGGGCATGCATATTGATTGCCAGCCCTTTCAGGTTGAGCAATATATCTGTCACGTCCTCCTGCACGCCTTCAATCGTCGTATATTCGTGCAACACGTTCTCGATCTCGGCTTCTACGATCGCGCTTCCGGTCATTGACGATAGCAAAACCCGGCGCAGCGCATTACCCAATGTATGTCCGAAACCGCGGTTCAGCGGTTCGAGCGTAATTTTCGCAGTTTTCGGATTAACCGGGTTTACGTCGACGATATTCGGCTTCAACATTTCACTAGCTGCTGCTGCCATTACAATTTCTCCTTTAGTAGCCCTACTTGGAGTACAACTCTACAACTAGGGATTCGTTAATATCGGCGGGTAAATCCGTACGCTCGGGCGCCGCTCTAAAGAGGCCTTCCATCTTTTTGGAGTCGACCTCCAACCACTCTGGCAAACCGAGCTGCTCAGCAATGGCGAGCGAATCCTGGATCCGCACCTGCTTTCGCGCCTTTTCCCTGACCGCGACAACATCATTCGGACTCACCTGATAAGATGGAACGTTTACGGCCTTCCCGTTCACCATGATCGCTTTGTGGCTGACCAATTGCCGCGCTTCGGAACGCGTGCTTCCGAAACCCATCCGATAGACGACGTTATCGAGTCGTTGCTCGAGCAATTGCAACAGGTTTTCACCCGTCGCGCCTTTTTGCTTGGCGGCTTCCTTGTAGTAATTTCTAAATTGCCGTTCCAGCACTCCATACATATAACGAAGCTTCTGCTTTTCCCTCAGTTGCAACGCATAGTCTGACTGACGCCTGCCACGACTGTCGCCATGCTGACCCGGCGGCTTCTCGAGTTGGCACTTGGATTCAATCGGCCGGGCTCTACTTTTCAGAAAAAGATCGATCCCTTGGCGTCGGCTGAGTTTACATTTTGGTCCGATATATCTTGCCATTACGATTTCCCGCTCCTATACGCGGCGCTTTTTAGGTGGACGACAACCGTTGTGTGGGATCGGGGTAACATCGGTGATATTCATGATCTTGAATCCCGCCGCGTTCAGCGCGCGCACCGCTGATTCCCGACCCGGCCCCGGTCCCTTGACGAATACGTCCAGATTTTGCGTGCCGAAGTCGTCCATAACCGAAGACAAGCGTTCGGCTGCCACCTGCGCCGCGAACGGCGTACTCTTGCGCGATCCACGGAACCCGCTACCCCCCGCCGTTGCCCAACCCAAGGCGTTTCCCTGTCGATCAGTGATCGTAATAATCGTGTTATTGAAGGACGCATGGATATGCGCGATACCGTCGATTACGGTCTTCTTGACGCGCTTCTTGGTCCTGGTCGATGAAGTTGCCATAAGATTCGCTCGACTATCTCTTAATCATTCGCCGCGGACCCTTGCGAGTCCGGGCATTCGTTTGGGTCCGTTGGCCGCGAACGGGCAATCCGCGCCGATGGCGTATTCCACGGTAGCAACCAAGATCCATCAACCGCTTGATATTCATGGATATCTCTCGCCGGAGATCGCCTTCGATCGTATATTTCGAAACCGCGCCTCGCAGTGATTCAAGTTGTTCTTCAGTCAGGTCCTTTATCATTACACCCTCGCTAACGCCGGTTTCCCGGCAAATCTTGTGCGCAAGAGTGTTACCCACCCCATACACATGCTGAAGTGCGATGACTGTATGCTTTCTGTCCGGAATATTTACGCCTGCTACGCGTGCCATACGATTACCCTCGTCGAGATCGGAACCTTAACCCTGGCGCTGCTTGTGCCGAGGATCCTTACAAATTACGCGAACTACACCTTTACGTTTGATGACGCGGCAGTTACGACAGATTCGCTTTACTGATGCTCTGATTTTCACCTTTTTCCCTCTAGACCCCGTTAACGCCGACCATACCCTTTCAGATTCGCCTTCTTAAGTAGGCCCTCGTATTGGTGCGACATCAAATGCGCCTGAACTTGCGACATGAAATCCATAACAACGACGACGATGATCAAAAGAGAGGTTCCGCCGAAATAGAACGGGACGTTGAATTTCAGGATCAAAAATTCCGGCAACAAGCACACGGAGGTAATATAGATCGCGCCCGCGACAGTTAGGCGGGTCATGACGCCATCGATGTATTTAGCGGTCTGTTCACCCGGTCGGATACCGGGAACAAAGGCCCCCGATTTTTTCAGATTGTCCGCCGTTTCCTTCGGGTTGAACACTAAAGCGGTGTAGAAAAAACAGAAAAATATTATAGCCGCCGCGTAAAACATTACGTACAAGGGCTGACCGGGCGATAAAGTGCTAGCTAAATCGCGCATCCACCCCATCCCCTCCATATTGCCGAACCACCCACCAATTGTCGCCGGAAACAAAATGATGCTCGACGCAAATATCGGAGGGATCACACCAGACATATTGAGTTTGAGCGGAAGGTGACTCGACTGTCCGCCGAACTGGTTCCGTTGTTTAGCGTAATTGACCGTGATGCGCCGCTGCCCACGCTCTACGAAAACGACGAAACCCGTGACCAAAATAGCGAGCGTGAATAATGCCAATACCATGATAATGGAAAGCTCACCCGTCCGAGATAACTCGAGGGTCCCACCGATCGCCGACGGCAACCCCGCCACGATACCGGCGAAAATAATCATCGATATCCCATTCCCAATTCCGCGTTCCGTAACCTGCTCGCCTAACCACATCAAAAATAGCGTCCCGGTTACGAGCGTAGTAACACAGGTAATGCGGAAAGCGATACCAGGATCGATAACCAACTGTAGTCCGGCGGCCGACTGCCCTTCCAACATCACGGCGACACCGAGCGACTGGAATAAGGCCAACCCGACCGTTCCGTATCGGGTGTATTGGGTGATCTTTCGTCGTCCGGATTCTCCCTCTTTTTTTAGCTGCTCCAGCTTCGGATGGACGACCGTCAGCAGTTGCATAATGATCGACGCCGATATATACGGCATGATGCCGAGCGCGACGACCGAGAACCTCTCCA
>PVBE011870655.1_pt1 | contig 16612 bp, 11 predicted proteins | sample 1631181 | NCBI WGS metagenome assembly PVBE01 (sample SAMN08397723, study PRJNA350692) | Marine metagenome, whole genome shotgun sequencing project. | isolation source: water | place: Pacific Ocean | collected 2012-04
AACCATGCAGCCCCCTTTTTGAACACCTTTCGCATAAAAATATCTTTGTTCCCATCGTGTAAGTGGAGTAGATAGCTGGCTCCTCGCATCTATGCTCCCGCCATTCTTCGACACCGTAGCAATCGGCACGATTATATGCTGCTTTCAATCCAAAACATCTTTGTGACATAGTCTAGTCCAGAGGAAAAAATGCTAAAAATTTCATTTTCAATCAGAACCGATAATTTCTATACCAGGAGACGTAGATGTTTTTTGCTTGTCTTTGAAGTCCATATCGGTCAGTTTCCACGGAACACATTGGGTTTTCAAGCCTAGACCTCGTAGGAGGTTAAATAGCAACTTACCTGCGTATGGTAACATGATCCGTTGGACGTTGTCAGACTTGCAATGCTCGCAATAGTTCGGGTTACACCACTGATAACATTTCATGCACACCTCTGTTTCAAAGTAGTCGGAACAATGCAAGAGCCTTCGATGAAGGAAGGCGGAGCACCCATGACTGATCATACAATCGCGTTCCATCTCCCCGAATCTTAGCCCACCTTGTCTGGATCTACCTTCCAAAGGTTGTCTGGTCATCGTTTGGAGAGCCCCCCACGCTCTGGCGTGTATTTTGTCACTTACCATGTGCTTCAATCGCTGATAATATACGGGACCAAAGAATATAGGAACTTTGAGTGGTTCACCCGTCATGCCGTTTGTCATACGAACGAGGCCGTTGGGATTAAGCCCAAAATCAGCCAGTCCTTTTCTCAACTTTTCGACCACATTAGTACTGTTGCTGGTAAAAGAGGTGGCATCAACTCGTTTGCATCGCCTGAGGGCGCCTATTGATGCAATGCTTTCAATCAATTGATTAACCGTCATACGACTAGGGATACAGTGAGGATTGACTATAATGTCCGGAATCATTCCGTCATCCGTGAATGGCATGTCAGCTGTCGCCATGATTCTTCCACATGTCCCCTTTTGAGCTTCACGGCTTGCAAATTTATCACCCACCTCTGGAATACGAATGTATCGAACTTTGATATGGTATATAGGCAAGCCGTCTGGCGTACTCGTTAGTATCACTTTATCGACAACACCAGTGTGAGGCGATTTGCTGAATATACTCGAATCTTTTTGTTTCTGTTGCCCGTCTTTTGATGTAAAAGTCGCGAACCTTCCAATTAGAGCAGTCTCTTCGCCGTTGACAGTTGATCCAACTTTAATCACGCCATACATGGGAGAAGTCTGATCGTGCTCTAACGAGCCGTACCACTTCATGCGAGTACGGATGTCCAACGGGGGAACGCCGATGACCATCAGGTGACCATTTGCGCCTTTTTTGACTTGGTGTGTTGTTGTTTTGTAAGTGACAACGCGAAAGAGTCCACGGTCTACTGCTCCTTGATTGATGATGATCGAATCCTCTTGATTATGTCCTCCGTAAGTAGCGATAGCCACCATTACGTTTTGTCCGGAAGGTAAATCGTCGAATCCCAATAGCTGACCGGGATAGGTAGTAACCAGTGGCTTTTCTCGTGTCATCAAAATATGAACTTCATTGTCAGCTCGGATCCCATGTGTTTCCATTGGAATACCAAGAGCTTGTTTACCCATGGAAGACTGATAACAGTTCCGAGGTGATTGACTATGGTCAGGGTAGGGAATGATCGAAGCACAAACTCCCATCATAGCTGACGAATGAATCTCCATGTAATGATATTCCATGTTCATGTAGCGGTCTCCAAAACTATCCGGATCCCGATATTTTTGAGCATCCTGTAAAACTCCTGGATCGGTTGCCACTGCAAAGTTTTCCAACTCACTTGGACACATATGCTCGATAATACCCTGTGCGACCAATTCTTGCCATGAAAGATTCTCGTCGATAAAAGGTATATACTCTCCTTCACGTGCATGCAACTTACTCTGAGACTTGGGAGCGCCTTTCGCATCAACTAAAGATATCAAGGGCCTAGTGAGCCGTCCTCCATCCGTGTAAATAAAAATTTCATCGTCAACTTCATTGTAACTGATGGAAGTCTGCTTTGAAATTCGCCCGCGCCTCCGGATCTTGCGTAAACCCCGGCAAAGCTTTTTGGGCTCGGGAGAAACACCGACGAGGCTGCCATTCAAATAAGTCTTTGTATACTTCATCACCAACCGTAGCTCACCTTCTGACCGCAGCGCCTTCATTTGTGGAATATTCAACAAAAGCTTTGTTTTTTCTAAAATTGAGCGGACGACTCCAGACGACTCCTCCGTTGTTGCGCCCGCCAGCAAAGCAAAGTTCTTCACAATTCCACTCGAATGACCCTCTGGAGTTTCAAACCAGCAAACGTAACCGGATTGTGATCCGTGAATTTGCCGTATTGCGGTATTTTTTCCTTCTTTGCCCAAAGGAATCACTATTCGGCGCATGTGGGACAACGAAGCTCCGAATGTAGTAACTTGACGAGGTTGACAGACCCCTTGTCGTTGCCATGCGGTTTTCTGAACACTCCATTTACCGGTCGCAAAACACGATTGCAATCCTACAGTGATACTCGCGGAAAACCTTTGTACAGCAGCGATGATGTCCGGGCGTTTCTGAACTTGAGCAGCACACGAACGAACAAGTCTTTTAAACAGAGCCCGGAAGAGAGTACCTACAAGCATTCCAGGAGTCTCTACTCTCTTATTGGCAATGTTGTCTCGATCATCGGGGGGTCGTTTTTCAACAAAAGTTTCTAGTAGTTTCCTGACAATGGAAGCTAGAAACACTCCTCTCTCAAGATTATGAGATATGACGCCCATGTGCGGAAGTATTTCATTTTCCAGTATCTGCACGACATACGCGCGTTTTGTTTCTGGTTTATTATCCAGTTGATGAATGGCGTAATTGCTCATGTATTCGAGGGCTGAGTCTTTGTTGCATTCTTCCCCATTTGGTAGGACGTTTTCGGCGACGATGGTATCGACACATTTTTGGAGTCTAGTTGCATATTTGTCATCCCTTTCATGCGGTGGAGTAACGAGAGCTCGAATTTCATCAATATCGTACCCCAACGCCGTGAAAACTACACCAACTGGGATCTCAGCGTTGATGTACGGCAACGAAAAGTTTATATTGATCGGATTCCATCCAGTGCGACCGGATTTCCCGATCATTGCCTTGATCAAGACGGAATGACCAGTTGTGGGACTCATCGAGCGAATTTCCGCACAATGAGTAGACCGCTTGTCCTTCCGTTGGGGGAAAACGAGTGTAGTATTATAATTGGCTCTCTCCTGTGGAACAACTACTCTTTCGATCCCTCTGATAATAAAGTAACCCCCCGCATCTTGTGGGCACTCCCCATACTTCAATTTTTCGGCGGGCGACATGTGTCTCCATTGGTTCAATGTACACTTACAGCAACCCACCATAATGGGGATCTCTGCGATTTGTACTTTTTCGTGACGTTTTTGTTCCGTTGGAACCCATGCATCCCCGACTTTCTTCAGCTTAACTGTCACGACATCCACGGAGAGCTTTCCGTTGTAAGAAGCGCGCCTAAGGCGTGCACCGTGAGGTGTCAACTGCGGAGTAGTGCGATCATCTTCAACAGTGCGTGGCGAAGATAAGTGCTCATTTTCGAATTTTACCCTATATTGCTGGTCTGGTCCGACGGGTACTTCGATAGAGCTTTCTTCAGCTATGATATCAGAAATTCCTAGTTGTAGAAATCTGTTGTACGATTGTATATTCATTTTTCGTGTAAATCCCACATCATCGGTGAACTTACGCAGTAGATGATAAGCGCGTGTTTCATCATATTCTTGTTTTGTTACTTTCGATTCACTCATCTCTATCTTTGGATGTATCTCAATGAGTTTTTTCAATTTTCAAATCCAAAACTGAAACATTAGCGCTTTCTTCTTGTAAGAAAATGCCTCATATTATATTTGTGGAAGGGAATATTGCCAGTGGAAAGAGCACACTTTTGGGCTACCTCAATCAACTCAATGGTACGCCAAGATTTGGAAAGGTCCAAATCATATTGGAACCTCTTGATAAATGGCAGAGTTTGACAGATTCTAATGGAGCTAACATACTCTGTCATTTCTACAAGAACATGGAACGTTTTGCATATAGCTTTCAAAGCTTTGCCTTCTTATCGCGTGTAAGATTGTTACAGGAGGTGGATCAGGAAGCTGATTTTGTATTTATTGAAAGATCAATCTGGTCGGATAAAATGATTTTTGCTAAAAACTGTTTCGAACAAGGAATCATGACGGAAATCGAATGGAATCTTTATAATGAATGGTTCTCCTGGATGGAGAAGCTATCTACACCAAAGGAGATGACTTTTCTATACCTCCGGACCTCACCAGAGGTAACCAAGGGAAGAATGATACAACGTCAGAGAACCGAAGAGCTCGGTGTGACGCTTGAATATTTGACACAAATTTCAGAAAAGCACCGAGAATGGTTAGAGAACAAAACTGAACTCTTGGTTGGTGGAGAAACCGCACCGCTTATTCACATTGATGCAAACAATGAATATGATCCCTCAGGGAGATTCCTTCGATCTATTTTTGCAGAATTGGAAAAGAGACTTCCAGAAAGACAGAAAGTAGACTTAACTAACATTGGGTTTTCAGGAACCGGTTGTTAGCAAATGAAATGTAATATCTTTGACTTAAAAATATTACCGTAAATGGTATTTAAAGAATTCGGGGGGTGTCAGTCCGAATCTGAGTCCGATTCCGACTCTAGAACTGCAAATCTAGACACATTTTTTGGCACTTCCTTTTTGGAAGTTTGCGAGTCCTGTGCATCGTTCTGAGACCTTTGGTTCACGGGCGTGATTTTGGGTCGACCTAAAGTAGCCATCTGCTTAGTCGAAATGCCTTCTACTCGCCAAGGAGTTTGTCTCAACAATGTCTGATGCTTTTCACCCTTTATTTTCTCAAAAACCTTATGATATCCTTTTTCGTATACATGAATCAGAGTTTTCTTGCGTCTGGGCTCGAATAAAACCCTGGGTCCATGTTTTGTTGGTCGCTTACCCAGAAAGACTTTACCTTTCCAAATATATCCTCTGTTTCCTTGCATCCCTTCAATGTTTTCCATGATAAAACTGGGCACGTCATGATCACCATCCCGGGGGGTTCTACTGATTTCATCTCTAATCTTTTTCAGTTGCACCAGAGCTTCTGTGTATTTCATTTCATGCAAAATATCAATGTAACTGGCACTCTGTCGTAGATGATTGCCTAGAAACGTGATAACGTTTCTTTCAACAGTTTCTTTATCGCATTCCTGGTTTGCAACACAAAAAGTATCCAATGACTTTAAAAATGAAGGATTCTGGGTCTGATAGAACTCGCGAATGACTTTCATGGCTGATAGAGCTTGGTTTGACATTTTAGTTTACAACAATATTGTTTTAAGCTATTTCTTACTTCCACAACATTTCTTGTACTTCTTTTTGCTTCCGCACGGACATTTAGAGTTAACCGGAATCTTTTTCCGGACGGCCGGTTGCTTTTTTCTAATTCCCAACGTCTCTTGGATTGATCTGATGTCATCAAGAGTCATTTTTTCGGGATCACTTATTTTTTCAGCTATTGTCAATAGCTTTTGGGTTGTTTGGGAGTTCAACTTAGAAAAATCGATGCCCATTTGTTTCAAGGCGTCGACCATATCGTTTGTTCCGTTTGTTTCCATTTCTAAAAAACATCCGATTTTTTAAAATATGTTTCTTAAGAAAATGAATACGAAACATATTTGCTCTATTATTGCACTTGCGTTGTTGGGACTAATGTTGGTAACATCATTCACAAAGTCCAAAAACGCGGCAATGATCAATCTTCTCCTCCTAATTGGAGCTTCAGCTACCTTAGCTATTTGCAACATCTGCTGTCACGAATCATACGACGCCGCGGATGGAAAAACACTTAAAGTAGTTGTGATGGATGGATGCGGCTATTGTAAAAAACTCAAAAAAGAAGTCATCCCCAGTCTGCAGGAAATATGCAAAGTGATGGTGATTGACAATAAATCCCCTGAGGGTAAAGAATTGAGTAAAAAACACAACATGCGTGGTTTTCCCGCCGCAGTCATGAACGGTAAGGTTATATCTGGCTACAAACCGGCCGACCAATACATTCAGGCTGTTCAAAATCTCATGTAAATTGTTATTTTTGGTTAAAAATAACATATTATTTTCTGGACTGGCGCAACCAGTTGCGATACTCCCTGTTTCTAGCCAGGCCCTGGGAAATCCCCCGCACTTCTTCGTTGTCTACATTTCTCAGCAAAGAATCCACAGTTCGGAAAAGGTCTCTTTGATTTACGTCAACGCTAAGAGCATGTAAAAGCAACAAAAGGCGAGCTCGTAGGAATGTTACGTATTCCCGAATAGTTTCATCAATTTGAGTCATAAAAGTACTCATTTTTTCTCGTGCGTTTTCCAGATTTTCTTGCGCGGGTTCAAGAGATTGCTTGGTAATATCTGTAAGGAGTCCGAGCGCAAAGTCGACGTCTTGTTGGTGTCTAACGCTTGGATCGAGACGCTGGACCTTTCGGGCTTCTTCGAGAATTCTCTGTTGTTCTTGTGCCCGACCTTCCTGGGTTGCTACGTCTCTGATTGCGCGTAGCAAAACCGTTTCTCGGATGCGCCCGTCCTCTATTTGGGTTGTCAATTCAATCAACGATTTCCGAATCAAAGATGTCACTTCAGCTGGGACTTCCGCATCCAAGGATTGGCTATTAATCTTTATCCTATTTTCAATTGCCAACAGTTTGTTGACAAAATCAGAAATCATATTCATCTGTTCGCTTTCGCTAAGATCCCAGAAGTTCTCAGACCATGAAAGTATCCCGAAATCTTCGTTTGTTAAGAGATCGTAGTCGGCGAGCAGAGCAGCTGCGATATCAGCTTCTGATTCATCGGATTCTTGTGATTTTTCAATTGCTAGTCGGAGGGCTCGCTCTTCTTCACTTTCATCGGCATGTTCTGGTTCTTCATCGTCATCGACAGTGATTGCAACGGCCTGGCCAAAAGGGTAATTTGCTTGATCAATTTGATCTTCTATATGAGATTCATAGGCTTCTTGCGCTGCTTCTAAACTTCCATATTCATCAATCATTTGTTGTTTACGATCTTCTTCATACGCGCGGCGATACTCTTCTTCTTCCTCTGCCTCACGCCGTGCTGCTTCAATCTCTTCTTCATACGCGCGGCGATACTCATCCTCATCCTCCTCATCTTCCTCTTCCACAACCTCTTCCTCGCTATCGCTATCGCTCTCGTCAGAAGAGACGAACTCTTCCGGATCATCAGAATAAGCAAGTACGTACACGTCACCACCTCCAAAAGCCATGTAGCATTCGGATCCATCAATTCCGGGCTGGTTCCAATCTTGATAGTTTGGTCCTCCATAGTAAAAGTAATCGTTAAAAAATCCATTATCACCAAGACTACGATCAGAGCCGGGAGCCCCAGGTCCAAACAAGTGTCTTCTTTGCTCTTCATTGAGACCTTCGTGGAAATCAAACCAACCTTGTTCAGTTCCGCTGTCAGTCACGTACTTATAAAGATCACTGACGTTTTTGCCCTCTTTCTTTGCTTTCTCCCATTCTTCGAGTGTGCCTTCTTGCCAATGCATACTCCCATCTTCTATCAGATTCATCTTGAACTCTTCGAGCTCTTCTTCAAGATCTCGGATTTTTTGCCGCCTCAAGGGGAACAAGTCGTCCTCAGCATTCGCTTCTCTTAAATCCTCGTACACATCCTCGATCGTACGAGGTGGAGATACTTTTAGATTGGAGAAAATCTCACCTCTGAGATCAGGATTCCCAAGTACTGCGACTTCCGCTGCACTCACCTTCTTTCTTTTCAATGTAAGAACCAACGGACCATGATCACTCGCCACAACCGCGTTACCCCCGGGGCTAAGAACCACATCTTCATTCTCGTCTAGAACTTTTTCTCCAACTTCTTTGTAAACTCGAATGTCCGTTTGAGACAAATCAAAATCTTGGCCTAGTCTGTCTAGATTAGAAATGAAGTAATCAATGCGCCAACCCATGTCGTTAGGCCGATGGTCGAGCATTGTCGGGCTCCAGAACGTGTAGCCAGCTACGTCTCCTAGATTTGGCTGCCCATATTCGTTCCACAAATCACTAAGGGGAATTCCCGGATTTATAATTAATCTATGCATGGCATTTCTTTCTTCCTTGCGATAACCAGCACCGGCTTCAGCTTCCATATCCCCATATTCAGCATCGCTACGGCCCTGCCAAACATCTTTACGAGCCCGAGCTACGTTCAAATCACCACAAAGAATTACTTTGATAAAGTTTCCACTTGCATAAAGCTTGTTTATTTTGTAGCGCAAGAAATGGTTCCACACTCTTCTTCGTTCCATGTATTTCTCATCCTTGTACGAACCATCTTTGCGAATGTGGCCAGCTCTTAACGTATTTGGGGTATACACATTCACCACCCACACGTTTCCAAATCTGGTACACATGATCCTACCTTCAAATTCAAGTTCGGGTCCCGCTTTCACCGTATCCAGTATCCAAAGCTCCGCATCTTCGGCGTCTTCTGTGATAATGGAAGTATCTACTTCATCCGCTGGGAAACGAGACCAAGTGCTAACACCGCTGTAATTAAGACCGTTATCTTTTTTATTACCACCCTTAGTAGCGCAGTTTCTGTAGACGTACCAACCGTCGCTGCGTTGTTCTCCATTTTTCCCAAAGCATTCTAGTTTGTTCTTTCCACATTTTATTTCCTGAAAACACATGATGTCTGGATTGGCTTGTCTTATTAAAGCTGCTAAAGGCGAGTAACTCTTGATCTCTACTTCTCCCTTTCGTTTACATTTAGCACTCGTTTTCTCATCGAATATCCTTGATCGCATTCCGTTTACATTCCACGTTGAAATGACGAGATCCGACATATCCTCATAACTTTCGTCAAAGGCGACTTCTTGGGCTTTCTCTCCCATACATTGTAAATATGCATACTTACTTTCGTCTGTTTGTTCCAAACCTTGATGATCCAAAACAAATCTGGCCATCTTTGATTGATCGTAAAGATCGAAAGATTGTAGAGTGAGCTCATATTTAATTCGAGGGTGGAGCTCGTCAAACAGTTCGAATGTTGCATCTGTCAAAGACCTTTTCATTGCTGCACAGAACTTTTTGAGAAGTTTCAAATCACTTGTATGTACTTCTTCCATTTTTAGTAGTCTTTTATTCAATCAACATATCAGTTTTTAAAATTCCGTGTCATGATTTCTGTAAAATAATGACATTTATTCGTCTTTTTTAGGAGGGCATTGAGACTTCATAAATTCCTCGACCTTTTCGATAATAGGTTTGCAGTCATAATGTGTTCCGACGTAGATTCCTGTTCCAAAACCAAGAAGAAATTGCCACATTTATCTTTACCGGAGAATTAATTATCGAGTTCCGTTCCGGCGCACAAAGAAATCAACTTATCATCTTTGTCGGAATAATCTTTACAGCAATACAGAAGCCAATATTCAATGTCCCAAACCCACGAGTGATATCCGTTAACACGACAGCTAGGTCTGGATGCGTGCTCCCAGTTCATATAGTAGCTGCTGTGAACGCCACAATATTTACATCTCATTTTATGTTCTTCACACCCCTATAAGTTCCGAATATTCATCGAAACGAGGAACTTGCCTGTATTCTATGGAATTAGTAGGACTTGTTCCACAGCAGTCACAAGAGGGGCAGTTTCCCGGACCCGAATCTGCTTGTGCAATAAATTCTGCAAGTTCACCATCACCTGCCAGCTCCAATAAACTACTATTGTTCGATTTTTTACAGTCGGATCCCCATATGTTAGAACCTTGGCTCGTGGACTGAGCTCCGGCAGATCCGAATCCACCAGCGATAGCTCCAATGAGCGCACCTATGAAAGGTCCCGCAGGAGGAAAAGGTGCCCCAATCATAGCACCGATACCCGCGCCGCCTAACGCGCCACTAACTCCAGATTTCAAAGTACTACTGCAACCTTTAGGTTTGTTGCCCGCGGCGGCCGCGAGGCTTTTATTAACTTGTCCGATCTCTGACCATATGTCGGAATAGATAAAACTAATTTTCGAATCCGGAGAAGAATACAATTGTAACAATCCAATCCATCCGCGATTAAGACCCGTAATTCCAGCACCGGAAGATCCCAGTAAAGTCCCCAAACTTGCCGCGTTGAAATTGTTAGACAAATTAATATCGGAGCCGCCGGCAAAATTAGTCACATTGGTAATGTATGCCCATATCATCGGACTTTTTGGAGGGATTGTGTAAAGGTGCCATAAGAAATTTGAAGGGTGATACCAACCAGGCGATGCACATGTTCCGTCGCCTAGAATCGGCTCGTACTTGTCCCACCAATCTCCATTGTTGACATACTTATCAAGTGTACTACCCGACGATTTCCCTGACAGTCCCCATACCGACGCCATGAAAGTTACCCAATTGGAGCGCGTGCCGCCCCAATTAGTCGCCGACGTCTTACCACCTGGATAACAAGGTGGGAACGTTTTACCCAGCCATGTTTTGTCAATGTTAGTGGCCACGCCTGTTATGCCCTTCCAAGTGTTGTTTATTACCACACTTCCACCGCTGCCCTTTGATGAAGGATTCACGCATGTATTCCAGAATGTAGGTCCGGACATTTTCGAGACAGGAACGTTTTCTTCAAACATGGCTCTCGGGGTTATACCGCAACATATATGAGCCGGAAGTAAAAATCCGTTGGGGAGTATATCATACGCGAAAGCCCTCATCAAAGCAGTTAAGAAGTTTACCTGCCATTTGTATTCGAGAGTGTACTGGGCGCTATTGAATAGATTGCCAATCATGTATTCGAGATTGTTCCCGTATAGATAGTTAGCCATCTGAGTCTGAGGTACACAGATGGCGACCCCGACTCGGGAACTCGTCTGATGATTGCATGAGGGTGGGGTTGCTCCCATGCCATTGATTTGGTATTTGTTAAACCATTCGGTCCACACAGAAAACTTTTGCATTGGTTCTGTTATAGCAATGTAGAGATAGAGGAAAATGGACAATAAGACCAGTACTATTCCAATAATAATAGCTGTAGACATTTTTTATTGTGCTAAATATAAATGAGTGAAAATTCTACAAAAAAATCAAGCTCAGGTTTCTTAGGATTTCTGGGTAGAAATTGGTGGAAGATCGCACTGGGTATCGCACTAGTACTTGCAATACTTTCCGTATGGAAAACCATAAGTAGCACTCTCGCCAAAGCATTAAATGATCTGCTGGGTTTGGGAGACTCTTTAATTAATTCATTTCAACAACAGATGTCCAGCTGCGGTATTGGGACACCGTCACCATCTACGTGCACGGACGACAAGGACTGTATACGGGGCTGTGGTCGCAAGTGCAAATGCGTGCAAGGATACTGCGAGCAGTGTTCAAGTGACTCCGACTGTCCAAAAGGATATGGATGTGATAACAACGGCAGATGCAGCGGAGGACTATTTGCATCAGGTTGTTGGCTGGGTATTATTGGACTAATATCAGGTGGTTTCGCCCTAATTTACATGTTGGGTAAATTGATATTGAATCGGACACCAAAGAGTGAAGTCGGGAAGCAATGCAAAGCGGAAGGTGCTGATCCTCTCGAGGGTATGGACCAAAACAAAACCGAAGCTGACGCAAGAGACGCTGCTGAAGATCTGGCTGAAAAAGGAGAAACTGCAGACGGAAAAGACTTTACCGAAGACATGGTTGAAGGGACGACGGAAAATGCCGTCCGTGCTGTAGCAAGAAAAAATGCGGCCAATGTCCTCCGTGAGAAAGTCACCAAGGACAGTAGTCTGAACCCCACGCAAAAAACCGCTGCAGAGCAACAAATCAATACAAAAGAGGCAAGTGATGAGGCGCGCCAAGCTGAAGAGTCAAAGGCCGAAGGAGATCAGGCGGAAACTGAGAACGAGGAAGGGGAAGGCATCGCCGATGACATGGTTGACCCTATTGAAGGCCTTGCGTCGGCTATCCGTTTGTATCCGATTCATGTGGCTTTGGCGAACGACTCTGGACTTTCGGCCACGAGGAGAAGTGCTCATCGTAGACTAGCCATGAGACATCTCAGAAGACGGCCCCAGCTTGCAAGATTATTCGCGTCGCCTACGGTTGACGAAATGGCTCTCGTGGCTCCTCCGGGTAAAAGAATGCACGTTACTCCGGCTGGGATACCAATTATGCCAACTACCTCGACTTGTACCGGCGCGACTACGTGTGGCTCACCAGACCCAATAGAGTACGTAGAGTGCGGAGCTCGCTGTGGTCCATATGACTGCAATCCATGCTGTCAAAGTAGAACTATATACGATATGAACTGGAGATCTCCTGGATTCGGGACGGCCGTCGCGTGTGCGAGACGATAAGCTACTATTTTAATATCTTGATATCAAAATTAATCATCCTTCGACGAAGGCTCATCGTTCTTTTCGTCAATAGAGATAGAAACGTGAGGCAAGCTGTGTCTACGACTCAGACCATCCGAAGAAGAGGATGAAGGTCTAGCGAGACCATTCATAAACATCTGGAGATTATCTGTCACATGACTCGCTTTTAGCTCGGTTTCTTTTTCCTGATCGACGAGGGCCTTAGCAGTAGCTCGAATCTCTTTCTTTCTCTTTTCGGCTGCTTTTGCCATTTCAGCGTGATCATTAAAGACCTCGACTGTTGATAAATCGATGATATCGGGCATGGTAATATTCTTTTTCCTGAATTTCCCAGAGAAGGCTCTCAGATGTTTCAGTGATATATCGGGTGCTCTTTCCATCAAGATTTCCATTTCGTCTCGACATCCCTGAATGAACACCCTTCCATCAGCGCTCCTCTCCCGTACTGGTAGAGACAACTCTACCTTGATCTTTCTGGCAAGTTTTCCAAAATCATTAGCAGATGCTCGATGGGCCTCTAACATCTCAGGTATTTTCATAAATTGCGCAATAGTAGTTATCATACCAGCGACAAGATTAATCCCTCCTGTTGCTAGAGAAACATATTCCCTTAGATGTTCGGGAAAAGAACCGGTTGCAAAATTGGCTGTACCAGCCAATGTGCTCAATATGATGACCGGTAAACTAAATTTAACGTGCAATGAACTAAAGTTCTTGTACGATCTGTCGTGTAGGTAGCGGTAACTCATGGCCTCTTCGGACCACTGTTTTAATATTAACTCTTGCTGCCTATGCCAAAGTGGCAATGATGAAACGTCTTCCATTTCTTTAAGTCATTAAATTCTTGAACGAATTTGCTTTAAATAATGCCACATCACGCTGTGTAGTTTTTTGTTGAAATAAGATTTTCTTTCAGCATTCGAAGTAATGTCCCGGCATCTTTCTAATATCTCAAGTCTTTCGTAAAGGCTAGTGTCCCGTAAAACGTTAATGTCATAAAGAAACTTTATAAATCGTTTCCAATCTTCCATTTATCCAAAAGAAGTGGTCTATTAGATTAAACATTCATTCATAAAATGGTTGATTTAAATACTTTGTCGAATAATGTTCGGTGGAGAAAAGAAATATGCGGTTTTTTGTCCCACTCGAATAGATCAACATTGCCCGAAAACTACGTCTTGGTAGCAGTATTACCAGAAAGCATTAAAGTCATTGCTCTTGATGGGGAGAAAACTTCGAAGATGATAACTATTGCTATTACTTCAAACTATCCTTTTGCACATCCTACCGTTAAGATAGGTGAAAAACCGTACGGCTGCGTGCTTGGAAGCGTCAGCGCAGTCTTTAGAAAAATTATAAATATAGATGCTCCTCCCTTACTGGGAATTGCACCGGGCGAGGACCGGCTCTCTCAATTTCGGAAAGCCGCGCACTTGTGTCTATGCTGCGCTACAATCACGTGCAGTGACAACTGGGGCCCTTGTCATACTCTGAAGGACGTTTTGCACGAAATTTACTTTAACTGGCAAAAAACAAAATATTACAGGCTGATGTGCCTGATTAAAAAGGTGTTAAATGAAAAGATTGGTACTTGCGTGCCAGTTCACGAATTTCTGTTACCACCTGGACTTGGCAACGTATATTACAAATTTCATAATCTGGGATAAATAAATGAGTTTCAAATACTTGTTTAAGTTTATCGTAATCGGGGATGCCTCATGCGGCAAAACCTCTTATTGCTTACGGTTAACTGACAACCAATTTTCCTGCGAAAAAAACAACACTGTAGGTGTTGAATTTTCAGCAAAAATTTTTACAGTAGAAGGTGTGAACGTCAAATGCCAATTCTGGGACACGGCTGGATGTGAAAGGTTCAGATCCATCACTCGGAGCTACTACCGAGGTGTCACGGCCATTATATTGGTATTTGATTTATCCAAGCGGAGCACATTCGTATCTCTATTGAATTGGCGTAAAGAAATAGAGCAGAATGCGGAGTCAGACATTCCTGTTCTTCTTGTTGGCACCAAATCAGACAAAGAAATTAAGGTCGACGATGACGAAATTAGAAACTTCGCGGAAGCTAATGGATACGTGTACGCAGAAGTCAGCTCAAAAACCGGGCACAATGTGGTGGTCGAATTTCACGACTTTTTGATTTATCTTCTCAAAAACCATCCAAACCTTCAGCCATGGAAATCGACTCAACCCACAAAAGTTGAACAGGCAGACACATTTGAATGTTGCGAAATACAGTGAATTTAAAAAAATCTGACAACAATAAATATGCAGAGATTAATTGGACCAAATTATCCAAAGACAAGCTGTGCTTGTTCAGAATGCCCCCAGGTTCCGGAAAACCAGAAATGGCCAGGGGCCGACCCAAGAGATCCCTACAACAGAGAAACTAATAATCTTGGGCTAAGAAAGTGCGATCAACTCGACGACATTGGTCAGTGTATTAGTGTTAGTCAAGTCGGTCGCTCAAAAGAACCTACCCCGTGGGCGGAAAAAGAAAAGATTATCCCTTTGAATCCCAATTTTGGACTTGAAGTGATGCCAGGATTCTTCTACCCACCCGATAGGGAATGCGGTGACTGTCCTAAGAGCGATTGTGTGGTAACTGCTTTCGATCCTCGCTTAATATCGGCACCTCGTGGAGGTTTTCTTCAACAGCTTGATAGGCCTCCTTACACTGGAGAAGTCCTACTGAAGAATATCTACAAGCCTGAGCTTGACAATTACGGGAAAAACTACAAAAACTACCAAACAGTCAATGGTGGTCAGATAATGTACTATATAGATCCTGATCTTGAAAAGACTTACAATCTTCCTGTATTTACCGTTAGAAGCAATGTAGACTCGGAGGTCTTTCAGACTCCCATGGGTGGCCTCTGGCCGCAATATCCAAAGAGACCTTTCACGAAGGATAGCCGATATCTATCACCGCAAGAGTTTACGAGAATGACAGTCTCGCATCGGGAAGATATCATGTCAAAACAGTACGCACGCTATGCTAGACAGCAATTTCCCATTTAGAAATCTTAAGTTTTATTTGTTTGGACAAACAAAACTATAATGGCGATTAAGTTTCAAATTTTAGAGAAGGTCTACTCAAAGACTCTATTTGTTGACAAACTTCAGAGTACTTTATTCGGGATTTGAACTGTAACATCGTAAATTTATCTTGTTTATACGCAACACTGATAAGTTGATCCAATGAATTTGCCAACAGTTTAAGATAATACAAGAATTCAATCTTCACAATTCCAGAGTGCGCGCGAAAGTACGCTGGGTCTTCAAGTTTTTCAGCGACACGGTCTTTGATCGTACCGTATTTACAGACGAGATATTCGAGACGAGAACCTGCATCTACACGCTGACCTCTACGCCTCATTCTTTCAGCTAGTTGGATCTGGGCCGGTAAAGCTTTTTTACGCATTCTCCATTCTTCTAAAGCGCAAAAATGGCATTTTCCGGACAGTTTGCGATTAAGGATCTTTGTTTCCGCATTGTCAAATTGCACAAATGCTTGTTCGACGTACTTTTCCAAGACCTGACTACACTTTGCCACGTCTTCTTCATTAGGCACGTTTTTGTAATCACACTCGTGACATTTGATGCATTTATCGGCCAATTGTTTTATTCGTTTTTTCCAACCGTTGGCCACTCCTTTTGTGTTCGTTTTTTCGTCGAACGCTGCAAGCTTATTCCCCTGCATGCACGCATAATCAGAGACCTCGCCCACACTCTTTGTAATTACAAATTCTTTGAATCCGAAGAATCCGGAACATAAGTTGTTGAAACGCTTACACAAATGATAATGTACTTCATCCCAAGTTCTTTGATCAAATATCATTTGCACAACTTCTTCGTAGATGAGTCTGATAAATGGGCTGTTGTCGCGTCGAGCAAGCAAAACGCCTTTCTTACCTATCTTAGTCGACACTTTTCCATCTCTCCCACAATCTAAGTACATATATCGCTTCTTTGTGAGAATCATAAATCGCCAGTAGATTACTTCTTCAAAAGCCATTCTCATCGGAGGCGGGAAAATTGAAGATATATCTTCTTCAACTTCAAGACAGTGATCCCAAAGCTTAGTAGCGTCGTTAAACTGAGGAAAGTGAATATAGTTACTGTCTGTGTCGCCATATACTAGCTCGCCATT
>PVBE010966180.1_pt1 | contig 16607 bp, 12 predicted proteins | sample 1631181 | NCBI WGS metagenome assembly PVBE01 (sample SAMN08397723, study PRJNA350692) | Marine metagenome, whole genome shotgun sequencing project. | isolation source: water | place: Pacific Ocean | collected 2012-04
ACGACCTGACCGACGACGACGACGACACCGGCCCCCCCGGGGACGACGACGACGCGCCGTCGGAGATGTCGATGTTGCTCAGCTCGGGCGAGACGACCAGCTTCTTCGTCGGCGTGGGCCAGCAGATCGCCAAGACGATCATCGTCGAGAACACCGGCGGCACGTACTTCGTGGCGAACATGAACACCTCGACGATCGACTCGCCGGGCACCTGGACGCTATCCAGCAACTGCCAGTCAGCGTTCGGCCTGTCGCCCGCCAGCTCGGTCAACTGCGAGCTGGTCTTCTCCCCCCTGGCGGAGAGCGAGACCTACGCGGTCACCATGCAGGGCAGCGGGGCGGCCAACGGCACGCAGTCCATCGCGTTCACCGGCTCGACCAGCGGGGGCGGTGGTCCCACCGAGACCGACTGCTCCGACGAGATCGACAACGACGGCGACTTCCTCATCGACTGCGACGATGGCGACTGCCTCGCGGACCCGGCGTGCGTGGCCACCGACCTGTGCTGCCAGGGCGCCGGCGATGCGTTCACGAACTCGCAGTGCGACACCCCGAGCGCCGTGCCCTGCGTCTGCGACGCGGACAACTGGTGCTGCGACAGCGGGTGGGACCTGACCTGCGTGAACTACTACGTCGGCTGCGGCGGGAGTTGCTGAGTCCCGCTACTCGATCAGCACACAGCGATCGAGCGTCACCTGGTTGTTGACCGGCCACGCCCCTCCGGGGAGCCCCTGCTTGTAGCGGCCGTCGTACTGCCCCGCGGCGATGACGAAGTCCGCCGGCACCGACAGCGCCTCGGCTTCGTGATCCCACGCGCTCCACGTGGCGGTGGAATTGGCGAACGAGAGTCCGGCGAGCTCCACCCGCCCCCAGGCGTCGACGTGGGTGGTGGCGGCGTCCAGGGGGGCTCCATCGAGCGTGCCCGCCAGGCTCCCCGCGACGCTCTGCACGTCGACCTCGATCGTCTCGGGGCCGGAGAGGTCCAGCTCCTCCAGCACGAGGACGTTCTTGCCGGCCGGCCACGCCGGGGCGTCGCCGGTGGCGATCCGCGTGTACTCGAGCGAGTAGCAGCCGGCGAGAACCGACGCGGTCATGGGCAGCTGGACGGCCTCTGCAGTGGTGTCCCACATCGCCGAGAACGTGCCCGTGTTGCTGTCGTCCTCGCAGGCCCGCAAGGTGAAACCGGCTGAGCCGAGCTCGTCGTTGGGCCCGGTGTTGGAGGCATCCGGGACCGCCCCGTCCAGCGTCGGAGTCAGCTCGATGTCGGCCGTTTCGATGTCGATCGTGATGAGGGTGTCGCCCGTGATCGCCACCGGATCGCCGACTTCGAGGATGCCGCCCGGCCAGGGCTCGTAGGGCAGGCCCATGTAGCTGGCCTTCTCGTAGCCAGGCTGAATCTCCGTGCCGACGATCGCCAGCGTGGTGATGCTCGCCAAGGGGCCTCCGGTGTCGGTGTCCCAGGAGTTCTGCCAGAGCTGGAAGTTGGTCGACCCTTCCGAGAAGACGCCGTAGCGCACGTAGTTGTCCGAGGCGGTGTCCGCCGCGCTGGCGAGCACGCCGTTGCGCTGCAGCTCCAGGGTCAGCTCGGCGGTCTCGACGTCGATCGTGACGAGTCCGGAGTCCTCGATGACGAGCCCGGTCAGGAAGGTGCCTCCGACCTCCGGCCAGACGTCTCCGTCGCCCTGAGCGAACACGGCGTCGTACGTGCCGGGGTGGATGCGTCGGCTGCTGATGGGGGTGACCTCGCCCCCACTCCAGGTCTTGACGTTCATCCCCGAGCCCGCGCCGCAGCAGGGATTGCGCAGCTGGAACCAGACGTTTTGGTCCGCGTCCGTGTTGCTGGCGTCCACGGCGGCGCCGTTGAGCAGCACCTCGACGTCCACGTCGATGGCGTCGATGTCGTAGGAGATGCTGCTGTCCTCCGTCAGCGTGACCTCTTCGGCCAGCAGGGTGCGGCCGTGCGGCCACGCGTCGGTGGAGCCGGAGCCGGAGTAGATGAGGTTGTAGGTCCCCTCCATCATCCGCACCTCCAGCGGCAGCTCCCAGTCCACGTCGCCGCCGTAGACCCGGGCCGACTCCGGCCACCCGGACTCGCCGTTGCCGACGGACATGATCTGCACGCCGGGGTAGCTGTCGTCGCTGGTGTTGTCGTCGGTGGCGGCTTCGCCCAGGAGGGTGAAGTCGATCGTCGTGGTGACGACCGGGAGATCCACGACCAGGGTCATGTCCTCCGTGATCTCGACGGGGTCGAACACGAACAGCGGGTTGCGGGGCCAGGTGGTGCCGTCGGTGGCTCCGCCGGCGTAGTGGACCTCGTAGGTGCCGGGCACGAGGCTGCCGCTCCAGACGTCCGTCAGCGTGCCGTCGTCCCAGACGTCGCCGCCGAGCAGCCGCTGCTCTGCGCCCACGGCCTTGAGGGCCACGTTCCCGTAGTCGTCCTCGGTCGTGTTCGACGGCATCACCTCGGCGCCGTCGATCATCACCGTCATCTCGACCGCGACCGTCGGCACGTCGAGAACGACGAGGCCGTCGGCGTCCGGGCCCAGGCAGTGGTTCAGCGCTCCAGGTGCGTACGCGATGGTCTCGCCCAGCACGCCGTAGACGAACACCGGGTCGGGCACGTCGGGGGCGATCCACCAGGGGTGCACGCCCGCGGAGGGGTCGATCGCGTCCGCGATGAGGGTGCCGTCGGAGCCCGCGTTGTCCGTATCCCAGTACAGCGCCAGCGTGGCCCCGTCGGGCACGTCCTCGGCGATCCACTCGATGTCGAACAGGGGCCCGGACAGGAGCTCGTCCGCCGCCGGGGTCAGCAGCTCCAGGGACGCGGGCGGCGGCGTGGCGTCGTCGTCGTCGTCGGCCGAGCTGTCGTCGTCGTCGGTGGCGTCGTCGTCGTCGGTGGTGTCGTCATCGTCGCCCGGGGGCGGCTCCTCGTCCGGCGTCAGGCAGGCGGGCAGCAGGAGCACGAGGGCGGCGAGGAGGAGCAGTGATCGCATGAAAGTCCGGCGGCAGGAGGGCTGCGGGGGGAGACGGATCGAGTTGAAGGGCGGTGCCAGGTCGGGCCGCTCAGCGGCCGTAGACGTCCACGTCGTACTGCGCGATCAGGCGGTCCAGTCGGCCGCGCGAGATCCGCAGCATCAACGCCGTGCGTCCCTTGTTGCCGCGGCAGCGGGCGAGCGCGCGGGCGAGGATGCGCTTGTCCAGCGCCCCGATGGCGTCGGGGGCGAGGTCGGAGTCACCGGACGACGCGGCGGTCAGCGCGACGAGCTCCTTGTCCACTTCGTCTGCCTCGACGTACTCGCCCTGGGCAGACACGAGCAGCCGCTCGACCGAGTCGCGCAGCTCGCTCACGTTGCCGGGCCAGTGGTGCCCCTCGAGCAAGCCGATTGCCTCGGCCGTCAGGCCCTTGTGGCGGATGCCGTTGCGCATGTTGAAGCGGCTCAGGAAGCGCTCCACCAGCGGGGCCACGTCCGCGATCCGCTTGCGCAGCGTGGGCACGTCGATGTGCAGCACGTCGACGCGATCGAGCAGGTCGCCGCGGAAGGTGCCCTGGCGCACGAGCTCGCGGAGGTCGCGCACGGCGCCGCCGATGATGCGGACATCGATGCGGACCGGGCGGGTGCCGCCGACGCGGTAGAAGCGGCCCTCCTGGACCATGCGGAGCAGCTTGGTCTGCAGCGCCGCCGGCAGCTCCGACAGGCCGTCGATCAGGATGGTGCCGCCGTCGGCCTGCTCGATGAGCCCCGCCCGTCGGCCGGTCGCGCCCGAGAACGCGCCCTTCTCATGGCCGAACAGCGCGCTCTCGGCGGAGTTGTCGGGGAGGTGGGCGCAGTGGGCGGCGACGAACGGACCGACCTGGCGCGGGCCGTGGCTGTGGATGAAGTGGGCGAGGAACTCCTTGCCGGTGCCGGACTCGCCGACCAACAGCACCGGCGCAGCCTCCTCGGCGGCGGCGCGCGCCTGCTCCACGATCGCCTGCATCGTCGGGCTCTGGGCCACCGGCGCCTCGGTCTCCGGCAGCTCCCGGGTGGGGCGGAGCAGCGCGGGCGGGCCGGACAGCAGGTGGGCGAAGGAGACCGCGAGCACCGACTGCACGGTCTCCCGGGGGAGGCCCGCGAAGGCGCCGCTGCGGGAGGACTCGACGTAGAAGATCCCGCGGACGCGGCCCCCCAGGAGGATGGGCGCGGCGAGGGTGCCGCCGGGGTGCGCCTCGATCAGCGAGCGGCCGCTCTTGACCGTGAGCTCGATCAGGCCGCTGTCGCCCTGCACGGGGATCCGTCGCTCGAGCACGGCGTGGAGGATGTCGCGGTTGATGGTGACGCGGCCGCGGTGGGGGTAGGTGGCGACCGCGCGCATCGGCTCGCCGCCGGTGGGCGCCAGCAGGAGGGCGCCACGCTCGGCGTCCAGCCCCTTGACCGCGGCCTCCACCAGCGCCGCCGGTCGGCCGACGCCGCGGGGGCCGGCGAGCATGTCGGCGATGACCCCGAGCAGCGCTTCGACCTGGAATCCGCCGTCCCGCGTCGGCTTGCCGGGGGCCGGTTCGGCGACCTTGTCCCCGCCGGGGGCGGCGATGATGACCGAGCCCGCGCCGTCCAGATCCCGCAGGACCTCGAGGTCCGGGTCGAACAGCATCAGGTTGTTGCCGACGGCGACCTCGTCCCCGGGGGACAGCACGGCGGGTTCCGTGAGCAGCCGGCCGTTCAGCCCGGTGCCGTTGGAGGAGCCTTCGTCCTTGAGGATGTAGCTGTCGCCGTCCTTGCGGATCGTCGAGTGGAGCCGACTGACCTTCTCGTCCAGGAGCTGGATCGTGCAGGCCGAGGATCGACCCAGGCTCGTGTCCTCCAGGAGCGCGTAGCTGACCCCGAAATGGTGACCATGCGTTACCAGGAGCCGGGACACACCGGGATCGTAACACCTCCTTGATCGTTGGGCTGTTACCTGTACAAATGATCAGTATGTCGGTGGTACACCTGCACGCTCATTCGTACTTCTCGTTCGGTCGGGGGACCTCGTCGCCGGATGCGCTCTGCGCGGCGGCCGCCCGCCAGGGCGTGGAAGCGTTGGCGTTGACCGATCTGGGGACCCTCGCGGGGGTCCCGGAGTTCCTCGTCGCGGCGGAGCGGCACGGCGTGTTCCCGATCCTCGGGGCGGCGTTCCCGGACGCGTCGGTGCCCCGATCGGCGGGCAGCGGCCGGGCCGTGGTGCTCGCCCGGGACGGCGAGGGCTACGCGGAGCTCTGTCGCCTCGTGACCCGCCGCCACGCGGCTCCCCACACGCCCCTGAACCGGGTGCTGGAGGGCTGCAGCGATCACCTCTGGGTGCTCACCCCCGACTTCTCCCTGCTCAAGGCGATCCTCCGGGTGCGGGGTCCTCGCTTTCTGCTCGCGGAGCTGCGGGCGGGGACCAACTGGGAGTGGCTCGCGGAGGAGGCGACGGCCCGGGGCGTGGGCGTCGTGGGCAGCGCCGCGGTGCAGCTTGCGGATGCCTCGGATCGGCGCTTCCAGCGGCTGCTCGTGGCGGTGCATCGGGAGGTTCGGTTCGGCCGCATCACCCGCGCGGACCTGGCCCCGGATCGAGCCTGGATGCTGGACGAGGGGGCGATGCGGGCCGCGTTCAGCCGCTGGCCGGACGCGATGGCTCGGGCCGTCGACGTGGCTCGGGACTGCCGGATCGGCGATCTGCGGGAGCACACCGGCGCCCCGATCGGCGGCGCCGAGGCGCTGGGGGAGGTGGCGGCGCGGCTGCGGCACCGGGTCGTCGAGGCGGCGCGGGAGCGGCTGGGGGCGCCCCTGCCGGAGGTGGCGCGGGCCCGCCTGGAGCGCGAACTGGCGACGCTGTGCCGGGGGAGCCGTCCGGCGGTGGTGCAGCTGGTGGCAGACCTCGCCGCGCACGGGCGGGGGCGCGGCATCCCCACGTGGGCGGACTCGCCGGCCTCGGGCTCGCTCGTGGCGTGGTGCCTGGACCTGATCCCCACCAACCCCCTCGAAGCGAACCTTCCCTTCCCGATGTTGTGCAACGACGCCGCGGACGGGGCGCTGCGGCTGGATTTGCGCGCGGCCGCCGCGACCCGTCCGCGGTTGGTCGATCGGCTCCGGCAGGAGCTGGGGGACGACCGCGTGGCCCGGGTCGGGGTGGTGGCTCGCCGGGGGCTCCGCGAAGCCCTGCGGGACGTCTCCCGATCCGCCGCCCTGCCCGCCCCCGAGTGCGACCGGGTGCTGCGTTTGCTCCCCGCGAGCTGGCGGGGGGAGGGGCCGGACGAGCTGCTCGCGCGGCATCCGCGGCTGCAGGGGGCGGGCCTGGACGAGGCGCCCTGGGACAAGGTGCTGCGGGCGGCGGCGCGGCTGCAGGGGACCCCGCGGGGCATGACCGTGGGCGAGGGGGTGGTGCTGGCGGGCGGTCCGGTGGGGGACCGGGTGCCGCTGGAGCCGGTGGACGGTCGGCCCGTGACGCAGTGGGGACCGGACGCGGCGGGGGGCATGGGCATGCTCGTGCTCCAGCTGCCGGACGACGGCGCGGCGCGGCTGCAGTTGCGGGCGGGGGCGGCCGCGGATCCCACGCTGCCGCCGCTGCAGGAGCAGCTTCCGAGCCTCCACGAGGGGCTGACGATCGGCTGTCCCCGACTGGAGGATCGCCTCGTTCGTCGCGCGCTGCGGCGGCATCGCCCCACGGATCTGCCGACGCTGCTGCGGGCGGTGGGGGGAGTGCCGGACGAGGCGTTCGCGGAGATTCGAGCGGGGCTCGCCGCCGACGCCGCGGGGCTGGACGATCGCGTGGCCGACCGGCTCGTGCGGGTGCTCCGGAACCGGGACGCGCGGGTGGAGCGGGCGGGGCTGCGGCGCCAACTGCTGGAGGGGCTCGCGGCATACGGGGAGTCCCGGGCGGCGGGCGTGCAGCGGTGGGACGAGCTGACGGCGGAGCTGCCCACGGCGCCGATGCGGGCGGAGCTGCTGTCGGCGGTCTCCAGCGGTCTGCGCGCGTTGGCCCTGCGGAGGGCGTCGCCGGCGGCGTTCGTGGCGGCGTCGTTGACCGAGCCGACGGACGGCTGGCCGCTGATGGTGCACGTGTCGGAGGCGGTGCGGCAGGGGCTGACCTTCCGCGGGCCTTGCGTGCAGACGGGGGCGGTGGACACGGCCGCGGTCGACGGGGCGGTGGCCGTCGGCTTGGCGCAGATCCGGGGCGTGCGGGCGGAGCTGGGCATGGAGGTCGTGACCTCGCGCCGCCTGGACGGAGCGTTTGCCGACCTCGCTCAGTTCCTCCTTCGGGTGCCCGCGGCGGACGATGAGGTGGACGCGCTGATCGCGGCGGGGGCGCTGGACGCGCTCGCCGGGGAGGGGACCCGGACCGATCTGCGGTTGCAGCACCGCTACCTCCGGCCTCACCGGGATCGGCCCCGCTCGGGGCGTCGACGTCGAGCGAAGGAGCCGCCGTCCCCGACGCTGCCGGCGCAGACCCGGGCGGAGCGGGACGCGCGTCGTGGGGCCCGCCTGCGGGACGAGCTGGGGGCGCTGGGCTTCACCCTCTCGGATCACCCGATGCACATCGTCGCGGACGAACTGGAGGGGGACCTGCGGGATCCCGCCGGCTTGAGCACCGCCGAAGTCGGCGATCAGGTGGATGCGGCGGGCTGGCTGGTGTCCGGAAATCCAGGAGAACCGGGTCCGCCCCCGCCCGACTTGAGGTGGGGGGCGGTGTTCGATGCCCCCCTCGGATTGTTCGATGTGGCGATTCCAAACCGGGTGATCGCCGACCGAACCGAGCCGTTGGCCGGTCCCTGCCGCATGCTTGGCACCCTTCGCCTGGAGGGGGGCTATCGCTGGCTGGAAGTTCAGCAAATTCAAAGACTTGCGGGTCTATTTGGGTTCGCTCGATCGGCCTGAAGGGTGTCGCGAAGGCCCAAAGACAGCGGGCGAATTCGTGCCCGGGAACGTACGAACACGTGTTTGACGCGACCCGCTTTGGGTGGCCCGATGCCTGCGACGCTGGTTGGTGGAGAAAGGAGGGAGCCATGAAGAAATTGCTCCTGATTCTGATGAGTTTGCTGTTTGTGATGTCGACTGCGCTGACGGTGGGTTGCAGTCATGTCGATGACGATGACGCCACCGCCGACGACGACGATGCGACCGATGACGACGACGCGACCGATGATGACGACGCGACTGATGACGATGACTCGTCCGACGACGATGACTCGGCGGATGACGACGACGACGACTCGGCGGACGACGACGATGACGATGATGACGCGTCCGATGACGACGACGATGACTCGGCGGACGACGACGACGACGATTCCTCGGACGACGACGACTCGGCCGAGTAAAGCGAAGGCAACCTCCTAGGCTCGGGCCAGGGCGGAGGGCAAGATGGGGTGCATGAAGCGCCTGATCTTGCTCCTCGCCCTGGCCCTGCTTGTTACTGGCTGCCCCGACGACGACGACGACACCGCCTTCGGTGACGACGACGACTTCGTGCCGGGCGACGACGACAGCTCCGTCGGCGACGACGACGACTCCGGCGACGACGACGACTCGGGCGACGACGACGACTCCGCCCCCACCGGCGACCCCATCAGCACCGCCTGCAGCGAGGACTCCGACTGCATCACCGGGGTCTGCTGGGACTTCGAAGACTACGACCCGCTCTGCTTCGGGGCGTTTTGCAGCATCGGCTGCACCGTGACGCAGGACTGCATCGACGCGTACACGCTGGCCGGGGCGCCGAACCCGAGCGCTTCGACGTGTGGGTTTGATGATCGGTGCGATCCCGTGGGGACGGGGTTTGGGGCGTTTGCTTGTGCGTCGTGGGAAGACGGGCCGTGGGTGCGGCAGGCGAGGTAGACCGAGCCCCTACCCGATCGTCAACAGCACCGACCCGACCGCCACTTCCTGCTGATCCCCCGCCTCGATCGCGGTGACCGTCCCGGCCGCCTCCGCGCGCACGGGGTTGAACGTCTTCATCACTTCGACGAGGCCCAGCGTCTGCCCGACGGCGACGGTGTCACCCACGTTCACGAAGGCCGGCTCGTCGGGGGAGGAGCGTCGGTAGAAGATCCCATCAATGGGGGACCGCACCGCGTGTCCGCCAGCCGAGCCCGTGCCCGTGCCCGTGCCCGTGCCCGCTCCCTGCAGCTCCGACCCGGCCGTTCGCTCCCCGACTTCGACCAGAACCTCGCCGTACCCCACGGGTCCACGCCGCGAAGCGCCGACCACTTCGCCCGAGCTGCCCACCGGAGCCGTCACCGTGATCCGCCGCCCCAGGACGTTCAACGTCCCCAGCGTGCGCCCACCGTCGACGGCATCCCCGCCCCGCACCGCCGGAGTCCACACCCCCACCTGGGGCGCGCACAGCGTGGTGCCTCGCATCAGCGCCGCCAGCGTGCGCACGGCTAGCCCTCGTCCAGGAGCTGCAGGTCGTGCAGGCTCCAGATGCGCGGGTTCTTGATGCGTCGGTACCCGGGCGCCTGGTAGCTCGCCTCGGCGAACACCGTCAGCGCGTTGCGCAGCTCGGAGACGAGCACGATCTCGTCCGTGTCCATCTGCCGCGCCGATGCCATCGGGTCCATGTCGGCCTCGATGCGGTCCTCGACCGCCTTCATCCCGGCCGCGATCTTCGCCTTCTCCTCCTCGGAGTCCGCGATGATCTCCCAGTCGTCATCCAGCTTCGTGTTGAACGCGCCGATCGACAGCGTCCGCCCCTCCATCACCGACAGCCGCGTCACCGGCGTCGACAGCTGCATCACCGGGTCGTACGGCAGCCCCGCCATGGCGTAGTAGCCGGCGCCGCTGGCCTTGCGCAGCAGCACCGTCGCCATCGGCACCGTGTTCGTGGAGTTGGTGTAGATGAGCGAGCTTCCGTAGCCGAGCAGCCCGTGCCGCTCCGCCTCGGGGCCGATGTCGAAGCCGCTGATGTCCTGCAGCCAGACCATCGGGATGCCGTCGTCGTTGCACGCCCGGCTGAACGCCGCCAGCTTCGCGATGCCTCGGCGGTACAGGATCCCCGAAGGCTTCTTGCCGTCCCCGTCGGGGTCGTCGATGAGGCCCGAGTTGTTCGCCAGGATGCCCACCGACAGGCCCGAGATCCGCACGACGCCGACCACGACCTCGCGCCCGAAGTCCGGGAGGATCTCCCAGAAGAGCGAGTCGTCCGCGATGCGTGCGATGAGCTCGTGTACGTCGTACGCCACCCGGTGATCGGCCGGCAGCAAGCCCGTCAGGTCCGAGACCGGGAACCGCGGGGGCGCCGCTTCCAGTCCGTAGCGGTAATACGGCACCGCCGAGTCCGGCAGCAGGTCCACCTCGCGACGCAGCGCCGCGATCGCAGCCTCGTCGTCCGGCACCCGGTAGTCCGCGCACCCGCTGACGCCCACGTGCACGTCCGGTCCGCCGATCCCGTGCGAGGTCATGTCCTGGCTCTTGACCCCCTTGATGAGGGCCGCGCCGGCGATGACCATGTACGCCTGCTCGGTCATGTAGACCTTGTCGCTGATGATCGGCATGTAGCCGCCACCGGCGATGCAGTCGCCGAACACCGCCGCCACCTGGGGCACGCCCTCGGCCGACAGCAGCGAGTTCATCTTGAAGATGTGCCCCGCGCCCTTGGCGCCCGGGAACGTGTTGGCCTGCTCCGGAAGGAACAGCCCCGAGCAGTCCACCAGGTACAGCACCGGGATCCGCAGCCGCCGCGCCATCTCCTGCGCGCGCTCGATCTTCTCCGGGGTGCGCGGCCACCACGAGCCGCTGGCCACGGTGTTGTCGTTGGCGATGACCATCACCCACTTGCCGCACACGCGCGTGTAGGCGGTCACCACGCCGGCTCCGGGCGAGGTCTGCTTGCGGTCGCCGAACTCCAGCCCCTGGTTCACCAGCGTGCCCACGGGGAGGAAGTCGTCCGCGTTGTCCTGGAGCAGCTCGAGCCGCTCCCAGGTCGTCAGCTTGCCCTTGCGGTGCACGCGGGCGCGGCCCTTGTCGCCCCACCCGTCGGCGACCCAGGCGCGGGCCTCCGTGATGCGCTCCTCACGCGCTTCCATCTGCGCGGCCTGGTGGTCGCGGGTGGCGGCGTCGAGCTCGGAGCCGATGCGGTGGAGGAGGACCTTGGCCACTAGTCGACTCCCGGGATGACGCCCACGCGGAGGTCGCCGGCGGCGAAGTCGGGGGCGGCGAGGATGCGGTCCTGCAGCGACGCGGTCGTGCAGACGCCTTCGACCTGGAGCCCGCCCAGGGCGGCGCGCACGGTGGCGATCGACGCCTCGCGGTCGGCGCCCCAGCCGATGAGCTTGGCGATCATCGAGTCGTAGTAGGGCGACACCTTCGAGCCGGCGTCCACGGCCGCGTCCACACGCAATCCGTCCAGCTCCGGCAGATCGAAGCGGGTGACCTCGCCCGGGGTCGGCCGGAAGTCGTCGTCGGGGTCCTCGGCGTTGATGCGGACCTCGATGGCGTGGCCGTCGATGGCGAGGTCGTCCTGGCCGATCCAGAGCTTCTCGCCGGCGGCGATGCGGATCTGGGCCTGCACCAGGTCGAAGCCGGTGATCATCTCCGTCACCGGGTGCTCCACCTGGAGTCGGGTGTTCATCTCGATGAAGTACAGCTCGCCGTCCCGGCGGTCCTGCAGGAACTCCACCGTGCCGGCGCCGACGTACCCGACGGCCGCGGCGGCGTGGGCCACCCGGGCCCCCATCGACGCTCGCTGCTCGGCGGTCAACGCGACCGAGGGCGCCTCTTCGACCAGCTTCTGATGCCGCCGCTGCACCGAGCACTCGCGCTCGAACAGGTGGATGGCGTTGCCCCACGAGTCGGCGAGCACCTGGAACTCGATGTGGCGGGCGTCATCGAGGTACTTCTCGAGGTAGACGTCGTCGTTGCCGAACGCCGACAGCGCCTCGCGGCGGGCTTCGTTCCAGGCCGTCTCCAGCGACGCGGCGTCGTCGGCCCGGCGCATGCCCCGACCTCCGCCCCCGGCGACCGCTTTGAGCAGCACCGGGTAGCCGATGCGGTCGGCTTCGACGCGGGCCTCGTCCAGGGTCGGGATGATGCCGTCGGACCCGGGGACGACGGGCAGCCCCGCGGCCACGGCGGCTTCGCGGGCCGCGTCCTTCTCCCCCATCAGGCGGATGACCGAGGGCGGTGGGCCGACCCAGGCGAGCCGCTGCTGTAGCACCATCTGGGCGAACAGCGCGTTCTCGGCGAGGAAGCCGTAGCCGGGGTGGATCGCCTGCGCCTCGGTCTGCGCCGCGGCCTGCAGGATGGCGTCGATGTCGAGGTAGCTGTGGGTCGCCCGGGCGGGGCCGATGCAGACGCTGTGGTCCGCTTCGGCGACGAACGGAGCGTCCCGGTCGGGCTCGCTGTGCACGGCGACGGACTCGATGCCGAGCTCACGGCAGGCGCGGATCACGCGTCGCGCGATCTCACCTCGGTTTGCGATCAGGAGTCGGCCGAACAAGGCGCGGAATGTACCTCAAAGCAGGTCCTCGGATCCGTTGCTATAGCTGGGCCGTGATCGACCGCCTCGTCCCCCTCCTGCTGGCCATCGCCGTGGCCGCCTCCGGCTGCGGCTACGACTGCGACGAGGCGCAGGCCGACCTCGCCGCCGCGCCGACGATCGCCACCGACCTGTCCGACGGCCGCTACGCCCTCGGGGCTTCGGTGAGCCGGGAGCTGCTGGACCGCCTCTTCGCCCAGTCGATCGCCGACGGCAAGGGCTTCCCGCGCACCGCCCGCCTCGGCCTCGACCTCCCCGAGCTGGGGCGCGCCGACGGGGACGCGGTGGTGCGGGTCACCGAGCTTCGACTGGTGGGCGACGGCTCCTGTCCCTCCTGCGTGGAGTTGGCGGTAACGGCGGCGGCGGACGTGACCATCGCCCGGGAGACGCTGAAGGACGTGGCCGTCAGCGCCGTCGCGGACCTCGACCTGACCGCCGCGGTGTCCGGCCGCGAGGTCGCCCTCCACGGCGAGGTGCAGTCGGTCCGAGACGTGGACGTGACCGTGCAAGGCGACGACGTGGCCGGGCTCGTCGAGGCGCTCATCCGCCAGGCCACGGGCAGCTCCAGCGCGGGCGCGGTCGGCGAGATCGTGGGCGTGGTGTTGGGGTCCGAGCTGGCGCGAACCGTGCGCCAGGAGCTCCTTCGGGTCCTCCAGGAGGGGCTCAGCGAAGCCGCCACCGAGGCCATCCGTCAGTCCGTCGGCAAGCGCGAACTGGCGGCGCTGGAGCTGCCGACCCTGGGGACCGTGCAGCCGACGATCGTGCGGGCCGAGGTGCGGGGTGACGACCAGGGGGTGTTCGTGGGGCTGGACCCCGAGCGGTGGCCTGCCGGGACGGGCGTCGGCCCCGCCTGGGGCACCGAGGGGATGACCTTGTACGTGCCGTCGCACAGCGTGGTGGCGGCGTTGGACCTGGCGATGCAGGGCGGGCTGCTGCCGTCGGGGATCGACCCGGAGGGCCGACCGTCGGACGACGGCGCGTTGCAGCTGCGGGCGCTCGCCCTGAAGCCCGCGGGGAGCGGTTTCGAGGTCGCGCTGCGCGGCTTTGCCGTCGAAGAGCCGTGCGGTTGCGTCGACCTCCACGCGCAGCTGACGGCGTCCCTGGACGACCGGGACCGGCTCAACGTCGAGCTGGGTGACTTCGCCACCCGCGGGGCCAAGGGCTCAGGCAAGGCCGTGGGGGCGGCGTTGGCGCTTCACGAGGGGTTTTCGGGCGAGCAGCTGACCGTGGTGCAGCAGATCGGCACCCGGACTCGAACGACGCTGTTGGGGCGGCAGGGGCGGACCCGCCTGACCGGGCTGGGCGAGCACGACGGCGCGGTGGCGGCGTCGATCGCGGTGGAGTGGAACACCGACACGCCCAAGCCGAGCCGTCGCCGGGGGCGGGAGTACGACCGGCGGGAGCGCGAGCGCCGGCGCCGCTAGAACTGGAAGTAGATGAAGGCCTCGCCGCCGAACTCGCCCACGAAGAGGAACATCAGGAAGCCGGCCGCGTACAGCACCGATCGCAGGGGTACGGGGACCCGGAAGATGACGAGCTGATCCTTGCTGAGGTGCTGCGCCGCCTGCATCACCACGAGGGGGGCGACCACGCTCAAGAACAGCGCCATGTCCCCCAGGGAGTACCAGCTCTCGGTGAAATCGGCGGGGAGCCGGGCGAGGCCTCCGAACATGCGGGCGGCGTTTCCGAAGTCCTCGGCGCGGAACAGGATCCAGGTCACGCACACGAGCTGGAAGAAGAAGAGCCCGTTGAGGAAGCGGATGGCGGCTCCTCGGAACCCCTCCGGCAGGGAGACGTGGGCGTTCCACCAGGGCGTTGCCGCGCGGTAGGCGCAGAGCATGGCCCCGTGCATCGCGCCCCAGGCGACGAACGTCCATGCCGCGCCGTGCCACAGGCCGCCCAGCAGCATGGTCAGCATCAGGTTCGCGTAGGTCCGGCCGGTGGTGCCCCGGTTGCCGCCCAGGGAGATGTACAGGTAGTCGCGCAGCCAGGAGCTGAGGCTGATGTGCCAGCGGCGCCAGAAGTCGCTGGGGTTCTGGGCGACGTACGGCAGGTTGAAGTTCAACGACAGCTCGAAGCCGAGCAGGCGGGCGACGCCGCGGGCGATGTCGGTGTAGCCGCTGAAGTCGCAGTAGATCTGGACGGCGAAGGCCCACGCGCCGAAGGCGACCTGGAGCGCGTCGGGTGACTCCATCGCGAAGACCGTGTTGGCGACGGCGGCGACGTTGTCCGCGATGACCACCTTCTTGAACAGGCCCCAGCAGATCAGCCAGGTGCCGCTGTGCAGCGCTTCGGCGGAGACCTCCGTGGGGAGGGAGAACTGGGGGGCAGCAGATCCCGGGCGCGCTCGATGGGTCCGGCCACCAGCTGCGGGAAGAAGGCCACGTAGGTGGCGAACCGCAGCAGGGACGTCTCGTCCTTCATGCGGCCGCGGTAGATGTCGATCGTGTAGCTGAGCGTCTGGAAGGTGTAGAAGCTGATGCCGACCGGGAGGATGATCTCGAGGCTCCCCACCCCGTACTCGATCCCCAGCTGCTCGAAGGCCGCGCGGGCGCTGTCGACGAAGAAGCCCAGGTACTTGAAGGCTGCCAGCAGGCCGAGGTTGACGACGAGGCTGAGGCGGAGCCAACGAAGTCGGACGGTCCGGTGTTCGGGGGTCGCGGGGCGGGCGGCGATGGCCTTCCCGGCGACGAAGTCGACCCCTGTCGACAGCATGATCAGGCCGAGGAAGCGCCAGTCCCAGAAGCCGTAGAAGACGTAGCTCGCGGTCAGCAGCAGGACGTTGCGCAGCCGCAGCGCCATCGCTTCGCGTTCGCCGACCCCGAGGAGTCGCAAGGCGTGCACGGCGGCGAAGACGAGCGCGAAGAACAGGCCGAACTGGAGGCTGTTGAAGACCATCGACGGCGGACTACCTCTGCTCGAGGAGCCAGGGGGTGACGATCGACTCCGCCAGCGCCGAGGCGACCTTGGTCGCGCCGCGGAGGTTCAGGTGCGAGTGCTCGCGCCAGTCCCGATCACGGAGCTCGATGCCCATCTCCTCGGCGGTCCAGTAGGGCACGCCGAACTCGTCGCCCAGCTCCTCCATGAGCGCGTGGTACTCGGGCATGACGGTCTTGGGCAGCGCGGCCTGCAGTCCTGCGGAGGCGGGCTGTTCGTACAGGACGACGTCGACGCCGGCCTGCTGGAGCACACGGACGGTCTCCCGCATGCGATCGAACTGATCCCGATCGAGGGTGTAGGGCTTCCCCTTGGTCACGCGTTTGAGGTACCTGCGGGCCTGCCGGGTGGAGCTCTTGCCGGCCTTGCGGGGGGACTCCAGGTGCCAGATGGTCGGCAGTCCCCGGACGGGGGTGCGATCGAGGCGCGAGGACTTCCCGAGGGTCTTGCGGAGCTCGGCCCACCGGCCGCCCCTGGTGCGATGAGCGGCCTCGCGAAAGACGTGCTCGTAGCGGAAGAGCCACAGGGATCCGGCGAGCGCGTTGCGGAGGGAGTGGCCGAAGGTGCTGTCGACCCACGCGCCGCGCTGGCGTCGGAGCCGCAGCCAGTCCCGCGGCAGCATCATGAAGCGCTGGGCCGCCAGCGACTCGCCCTTGGACAGGAGCTGACGCGGCTCGACTCCGTAGAGCACGAGATCGGGGCGCGGCTCGGCGTGGACGAGGTGGTGGGCCACGAGGAGGGTCTCGGAGGCGCGTCCGGCGGCGATGGCGTAGCTGGCGTAGGTGCGGGAGCTCCCGGGCTCAGCGGACTTGTCGCGGAGCACGGGAATGGAGACCCCCTCGCGGGCTCGGCTGGAGCCGATCACGACGACGGACGCGGAGCCGAAGCGACGGAGTTCCAGGGGGAGGAAGCGGTACTCCTGCTCGGACATGCGGTACGAGATGTCGCCATCGGGGCGGTGCAGCCGCAAGCCGACTTCGGCGGCGCCGAGCAGCACGAGCGCTCCGATCAGGCCCCAGGGCCAGGGGGATGACGAGGCTGGCACCGATCAGCGCTCGCGGGTCCAGCCGCCCTCGTAGTTCATCTCTCCGTAGCGGTCCCAGAACTGAAGGGTGAGGGTGTCGTCGTCGATCTCGATCCAGAGGAAGCCTTCATCCTGGTCGTCGCCCCAGTGCATGGGCTGGTCGCCGCGGAAG
>PVBE012365448.1_pt1 | contig 16605 bp, 8 predicted proteins | sample 1631181 | NCBI WGS metagenome assembly PVBE01 (sample SAMN08397723, study PRJNA350692) | Marine metagenome, whole genome shotgun sequencing project. | isolation source: water | place: Pacific Ocean | collected 2012-04
AAGGACCTGCCCACAGCCCAAGGCTCCGCCTCCCCGCCCGGCGAAGGCGAAGCCGAGACCCCCCCCGACCCAGCAGAGGGCTACGAGGCTCTCAAGTCCCAAGGTCTGACCCACATCGACATCGTCGACAAGCTCGCTTCGGCCTGCGTCAACGCCATGGACGACCTGGGCGCCCTGCACCGGGACCGGGCGGGCCACATCAAGGGCGGGTTCTAGGCGGGCTGCGGACGACGGGCTTCGGGCTTCGGGGGTGCCAGCGCGCCAGGGATGCGCCTCTCGTACCTCCGATGAGGTAGGCTTGCCCTTCCCCCCGGTCGAGGTGTGGTGTGGCGACTGTCTTCGGAGAACTCACGCGCCGGTTGCGGCGCACCGACCTGCTGCTGATGCGCGCCGTGCGCCGCCAGCGACAGCGCACCACGATGAAGAAAAAGGGCAACTACTGGGGATCGGTGATCGAGGAGACCGAGGTAGACGCGTTGCTCCGCGAACACGGCGAGATCGACTATCCCCGGCTGGACGACGGGCTCGACACGGCCCTCAGCGCAAGCGTGGCCCTGCGGGACGAGCCCGGTGGTCGCCTGGGCCGGCTGAGGGATGCCTTCGGCCTCGACGGGGACGAGATCGACCTCGTTCTTCTTGCACTCGCCCCGGAGATCTCCGCCGGCTATGCCCGCGTCTTCGCCTACCTCAACGACAACCTGAACCAGTCGTTCCTGACGGTCGATCTGGCCTCGCGCGTGCTCCGCAGGGACCGAAGGGCACGCCTCTCCCTGCTGTCTCGCTTGATGGGCTCGTCACCCCTCATGAAGTACCGCTTGCTGCTGCTGTACCCCGAAGACGGCGTGGAGACGCACACGGCGCGCCGCCTCCACCCCTCGCAGCGTTTTCTACACTGGCTCCTCGCGGAACGAGAGCTGCCCACGGCGCTGGGCTTCCAGCCCCTGGACACCGAACGCGAGCCCTTCATCCCGTTCTCCACACGCCAGCGAGTCGAAGAGCTGGCCCCCTGCTTCCACAAGTCCATCACGCTGGTTGTCATCGGCTCCACCATCGGCGCACGCGAGGGTGTGGCGATGGCCCTGGCGCGCCGCATGGGGCGCCCCCTGGTTCGCGTAGACCTCGAGCGCTGCAAGGGCTACCTCGAGCAGCCCTACGACCTGCTACGCGAGCTGCGCCTGAATCGGGCCGTGCCCTACTTGGTCAACGTGGTCGCGAGCCAGGAGGATCCCACGCTCCGCAACCAGATGTTGGCCCTGGGCGCAGCCGTGGCCCAGCTGCCCTACCCCGTGCTCGTTGGTGGTTCGGACCGCCGCGCTGTCGGCGCTCTGTTGGGCAACGATCGACCCTCGGTGACGGTCCAGGTGCACCGCTCCAGCCTGCCCGAGCGGCAGGAGGCATGGCTGGATGCCTTCACCAACCGCAAGTGGGACCTCGCCCAGGCGGACGAAATGGCGGAGCGCTTCTACTCGGTCGGGGGTACGACCATCCCCCGCATCCTGGACCGCGCCCAGGCAGAGAGTGGAGGCAACGCACCCGGCTCCGACACGCTGTGGGCGGCCGCCCGCGAAGAGAGCCGCCCGGAGTTCCGCGGCCTGGCTCTGCACATCGTGCCATCCTACGGCCTCGACGACCTCATCCTGCCCAGCAAGGTCAAGGGTCAGCTGCAGCACCTCATCGACTACCTGGCCCACCAAGAGATGGTCTTCCACCACTGGGGCATGTCCAAGATCCGCAGCCGCGGCTACGGCATCAAGGCCCTGTTCTCCGGCGGCCCGGGCACCGGCAAGACCATGGCCGCGGAGGTCATCGCCGGCGCCTTGGGGCTCGACCTCTTCCGTGTGGACCTCTCCTCGGTCATCTCGAGATGGGTGGGCGAGACCGAGAAGAACCTACGGGAGATCTTCGACGCCGCCGAGGGCGGCACTGCCATCATCCTCTTCGACGAAGCCGACGCGCTGTTCGGCTCCCGAGGCGAGGTCAAGCAGGCCCAGGACCGCTTCGCGAACCAAGAAGTCAGCTTCCTCCTGCAGCGGCTCGAGGTCTTCGAGGGCTGCGCAATCCTGACCACCAACCTGCAGGAAAACATCGACGAAGCGTTCCTTCGACGTTTCGGCGCCGTGGTGGAGTTCCCCATGCCCACCTCGGCCGAGCGCATGCAGCTCTGGCAGCGAGCCTTTCCCGAGGACACCCCCACAGGCGACGATCTGGACCTCGATCACCTGGCGAAACAGTTCGTCATCGCCGGTGGCTCCATCGTCAACTCGGCCATCAACGCGGCCATCCTGGCCGCTCGCGACGGCGAGGCGGTCTACATGCGCCATGCAGTCCAGGCCGTGGCGCGCGAGCTCGTGAAGATGGGCAAGCAGGTGAGCAGGGTTCACTTCGGCGATTTCTACGACTGGGTCCAGGACATCCAGTAGGAAGCGTGCGGCTCCCTGGGTCCAGCCCTAGCCCACGGCTACGGGTACCACCCCGTCCTATGGGTGATCCAGCGCGCGGTGTCGTCGACGTAGCGGCCGCGGGCATCGCGTTTCCAGGTCGCTGGACACATCGCTCGCGAAAGGTCGGTTGGGTAGTCGGACTGGCAGAAACGTTGCACTCTGGCCCGGGTGCGGTCCGCCAGGGAGCTTCTCGCTCGGGGATCGAACTCGAGCAGCCAGAACGCGGCGACACGCAGCCTCGCACTGCGCCGGCTGCTCAACGCGAGGTCTGCGAGCAGCTGGGCGTCGTTGACGCTGTCGGCATGCAGCATCAGCTCGACTGAGTCTCCAACCAGCCGCGCGTCGTAGGAGCAGCGTGCGTCCACTTCGTGCACCAGCGCAACCGCGGCGTCGGCGGTTCGCGTGGCCTGAAACGGCAGGGCCCCTCGCGCCGCCTCGGGGCCGAGGATTTCCAGGAAGGCCGAAATCTCGTCGCAGGAGCGCGCCTTGGCTTCCCACAACAAAGCGCCCACACCTTGGTCGCCGCCCTTGGTGACCGCCAAGGTGGCCAGCTCGACCAGCTGTTGCTGCTCGTCGACGGTCACCGGCTTGCTCCGCATGACATCCAGAACGTCCAGGAGGAAGGACGGCTCCGCCTTCACCGCCACCTCGCAGGCGAGGTCCAGACAGCGCTGCTGACCCGACGCTTCCCACCCGAGGTTGTCCACACGGCGGTCGCGCGCCGCACCGTACAGACACGCCGCCGCCAGCGCGTCGGGGTCTTGGTCCACCAGCCCGTAGACGAAGGCGCTACACTGCCTGCGCTCGCAGTCCGCGAGGTCCCCCAGACATCGGCCCCCTAGTTGGTGGCGCTCCCATTCGTCCTCGCACCCTCGCGTGGGATCCGCCAGGTCGCGCAGAGAGACACCGACGCGAGGAAGCCGAGGCTCTTGGCCCAGAGCGACGAGATCGCGGCGTCGAGGCTCGACGGAGGGCGCGTCCCCACCCGGTGCGAGCCAGGTGTCTTGGCTTGGGCGGGCGATCAGGTCCAGGTGGCGGGGGACGTCCGCTCCAGGGCAGAACACCGGAGGCCCACTCCCTGCAGGAAGCTCCGAGCAGGTCTCGGCGAGCAGACTACGCGCCTCGGCGGGAATCTGGATGCCCCGCGCGTAGTACTGCTCGAGCTGGTCGCGCGCGTGGTGCCGCACCCCGTCTGGGCGGGAGGCGTCGCAGACCAACACGGCCGCCAGCTGCGAATTCGAGGACGGATCGAGACGCTCCCCGAGCAGCAGGAGCCACGCCGGCGTCGCGGAGCAGCGCTCGGGCGCGATGTCGTCCCGGAGCAGAAGATCGGTCAACGCGGACATGGAGCGATCCGTGACGATGGGTTGCCTGCGCAGCTGTGTGACATCGACCAGCGCGAAGGTCAGCTCGGTCACCTCCACACAGTCTCGGCCGATCCCCTCTCCGAGCACCGCGGCCAAGCGCTCGTCGTCGGCCACCACCTCTCCGTACGCGGCCGTGGACCGCCACAGGTTGCCATCGCCGAGCCGTTGCTGCCCTTCGTGCACGGCGTGGGCGAGCTCGTACGCCCAGCCCGGGTCGCGAGCCACGAGCCGGCGGCAGGCGTCGACGATGCAGGGAGGATCGGCGTCGTGGTCGTCCGAGCCCAGCGCGCGGCGGCAGAGGGACTCGAGTTCTCGCTCGTCGCCGCTGGTTTCGAGGGCGTCCAGGGCGTCCAGGCAGTGCTCGTCGAGGCAGCTCGCGAGCAGGTCGTCGCACGCCGAGGCGAAGACAGGCTCCAATGCCTGGTGGCAGCGGGTGTCGGGGGTTCCCATCTTCGCCTGCTGCAGGCTGGGGGGCATGAAGGCTGGAGCGGTGGGGTCGAGTTCGCAGGCGACGACCACGACCACCAAACAGATGAGAGAGAGTCGCATGGGGTCCATGTCGTCCTCCTCATGCCTGGCTGGACTGAAGGGTGGCGTCGAAGGCAGTCGATGCCCCTGCCAGCTCGGCTCGCCGAAGGTCCACGTCGGCGAGGAGACCCTCGAGGCCGTGGTGGATGCCGAGGTAGAAGGTGGCGTGGCCGGCCTGACTCGCGCGCAGATTGTCGAGCCAGACCTGGCCTGTGCGGTCCCGTGAGAAGTCCCCGAAGATAGCCGTGGACACCTGGCACTCAGCCATGCGCTGCTCGAGGGGAGCGACCAAGCCCTCGAGGGCCAGGTGGGTGGCCCGGATCCGCCCCAGGGTTTCCATGGCGGGCCCGGCGGCGCGCTCGTCCCGGCCCAGGTACCCCCGCGCGATGGCGTTGGTGTCCATGTCGTTGCCGAGGTTGGCCAGGCCGTTGGTGAAGCTATCCGCGCGAGCCTGGTTCGACGCAGCGTAGGCATCGATGCGCTCCACCGCTTGACAGTATTCACCGAGCTCTTCGTCGATCTGCTGGTTCTCCCCCTCCCGCTCCCAGCCCGCCTGGGCTACCGTGAGGGCCGTCAGCTTGCCAGCGAGGCGATGCAGCTCGTCCTGGTACGCGGCGCGGGCTGCGGCCCCCACGAGCCCCGTGGGGGAACCGACGACGCCCGTCGCTTTGTCGAGGGTCTCCCCGAGCGCACCCCCCGCGGACTGGGTCGTACCCACGGCCACCGCCCTGCCCGCCGACGCCGCGGCCCCCAGGGAGACCGTGCCAGCCACGAGCTTCATGAGCTCGCCCATGCGGTCGCAGCACGCGATGATCTCGCTGATCTCCGTGACCTCGCCCTGGACCTCCGCGGCACGCCTGGCGGCCGCCCTCGACCTCCACGAAGAGAGGACGAATCCCAACCCGTGCCCCTGGACCTGGAGATCGTCCAACAGCTGCCCGGGAGTTGTCTCGAGCTGTTCGACGAGCACCTGTTCGTCGTACCGGTAGCCCGTCAAGTCGAAGGCTTCGGCCACGGTGTCCAGATCCTGGTCGATCAGCTCTTGGTCGACGACCAGCCCCCCGGCCTCGTTCTTCGACGCGAGCCCATGGGCAGCGAGGTGCAGGCGCGTGGCGTCGCTCTCACGGAGGACGTCGTCTACGAGCCGCCGGGTGGCCACGATGGTGCTACCCTCGAGCCGGACGCGCATTGCGAACAGCTGATAGGCCCGCAGGTCACCCTCGTACAGGGGCTTGTCCTGCTGGTATTGTTCGGCGCCACGGCCGAGGTGGTACCAGCGGTTGCTGGCGTCCTCGAACTTCGCAAAGACCTGAACGCACCGTTCGCCTGACGCCAGCAGGAGCTCCTCGACGTTCGAGAAGCTCTCCGCCCAGCCGATGGGATCGTGATCGGGGCCACCTGCAGCGGCTGCCCTACAGTCGTCCATCCTGCACCCCGCCCCCAGTCCCGCGGATTCGGAGCCCTGTCCGCCCTCGAGGCCGACCAGTTCGCAGCGCTGTTGATTGCCAGCCTTTGCGTACCGCTCGCCTGCGCTGGGGGTTTCGGTCGTCCCGTGCTCGGGCAGCGGCTGCTGCGTCGGCTCGTGGTGGACGATCTGTTGCTGGGTTCTGCGGCTCTTGACCTGCTGCATGGCGCGTCCCATGGCATCCTCCTGGAAACGACGACAGAGGGAGAGGCAAGGGCCGTGCCAGCCGAAAACCCACCTTCGTCCGTTCCGGATCGTCGAAGTGTCGAACCGAACGTCGAACTTTCGACGCTTTTCGACACCCCCGGATAGGGTGCGGAACCGCTGGGCCGAGCCGATGTCTCGAGGCCGCGGAGGTGAGCATGGATGCGCCCTGGACCTGGACCGCTCGACGCCGCATGCTGGGCTTGGGCATCACCCTCGTCGCGGCGGGCGCGGCCTGCGTCGGCCTGGCTCGCAAGCCCTCGAGTCCGGCACCCGCCGCGGGCTCGGTGCTCCCTGGGGGTGCGGTGGTGGCGTTCTCGCCAGGCTACCGGGTCAGCTTCTTCGGCGTCGAACACCTCCACCCCTTCGACAGCTTCAAGTACGACAAGATCGCCGCTGAGCTATTGGAGCGAGGCCTGGTGCCCGCGGACGGCTTCCTGATCCCGAAGGAGATCCCCATGGCCGCCCTCGAGGCCGTCCACGACGGAGCCTACCTGGCCTCCCTCACGGACAACGAGCGCCTCTCGGAAGTGCTGGAGGTGCCTCTGCCCGGCATCTTCGGGTCCAAGGCCATCGAGGAAAGGGTGCTGTCCCCGTTCCGGCTGGCCTCCGGCGGCACCCTCGCAGCAGCCAAGGCCGCCATTCGACACGGCGTGGGCATCAACCTGGGCGGCGGTTTCCACCACGCCAAGCCTGAAGGTGGCCACGGCTTCTGCGTGTACAACGACGTGGCAGCCACGGTCTGGATGCTGCGACGCGACGGCTTCGAAGGCCGGGTGCTCGTGGTGGACACCGACGCACATCAGGGAGACGGCAACCACGCGGCCTTTACCGACGACGACACCGTCTACACCCTCTCCCTACAACAAGAGAAGCTCTTCCCGCAGCCCAGAGTACGGGGCGACCAGGACGTCGAGCTGAAGGCGGGCCTGGACGACGCGGCCTACCTCGCTCGCCTCGAGCGGGAGCTTGCCGGCGCGATGGAGCGGGCCCAACCGGACATGCTGATCCATGTGGCAGGGTCGGACGTTCTCTGGGACGACCCCTTGGCTGGCCTAGGCCTGACGCCCGAGGGCCTGGTGGACCGGGACCTTCTCGTGGCCAGGACAGCGCGAGATGCCGGCGTCCCCTACCTTCACCTCCTGGCTGGCGGCTACGGGCCATCGTCGGCCTCTGCGCAGGCCGCGTCCGTGGCCGCACTCCTCGAGGAGGTGGCTGGCCCTTGAGCGATGGTATGCTCGCTTCCCCAAGGAGGGAACCATGCGCAGCTTCTTCCTTCTCCTCTTCCTCGTGGCCTGCCGCACACCCGACAAGCCGGACGACAGCGAGACCACCCCCGACGACACCGGCCCAGAACTGGTCGACATAGACGGCGATGGTTTCGGGGAAGACGAGGACTGTGACGACAGCGACGCATCCGTCCACCCCGGCGCCGACGAGGTCTGCGACGACATCGACAACGACTGCGACGATGAGATCGACGAGGGACTGATGGAGGCCTGGTACGTCGATGCAGACGGGGACGGATACGGCGATCCCTCGAGCCCGGTCGAGGACTGCGAACAACCACAGGGGACCGTCTCCGACGGCACGGACTGCGACGACGACGACGCCGAGATCCACCCCGACGCTCCCGAGCGTTGCGACGGGGCGGACAACGACTGCGACGGCGACATCGACGAGGACCTGCAGGAGCTGTGGTACTCCGACGCGGACGGGGATGGATACGGCGAAGCCGACAACACCCTCAACAGCTGCGATCCGGGCGAGGGATGGGTGGCCGACGCCACGGACTGCGACGACGCCAACTCGAGCGTAAACCCCGCGGCCGAAGAGCTCTGCAACGACGTGGATGACGACTGCGATGGCGAAACCGACGAGGACTTGGAGTCCACGTGGTTCGAGGATGCCGACGGCGACGGCTTCGGTGGCACCACGGTCGAGATCGAGGACTGCGAGCCCGGCGCCGGCTGTGTCGACAACGACGGCGACTGTGACGACGCCAACTCCGACATCCACCCAGCGGCTACCGAGACCTGCAACGGCTACGACGACGACTGTGACGCCCTGATCGATGACGAGGACGACCCGGTCGACGGCACCTCCACCTGGTACCAGGACACCGATGGTGACGGCTACGGCGACGACTCGAGCAGCGCTAGCGCGTGCGACATGCCGAGCGGCTACGCAGCCTACGGCGAGGACTGCGACTACACCGACGCCGACTACAATCCGGGCGCGTCGGAAGACGACTGCACCGATCCCGCCGACTACAACTGTGACGGCTCCACGGGATACGCAGACGACGACGGGGACGGCTGGGCGGCCTGCGAAGACTGCGACGACACGGACGCCAGCGTCAGCCCCGACGGCACCGAGAGCTGCAACGGTGGGGACGACGACTGCGACGGCGACGTCGACGAGGATGACGCCGTCGACACGTCCACGTGGTACGCGGACACCGACGGCGACGCCTACGGCAACCCGGACAGCACCACCCAGGCCTGCGACCAGCCCTCGGGCTTCGTCTCGGGCACCTACGCCAGCGATTGCGACGACGGTGACGCGACGGTCAACCCCGCTGGCGCCGAAGACTGCAACGGCGTGGATGACGACTGCGATGGTAGCGTGGACGAGGGCGTGACGGACACCTTCTACCTGGACTCGGACGGCGACGGCTACGGTGACGCCTCGACCACGGCGGCCGCCTGTTCGGCACCCAGTGGGTACGGTGCGGACGACTCGGACTGCGACGACTCCGATGCCTCGATCAATCCCGCAGCAGACGAAGCCTGTGACGGCGTGGACAACGACTGCGACGGCTCGACGGACGAGACCGACGCCATCGACGCCGCCAGCTGGTACCGAGACGGCGACAGCGACGGCTACGGTGATGCCGCGGCCAGCACCATCGCCTGCGACCAGCCCTCCGGGTATGTCGCAGACGCTACCGACTGCGACGACGGGGATGACGACGTGCACCCGAGCGCGGACGAGCACTGCGACTCGGTGGACGAAGACTGCGACGGCAGCGTGGACGACGGTGCGACGGACACGTCGACCTGGTACGCCGACGGCGACGCTGACGGCTACGGCGACGCCACCACCAGCACCGAGGCCTGCGACCAGCCCACCGGCCACGTCGCGGACGACACGGACTGTGATGACGGCGACGCCACCATCAACCCCAGCTCCAGCGAGACCTGCAACAGCCTGGACGACGACTGCGACGGGCTGGTGGATGACGACGACTCCGGTGTGACCGGCAGCACCACCTGGTACGCAGATGCGGACGCGGACGGGTACGGCTCCAGCGCCTACGGCACGGACGCTTGCGACCAGCCCTCCGGGTACGTTGCAGACGCCACCGACTGCGACGACACCGACGACAGCGCCTGGCCAGGGAACGACGAGAGCTGCGACGGGGTGGACAACGACTGCGACGGCGCGGTGGACGAGGCGGACGCCGTGGACGCTGGCACCTGGTACGCCGACTCGGACGCCGACGGCTACGGTGATGCCGGCTCTGCCACGATGGACTGCACCCAGCCGAGCGGCACGGTGACGGACGCCAGCGACTGTGACGACGGCGACGACAGCACGAACCCTGGAGCCCCGGAGGTCTGCGATGGGGTGGACAACGACTGCGACGGGGACGTGGACACGGATCCCACCGACGGGGACGCCTGGTACGACGACGCCGACGGTGACGGCTTCGGTGACGCCGACACCGAGCAGAACACCTGTACCCAGCCCAGCGGTACGGTCGCAGACGACACCGACTGCGAGGACGGAGACGCCAGCGCGTATCCGGGCAGCACGTCCACGGAATCCCCCTGGGACGGTGTGGACCAGGACTGCGATGGAAACGACTACTGCACCGACCTGAACTGCGATGGCATGCCAGACATCCTGTTTCCCAGCTACCGAGGGGACAGCAGCTGGAGCACCAGCTCTCGCGCCTACTACGGCACGGGCTACGGCTTCGCCTCCAGCCACGGAGTGGCGCTCGACGGCGTTGGCCCGCTAGCAGCGCTGGTGGAGGATCTGGACGGTGACGGCTACCAGGACATCGTCTTGGGCAACTACTACGACGGCAGCACCCGCCTGGTCGACTCCTATGTCTACTGGGGCTCCGCGGCCGGTCACTCCACGAGCGACCGCAGCGATCTCGGTACCGAGGGCGTCATCGACGTCGAAGCCGCTGACCTGAATGCCGACGGCTACACCGACCTGATCTTCGCGAGCCACTACGGCACCAGCTACGCGAGCACGTCCATGATCTACTGGGGCTCCTCCTCGGGCTACTCCGACAGCGACCGGACGGAGCTCGACACCTACGGCGTGTTCGATCTGGAGATCGCCGACCTGGACGATGACGGCTGGGAAGATCTCGTGTTCGCGCAGTACCGCAGCGACTCCGTGTACACCGTGGGCTCCTATGTCTACTGGGGCTCCTCGACCGGTTACTCGAGCAGCGATCGCACCAACCTGCCCACCTACGGCGCACTGCACGCCCACGTAGAGGACCTGAACGGGGACGGATGGCTGGACGTGGTCTTCGCCGGCTACTACTCGGGCTCGAGCTACGGCACCTACTCGTACGTCTACTGGGGCTCCAGCGCTGGTCCGGACAGCACCAACTACGACGCGCTCTACACCTACGGTGCTCGCGACATCGCCACCGGTGATCTGGACGCGGACGGCTACACCGACCTGGTCTTCCCCAGCTACTACTCAGGGTCCAGCTACACCACCACCAGCTACGTGTATTGGGGCAACTCGGGAGGCTACGGCGTGAGCGACCGCACGGGCCTGACCAGCTACGGCGCGCGGGGCGTGTTGGCCGAAGACCTCGACCTGGACGGCTGGGACGATCTGGTCTTCGCGCACTACTATTCCGGCTCGACCTATTCGCTGAACTCGTGGCTGTGGTGGGGTTCCAGCTCGGGCTACTCGTCGAGCGACCTGGACACGCTGTCCACCGACGGGGCCTTCCGCGTGCAGGCTGCAGACGTGGACGAGGACGGCTGGCCCGATCTGGTGGTCAACTGCTACCGGGATGATTCCACCTTCTCCGTCGACTCCTACGTCTACTACGGAAGTGCCTCGGGATACTCGAGCACCGACCGCGATGACCTCCCCGTGGACGGCCCCTGGGGCCATGCGGTGGTGGTCGGACTGTAGCGATCCGCGCAGGACGCAGGCACTCCCGCTGCCGGCCTATTCTGACGCAGGCTCTGGTGTCGCCTCGGGCTCGGGCTCGGGCTCGGGCTCGGGCTCGGGCTCGGGCTCGGGCTCGGCGGACGGGGGCTGAGGCAGGGCATCCAGCTTCACCAGCGTGCCGATCTCACGAAAGTGGTCGTTGGCGTTGGAATACGTCGAGCGGGCGGTGAAGCGACCGACGACCATGGACTCGAGCTGGAGCAATACACCGGTGGAGGTGTCGAACTGCGCCGCACCCGCCAACTCGACCGCGATGATCCGCGTACCGTCGGCCTCGACGGACAGACCATAGGCGACGGTCCCGTGCCCCACGGTGTCGATGGACGCCACGCCCCCCACGACACCGGAGACGCTGTGCTTGATAGCCACGTTGCCGGTGGTGCCATAGGAACTGCGCAGCTGGGTGAGCACGGGGGTGCCGCCCTGCTTCCAAGCCTTGCCGCCCGGATCACCTTTCTTGGGGAGCTCGAGTTCGAGCTGTGCGAAGGGACGCAACATGAGCTGACGCAGGGACTCGGCCACGACCCCGAGCCGCTCGTTCGAGGCCTCGATGGCGTGAAGATCGAAGCTCCGCAGCCGGCCGACGCTGGTCAGCTCGAAGCTGGCCCATGAGCCCTCGAGGTAGCCTTCGTACTCGTCGAAGATCGCCGCGATGGCCGCCTCGTCACCCGGAAAGGGCGTGCCCGATATCTGCGCATTGTGAAAGTGACACTCCATGGCCTGGCGTTTCCCGGCTTTCCCAACGGGCTGGCAGCTCAGATCCACCGCCAAGTTCACCTCCTGGACGCGGCCCTCGAGGTTCTCGGCAGCAAAGTACCAGTCTCCATCCATGGTCTGTCGCGTGACCTCCGAGTGGTACACGACGGGTTGGCCCTGTTTCCAGTCCCAGACGAGAGTCTCGGCCGAGGCGGGCGTGGCGAGCACGGCGAGGATGGCGGCGGAAAACAGTGACATCCAGAACCTCCGGTGGAAAAACGAAGTGGTGTAAGGTTGAACCGCGTTGTCACCAGCGTGGTCAGCTCGAACAAAACCGCCACGGGCCGCGGGGCCCATTCATGGCCTAATAGGCCTTCTGAGCGACGCCCACCCTGAAAGTGATGGCATTCAGCACGTTGTTCACGCCATCCGCCTGGTAGTCTGGCAACTCGTTGCCTTTCCAGAGATCCGCACCGACGCGCAACCAAGTTGTCTGGCCCAGGGGGAAGCCAAACCAGGCCTGGGCACCCGCGCCACTATGGGCGGGTAGCCCGAGCGCCAAGGGCACAGCCACCACGAAGTGGGGTCGGCGAGGGCGCAGACGCAAGACGTAGAAGGCTGGGGCCAGGGAGACGCGGGTGATGGCGCTGGTGGTGGTCTCGTCGCCCTGCGCGCTGTCGTAGGCGATGGTGGCACGACCGCCGGTGTCGTGAATGCCGATCTCGAAGATGCCACCCCAGCGTCGCCACGCCAGCTCGACTCCCAGGTCGAGCAGAGCGGCGGCGGAGGCATGGGGATCCTCGCCAGAGGCCTCGGCGAAGGCGGTGCTGCTCACCACGCCCACCCCGAGCGACAGATCTGCCAGCAGGGCGATCGGGCGGTCGTATTCCCCCAACAACCATGGATCGGCGCCCTCGAGGCCGTAGACTTGTGGCGGCCCACGGCCCGCCCAGGCAGCCAGGTAGTAGGGCTCGTCGGGGGTTTCCGCCCGAAGCTGCTCCACGCGCTGCTTCACGGGCTCGGGGATGGCCAGCAAGTTGCCAGCCAGCACTCTCTCGCCCGCTCGTTCGAGGTCTTCGTCGAGGACCAGCCCATCGAAGTCCAGGCGCTCTCCCGGTCCCAGCCTGACCTGGTGGGCCGCGGCCACGACCCCGCCGCGATCAAGGTGAACCCAATGGCGACCTGCCGTGATCTCGCGGGGCAACGCGTGAGCATCGAGGGGTTCGCCGTCCAGCACGACCACGGCCTGGGAAGGCAGCCCCTGGGCCGTGAGCTCCGCGGGCCGCTGGCGCACGAGGTGGTCGCGCTGACGGACGAACGCGTGGAAGCTGGCCATGTCGGGCAACAAGTCCCGGCTAGGCTCACGTTCGGGGAAGAGTGCCACCGCATCGACCCAAGGGGCATAGAGCCGCTCGCCCGCCATTTCGACAAGGTACGACGCCGCGTCCGGCGAACGCTCTCGCTCCTGGGGAGACCAGGCCCAGTGCACGGCAGCTCCCTGAAGCAGGAGCAGCCGCCAAGCGAGCTCGCGCTCGACCTCGGACTCGACGATGGGCAACGCGGCGATGGCTTCGCCGAGGCGCCAGGCGATGTCCTTCTCGACGTCGAATGCTTCCCAACGGCCTTGGCTTTCCGAGAGCGCACGCCGCAGCTCGACCATGGCCTTGCGGGCTTGATGCTGGACCTCGGGCTGGACCGGCCAGCCAAGCTCGGAAGCGTCCAGGTGGGTGGCGGGCCCGGAGCTGCGCTCGGCCTGTTGCCGCACATCCGCCGGTGGGATCTCACCAAGCCACTGCACCCGGCTGGCAGCCTGGGCGCCCGAGGCGGCCAAGAGACCTACGACAAGTACCAGGCTTGCAGAGCGGGAGTAGGAGGGCACGGTCGCCACCGAAGACTAGAAAGTGAGCCCCGCCCCTATGGTCATGCCGAACAACGGGCTGATGGCGTAGTCATCGCCGGAAGCGATTGTGACGCTGCTGTGGGTGCTGATCATCATGCCGCCGCGGAGATCGATGTCGATGAGCGGACGCACGCGGTCGCCACCTTCGGGGATTGGAGGCTGCAGGGCCCAACCCAGGTTGAGCGTGGGCGCGATGCCGTGGGGGATGTTCTTCCACCCCGTGCGGAATCCGATGCGTGGGCCGAAGCCGTAGCCGGCGTTGCGCCCCATGACCACGGCCGCACCGAAGTACAGGTTCCGGTTCAGGATGCGCTCGTTGAGGATCTGGGTGCCACAGTTGAACTTGCCGTTGGCGTCGTAGTTGCAGTTGCCCAGGGCTTCGCCGTTGGTCTTGTGCTTGCCCAGCTGGTAGTACTCGGTCCAGCCGTCGTCCTCGGAGAGGTTGAAGGCCGCCTCGAAGCCGACGTTGACCATCAGGCGGTTGTAGTGGGCACGCAGCTCGAAGTTGAGCGGCAGCTCGCCAGCGGTGGCGTCGAAGTCCACCTCGGGGACGAAGTTGCCGCGCTCGGCCTCGGTTTCGTCCAGCTGCTCGTCCACCGTGACCACCGCACCGTTGTAGATGATGCCGGTAGAGAACAGCAGGGCGAAGCGCACGGGGAAGTCGTCGCCAGCGCCGCCAACGAGGGAGAGGTTGGCCGACTTGCGGTCGTAGCGCCAGATCCAGGTCTTGTTGGGGTTCCCGTACTGGGGCACCGCGATGTAGACCTCCGACTTGCCGTGCAGCTTGGCGTAGATGGACAGGTAGTTGAGGATGTCGCCGTCGAGCTCTGGGGTGCACTCGTTGGGGTGCAGGAAGAGCTGGTCGATGAAGTCGATGCCCATGCGCTTCCGGGCGTTCTGCATGACCGGGTAGAACTTGTCGTCGAGCTTGGTGACCTCGAGGCGCTCGGACAGGCCGTGGCCGGTATCGAGCCGCTTGAGGTAGATGTCGGTCCTGCCGAGGAACACCGGCACCTGCGCGTTCTCGTCGGGTTCGACGGGCAGCCCGTTGAAGAGCAGCTCGTAGGTCTCTGCGAAGGCGTCAGCGTCCCAGTTGTCGTCGAGCTCGAGGTCCACCTTGATGGTGGGGAAGGCACCGGACTGCAGCTGCCCAAGGTAGTGGTTCAGGATGCCGGTGACGTCTTGGTCGGTCACCTTGGACATCAAGGAAGGTTCCTGCTGGGCCATACAGGCAGCGAGGTAGTAGTAGTAGTTGACGTTCTGGTTGCCGATGTACTCGTAGAACGGCGGAGAAGAGTCGTTGCGGTTCTCTGCTGCGCGCCCGATCTGCGTGTAGAGCATGAACAGCGGCTCGCGCAGCTCGACCCTGTCCACGAACCAGAGCATCTCGACCATCTGGCGGAGCTCCATGGCCTTGAGGCCCCACTCGTGTGGCTTCAGTGCGTCGTAGGCCGGGCTCTGCACGACGGCGACGAAGTCGAGCACGGGCTGGACGTTGGCGTCCGGCACCAGCGCGGGCTGCATGGCAGGCACCACGGTCTTGTCCTTGAGCTTGCGCCCGTTCTGATAGAGATCGACTTCCGGGAAGAACAGAGCGTCCGCACGGTCGATGCGGGCCCGAACCACGCGGTGCACGGTCTCGTCCAGGTAGTCCGTTTCGGTGTCAGTCCAGCGCAGCACGATGACTCGGGCGAGCTTGTCTTTCTTCTTGCGCTCTTCTTCGGCGAGCTTCTCGGCCTCTTCGGCCGACATCTCGTCGCCACCTCCATCGGAGTCCTTGTAGGCCACGTGGCCATCCGACAACAGTGGCGAGGGAATGGACTCAGCCATTGCAGGCAGGGCCCAGAGAAGGAGGGATAGGACGACAATGATACGCGGCAACATCTTCGACTCCGAGGGGGTCGGGAGGGGAGAGAGGGGCCTACTTGCAGACCGCAGTGGAACCCTGGATGTAACAGGAGATGGACTGCCCCCCGGAGACCGGAGAGAAGCGGGCTGGCGTACCGCCCTTGAAGTGCAGCACGCAGCTCTCGGTGGGCACGTCGGCCAGGGTCGAGCTGCCACCCGGGGAGATGGAAGCGCGCTTCCGGAACCCGCTGGGACAGGTGACCTCGAGGGTGCTCAGGAAGGTCTGGTCGGACATCTTGACGGTGAGGGTGCCGGGCTTGACCTTGGGAGCGGATGGTGCCACGGGCCCGGGGTTGCTGGGGGGTCGATAGGGGGACTTCGGCGGTTCGGGCTCGGGTTCCTCACCGGTGTCTTCCTGCTCGTTCTTGGGCGGATCGGCCGCTGCGACCGCGGGGGTGGTGCCGGAGCTGCTCGCGGTGGTCGAGCCGTTGTCGCCGTTGCCATCCGGACGTAGCCAGACGGCCAGGACGAGGGCGGCGCAGGCCAGGATGATGACCGCAAAGACCAGGGCATAGACCCTGAATGACGAGACTCGCTTCTCTTTCTGGGGCGCTGCCGGCGGCGGTTGGGCCGCCTGGAAGGGAGTGCCACCGGCACCACCCATGGTGGGGCCTTGGATGGAGGGCCCCCCCATGGGGGCACCTTGCCTGGGACCCTGGATGCCTGGCGCGGGCCCACGGATGCCCGGCGCCGGGGGGCCTCCGACAGGCATGGGCGGTGACGCCGAAGGCATGGACGGAGCAGAGACGGGCTTGGTCGGCTCGGCCTTGGGAGCCGGGATGGCGAAGAAGGCGGTGGCGCTGGGGTCGTCGCCCGCATCGTCGGAGTCACCCTGGGCGTTGAGCGGCACCATCTCGAGCATGCCGGTCT
>PVBE012467552.1_pt1 | contig 16603 bp, 13 predicted proteins | sample 1631181 | NCBI WGS metagenome assembly PVBE01 (sample SAMN08397723, study PRJNA350692) | Marine metagenome, whole genome shotgun sequencing project. | isolation source: water | place: Pacific Ocean | collected 2012-04
CATCGCGCGCCTACCTGGCGCGCTGATCGATTGAATTGATTCCTCGTAGCGCGGGGGCTTGTCCCCCGCGTAATGTGACGCGGGGGACAAGCCCCCGCGCTACTTCTTCACAGGTGATCAACGCAAGTGACCAGTGCGATAGATCGTAGCGCTCCGCTCACCTGGCCAGGCAACGAGCCGCGGCGTCGGCCACCACCTGGTGGCCTGCGCGTGTCCAGTGTCCGTCGAAGGTGAAGTACGGCGCCTCACCGCGCCTCACCGAGGTGCGCAGGGCCGGCACCAGGTCGCAGGCCGCCACGCCGAGGCGCTGGAGGATGCCCTGCACCAGCTTCAGCGGCGCGTCCAGGGCGGCGTCCTCGGGGGCCAGGCCCACGGAGCCGAGGGTGGCCTCGACCCGGGACGGCATCACCTGAAAGGCCGGCGGCGCCAGGGCCACCACCAGCTTGCGGCCGTCGCGGTCGAGCTGCGACTTGAGCTGCCGCAGGGCCTCCTCGGTGGGGCCGGCCTGCCGGCGCAGGAGCGCCGCGCCCGAGCGGGTGAAGATGGCCAGCTCGTCGCGCCACTGCTGGAAGAAGCGGTGCTCCTTGCTGCGCAGCACGCGCCCCCGGCGCCACACGCGAAGGTGAGCGTAGAGGTGTGAGTGGCCCATGAGCCAGCGGGTCAGCGGCGAGATCTGCTCGAAGGGCAAAGGCCGCCCGGGCGGGTCGTTGCGCGCGCCCTCGATGATCGACGGGAAGCGCTCGTTGTCCCCCAGATCGTTGCCGAGGAAGAAGATAAGCAGCACGCCGGCGGGCTTGATCTGGGGCGCCACCCGCTTGTAGCGCCGGGCGGCCTGCCAGGTGGAGTAGCCGTCCACGCCGCCGTTGTGGAAGGTCTGCCCCGTGGCCGCCTGCAGCCGCGCCTGGAAGGTCTGCGCCTCGGGCACCTGCAGCGCCATGGTGAACGAGTCGCCGAGCACCAGCCAGCCGCCGGCCGGGGCGTTTGGGCCGCGCAGCCCCGCGCGGTTGACCCGCAGGGGTACCTGCCGCCCCAGGGTGTTCAGCTCGCCGCGGAAGCCCGGCGCCGGCGCCGCCAGCAGCTCCTGGTCCGTGACGTAGAACCCCCGCGGCAGCGCCTCGTAGGCGTCGAACAGCAGGTCGGAGTTACCCGGCGGCGTGATGATCCAGGCCGCGCCCTCCACCAGCACCAGGCCGGCCAGCAGGCCCGCGGGCACCAGCAGCAGGCGCAGGGCCCAGGACCGGCGGCCCCCGCCGGCTGGTCTGCTGTCCTCGCTCATGGGGGACGATCTTACTGCCAGCGGGGCGCGAGCACCATCAACAGATCTCTTAGGTCACCGTGGTGGGCGGAGGTACAATCGGGCCCATGCGCTCCGGGCGACAGAGATGAGCGGCTTCGAGATCGGGCTGCTGGTGCTGGCGGTGGCCGCAGCGGCCCTCTACCGCGTGGTCCCGCGGGCAGAGCCGCCGCCGCCGGGCCGCGACTGGCTGACGCCCGCGGTCTTCGTCGCCTCGCTGGTCTTCCAGGTGATCCGGCACCACCAGATGGACGCGGCCTGGATCCCCCACGGCACGGACTGGGACCAGTGGTTCCAGTCGGCGCTGGCCTTCTTCGGCCAGGCGCCGTACCCGCCAAACCGCTGGCCATTATATGGCGCCCTGGTGGCGGCGCTGCACGCCGTGACCCCCGGCGCGATGTTCGTCAAGGCCCAGCTGGTGTCCCACGTGGCCACGGCCGCCGCGGTGGCCGGGCTGTTCCGCCTCTCGCGTCCCCTGGTGGGAGTGCCCGGCGCCCTGGCCGTGTCCGCGCTGGCCGCCACCCTCCCGCTGACCCTGGAGCTGGGCGACTGGAGCAACGCCTACCCCCTGTGGGCCGGCTGCATGGTTTGGGCCGTCACCGCCATGGTGGAGGCCGCGCGCACCCGCAAGCCCGCGTGGTGGGTCGCCGCGGGCCTCTGCCTCGGCCTGCAGATGGCGGCCATGGAGAAGGGCCTCGGCCCGGGGCTGCTGCTGGGTGGGCTGCTGGTCGCCCTGCTGGTCTGGTCCGGCGGGCGGCGCCTGGTCAACGCCGGCTGCGTCGCCGCGCCGCTGGCGATCCTGGCGCTGTGCTACGCCCTCTTCCCCCATCCCCTGATGACCCTCGAGGCGGCGGCGCTGTCCGACGCCGACACCTACTGCATCATGCGCGGGCCCACCGTGGCCGGACAGTTCCCCGACCCGCCCCAAAAGGCCCACGCCTTCTTCGACCCCAGGGTCCCGGTCCCCGAGCGCTACACCACCGGGGGCTACGTCTTCGGCCGCGCCATGGGGCCGCTGTCCGCGCTGCGCGCCCTGCGCGTGGTGGGCTCGCTGACCTCCGCCGACAAGAAGCTCGAGGTCCACGGCGAGTCCATCACCATGCTGCGGACCACCTTCCCCACCGTGGGGCTGGTGCTGCTGCTGCTCATGGCCCTGGCCCCGGCGGTTAGCCTCTGGCTGGAGCGCCGCCGGTGGCGCAGGGTGCTGCCGGGCTGGCTCGGCCTGGGGGCCATCGTGGCCGCCAACTACCCGGCCCTGATGAGCGCGTCCGACCCGCGCTTTTTGCTGCCGGCCTTCTCCGTGGTCGCCGTCTTCATCATCACGCCGGTGGTGGCCTGGACCCGCGCCTGGGCCGGCCCGTGGCGCTGGGCCGCGGCCGCGGCCTGCCTGGTGGCGTTGCTGCCGGGGTCGCCCTGGTGGGGGGGCGACATCGTCCGGCGCGCCCTGGACAAGATGGAGGTGCCCGGGCACCTGGCGATGAAGCTGCGGCACGAGCTGGCCCGCGCCCACCCCGGCGCGACCCTGGAGGTGATCATCCCCACGCGCTTCGGCGTGCTGCTGCTCGACGGCAGGGAGGGCTGGCAGTACCCGGAGGACCCGCGCTTCCACAAGCGCAGCCGCGGAGCAGACCCCGGCCGGCACGTGCTCGTCATGGTGCCCCCCGGGGGCAAGCCGCTGAAGCTGCCGCCCGGCTTCGAGCACTGCCACCTGCAGCCGACCTATCAGGACGTGCGTCGGGGCCGCGACGAGCTGGCGCGCTACGCGCTGGACCCGCCCGGGGCAGCGGCGGTGCTGCTCGGCCCGCGCAAGAAGTAGCGTCCGGAGCGCTGAGAGGGGGACATGCCCCCGCCCTACTTCCGCTCCACCCCCAGCTCCTCGCGCAGCCGCTCCAGCCCCTGGCCCGCGGTGCTGTCCACGTCGGGCAGGCTCAAAAGGATCTGGCGCGCCACGGTCACCAGCGCCGTGACCGTGACCAGGGCCAGCTCGTGGCCCGGGACGTCGGGGCGCTGGTCCGGCTCGCCCCGGCAGAGGTCGAGCACCGCGTCGGCGTCGCCCTTGTAGATGACCTCCAGCAGGGCCCGCGTGCGGATGGCCAGGCCGTCCTCGCCCTCCAGCTCCTCGGTGGCTCCCTCCTCTGCGGCTCCCTCCTCGGCGGCTCCCTCCTCGGCGGCTCCATCCTCGGCGGCCCCCTCCTCTGTGGCCCCCTCCTCTGCGGCTCCCTCCTCTGCGGCCTCCTCCTCCACCAGCAGGTCCAGCTCCCTGGTGCCCAGCTCCATGGTCTTGAGCATCTGCAGCAGGTCTCCCTTGACCTCGGCGGCGGTCTCCTTGACCGACGTCTGCACCGTCTCCAGCATCTCCTGGTCCATGGAGGAGAGCATGCGCGAGAGCCGGCCCTTGATCTCGCCCGGGGTCTCCTTGAGGGTGGTGAGCATGTCCTGCTCTCCGCCGCCGAAGACGTTGGTCAGCTTCTCGTTGAGCGCCTTGCGCGAGATGCGGGCGCTGGTCTCCTCGTCGTCATCGTCGTCGCCCGGCTGACCGATGTTCTCGCCGAGGCCGCCCAGCACCTCTGCGCCACGCTCCAGCGCCTCGGCCCCCTTCCACAGGATCTTGGTCACCAGCTGCTCGCCGGTAATGGCGGCGCGCTCGCGGACCGGCTGCGGCTCCGGGGCGGGCTCGTCCGCTGGCGCCTCGTCATCCAGGATCACGGTCTCGCCGGACTCGAAGCGGCTCCGCTCCCCGGCCGGCGCGTCGCCGATGCGCTCGTCGTCGCCGATGATCTTCGTCTTCAGCTCGTCGCCGGGCTGCAGGTCGTCGGCCTCCATGGCCACGATGACCTTGGGCAGCTCCAGCTCGGCCAGCTTGGTCCGCTGCAGCTCCAGCTCGCTCTTGGTGCCCTGGCAGGTGCGGGCGTAGTCGCCGTTGTCCGCGTCCATGGCGTGGGCCTGATCGTAGCAAGAGAGGGCCTTGTCGAGCATGGCGTGGGCCTTGTACAGTTCGCCGCGCTCGAACCAGACGCGGTGGTCGTCCTCGAGCGCCAGCGCCTCCTTGAGCGCCGCCTCCGCCGCCTTGAGGTCCGTCCTGTTGTCCCGCGCGCGCTTCAGCAGCGCGTCCACCTTGTCTTTTGCCTGGTCGCTGTTAGCCATCCACGGAGCATAGGAACGCCTCGATAAAAAGGCAACGTGGGATGCGGCCGCGCTACTCCTGCTGCTCGCGGATCAGCTCGGCCAGCTCTCGCTCCACCCGGCGCTGGCGCGCCCAGACCGACAGCACGAAGGCCAGCATGGTGAGCCAGATGGCGGAGTAGGCCAGCACCACGAACAGGGGCGCCGAGACCTGCTCCTTTTTGGGCGGCGTCCACGGCTTGTAGTCGCCGGCGGGCGCCTTCTTGGCGGGCTGCAGCTTGGCCGCGCCCGCGTCAGGCGCGGCCGAGGCCGGCACGGCGGCGCCGAGCACGAAGAGCGCGGCGCACAGGACCAGGACCCCCTTGACGTTCAACCACCGGTTCATGATCGCTCCTGCAGCGCGATGGCCAGCTCGTCCAGCCGATCCTGCTCCCGGGCCAGGTTGAGGCGGATCCACAACAGCAGCGCGAAGAGCAGGGTGAATAGAGCCAGGCAGACGAAGAAGGTGTTGAGCATCGCCGGCGAGTCCGACAGCGAGCCCACGTAGGAGGTCTTCGGGTGCTGCCCCCGCCAGAGGTTCACCGAGATGTAGACCAGCGGGATGTTGGCCGCCCCGAAGATGGAGAGCCCGGCCGCCACGCGGTGCCGCGCCGGGCCGGCGTAGCGCCGCGCCAGCAGCACGGAAACAAAGGTCAAAAACAGCACCAGCATGGTGGTCAGCCGCACGTCCCAGACCCAGTAGTGGCCCCAGGCCTTCTTGCCCCAGAGGGGGCCGGTAGTCATCACCACCACGCCGAAGGTCACGGCCAGCTCCGCGCCCGCGTCGCAGAGCCAGTTGCCCCAGCGTCGCCCGGAGAGGCTCGCTCCGCCGCCCACCGCGGCCAGCAGCGCGGCGAGGAACATGGCCCAGGCGCACGGCACGTGGAAGTAGAAGATCTTCTGGATGAACCCGCCCAGCTGCTCGCTGGTGGGGGCGTGGACGAACACCAGGTACGGCGCCAGCGCGAAGCCGGCCATGACCAGCAGGCAGAGGGGCCAGAATATGAGGTTCCTGTTCATGGTGCCGTGGTCCCCGACTCTATCACGCCTCGTAGTCCAGGATCTCCTTGAGCTCCTGCTTCAGCTTCTGCCGGTGGCCCTGGCCCTTTTTCCCCTCGGGCAGGGACGCCAGCCGGTCCAAAAGCTCCTCGGCGCGGGCCTGGCGCTTGCGGGCCGCGCCCGCGCCGCGGACGCCGGCCACCACACCCCAGAGCACGAGCAGGCAGGACAGGGCGATGACCCCGGCCACGGCGGTGCCCCGCGGGTCGTGGGGCAGACCGGTGATGCGCAGCTCCAGGTACTGCCCCGCCGTCACCGCGGCCAGATCATAGACCTTCCCCGGGTCTTTGCCGGTGAGGGCGTGGGTCTTGCTCGGCGTCACCGCCGGGCCGGACATCTTCGCCCCCTCCTTGCCGAGGATGGTGGCCCGCCCCGCGTCGGCGGCGAACGGCATCTTCATGCGGAAGGTCAACGCCTGACCCGTGATCGGCAGCTCGAAGAAGTACCGCACCTCCCGCTCCCCCGGCGGCAGCGGGGTGAGCAGGTGCAGCTCCTTGCTCTTGGCGTCGAGGTGGATCAGCTCCTTGTAGAGCCGATGCACCTCCAGGCCGGCGGCCCCCTCGGGCAGCGGCAGGCGCAGGCCGGTGGCGCCCGCGTGCACGATGGCCTCGCCGGTGTTGGTCAGCGACAGCACCATCAAAAAGCTCACCGAATCCTCGGTCACCCGCGACAGCAGCTGCAGGCCGGGGCTCAGCTTGAGCGTGTCGGTCTTGTTCGTGCGGTCGTAGACCTGAAAGGTCACGCGATGCCCGTGCTTGTCCGAGGGCACCAGGCTCCCGCTGCGGTAGGTCAGCTTGGCGTGGGCCACGAGGAAGACGTGGGCCGCCTCCTCGCCCTTCTTCGGCAGCGGCAGCGTGATGCGCGCCTGCCCCGCGGCGTCGGTGACCAGCCGCGTGCCAGCCTTGGGCGGCACCACCGGGTGGCCCTTGAGCACCTTGACCTGCGTGGGCCGGACCACCACCACCTTGATCCCGGCCACGGGGGTCTTCTTCTTTCCCTTGACCACCCGCACCTGCACCTCGCCTGGCGCGAGCTCCTTGGCCTCCTCCATGGTGGCGGCGCCGCCCTCTGCGACCTTCGGCTTGTCACCCGACGTGGGCGGGTGGCCGGTGGGCATCTTCTCGCCCGACGAGGGCTTCGCGCCGCCGGTCATGGCGGACATGCTGGCCTCCAAAAAGAGCAGGAACCGCAGGCCGCCCTTGGCCGGGATGACGAAGGGGCTGGAGCGGCTGCCGTCGGCCGCCATCAGGGTGTAGGTCTTGCCCTGCTCGAGGCCGGTGAACTGAGCCCGGCCGTCCTTGCCGCTGGTGGCCGTCTTGACCTTGTACGTCCCCGCGAGCAACGTCACGGCCTGTCCCACCTTGATGTCGCTCATGCCCTTGCCCACCACCTTGACCGTGGCCACGCCGTCGGCCAGCTCCGTGGCGGGCAGGGGAGGGGTGAAGCGCCCGGCCAGCGCCGGGCTGGAGACCAGGACCAGCAGCATCGCCAGGAGGCGCGCGGTGTGTCTTTTACCCATCGCTGTCCTCCTCGCGGGCGGCCAGCGCGGCCTCGATCTTCGCCTCGACGTCGTCGTCGTCCACGTCGACCTCCAGGTGGCCCACCAGGTGGGCCATGCTCTCCAGCATCAGGGCCGCGGCCCAGCCGAGCATCACGCCGCCGATGATCACCAGCGTGGTCGCCAGGTACGGGCGGGCGCTGCCGTGGAGCACCCGCGCCAGCAGCGCCGCTGCGCCGCCGGCCGCCGGCAGGAGGAGGTGCGCCATGCCGATGAAGCGGGTCACGTCTCCCTCCGTGGCTGCGCGGTCCGGCGCGGGATCATGTTCACCCCGGCGCCGATGCTCAGCAGGATGAAGCCGATCCAGATCCAGTTGACCAGGGGGTTGATGATCACCTTGAAGGCGGCCTGGTTGCGGCGGTTGTCGAAGCTGCCCAGGGCGACGAAGAGGTCCTCGCGCAGGGTGCGCTTGATCGCCACCTCCGAGGTGGGCTGGTCCTCGTGCTTGTAGTAGACCCAGCGCGCCGGCTGCAGCGTGGCGATGTGCTCGGTGCCGAGGTAGGCCGAGAGGCTGGTGGTCAGCATCTCCTTCTGCTCGTCCCGGGTCACGGTGGCTCCGTCGAAGCGCAGGGTGTAGCGGCCCACGGTGACCTTCTGCCGCTCGGTGAGCATCACCTGCTTCTCCTGCTTGTAGGCCTCGCCGGCGAAGCCGACGAACATCAGCACGATGCCGACGTGCATCAGGTGGGCGCCGCGGCGGCGCAGGTTCTGTGTCTTCAGCTCACTGCGCAGCAGCGCCAGGACGCCGCCCTTGCGCAGGGGGCCGGTCCAGGCCACGGCCACGTCCTGCACCACCGCCGCCAGGCCGAAGGCGCTGAGCGCCAGCACCACCATGGGCAGCGGCTTGGTCCAGCCGATGACGACCAGCCCCGCCACCGTGCCGCCCGCCACCAGGGCCGGGAACACCGCGAGCCGCCCCAGCCTGGCCGGATCCGTGCGACGCCAGTCGAGCAGGGGGCAGACGCAGAAAAGGGCCAGCAGGGCCAGGCCGATGGGCGCCATCCAGCGGTTGAAGGCCGCGGCGTCGATGTTGATCTTGTCGCCGAAGACCGAGGAGATATTGGGAAAGATGGTCAGCACCATCACCAGGACCGAGGCGGTGCAGAGCACGAAGGTGATGGCGAGGAAAGCGGACTCGCGGCTGAGGGTGGACTCCACGACGCCGCGCCCGCGCAGGGCCGCCCGGCGCCAGGCGATGAGGCCCAACGAGACCAGCGCCACCAGCCCCATGAAGCCGAGGAAGTACCAGCCGATGTTGGAGCGCGCGAAGGCGTGCACCGACTGGATGAACCCCGAGCGGGTGAGGAAGGTGCCGAAGATGGTCAGCTCGAAGGTGACCACCGCCAGCACCACGTTGAGCATGAGGAACATCTGCCGCCGGCGCTGGGCCATGACCGTGTGCAGATAGGCCGTGCTGGTGAGCCATGGGATGAGGCCCGCGTTCTCCACCGGGTCCCAGGCCCAGTAGCCGCCCCAGCCCAGCTCCTCGTAGGCCCAGATCATGCCGAGCACCAGGCCCATGGTGAGGAAGTACCACGACCCGAGGGCGAAGGGGCGCACGGCGGCGAACCAGTCGTCGGTTCGTTTGGTGATCACCGCCGCCAGGGCGAAGGCGAAGGGGATGGCCAGGCCGACGTAGCCCACATAGAGCGAGGGCGGGTGGACCACCATGAACGGGTTCTGCAGCAGCGGGTTGAGGCCGCGCCCGGTGGTGGGTATCTCCACGAGGAAGGTCTCGAAGGGGTTGGCGGCCAGCAGCATCATCAGACAGAAGAAGTCCACCACCGCCATCAGCGCCACCAGGGCCCAGGGGATCAGCGGGGCCAGCCGCTCGCGGTAGGCGTGGGCCGCCCAGGCGGAAAACACCGCCAGCAGCCAGGCCCAAAAGAGCATGGAGCCGGACTGCCCGCCCCACACCGCGGTGAGCTTGTAGAACATCGGCATGGCCGCGTCGGAGTACTGGTGGACGTACTTGAGCGAGAAGTCGGACACGGCGAAGGCGTAGGTCAACACCACCAACGACAGGGTGGACACCACCGCCGTGGCGTAGCTGGCCAGCCGCGCCGCGCGAACCATGGAGCCCTGGCGTCGGGCCGCTCCCACCAGGGCCAGAGCGCCGGTCCAGGTGGCCAGCAGAAACAGGGCGTAGAGGGTGATGTCGCCAAAGGCAGCCATGTCTTCGGGATTCATAGCCTTGTTCGGTGCCAATTCAAAAGGCAAAAGTTCACAAAAGCTGATATTTTTTACTATCTCCCCGGCGCCCGGGGCAGGCCGCGGATGGCGGCTCGGCGGCCGCCTGCTATGTTTTGTTCTCCATGGATCATCAGGAGCAGACGTTGCGCAGGGGGCTGGGCGTCCCCGACGACGCCGAGCGGGTGCTGATCTTCGGCGAGACCAGCCACTGGGATCCCAACTGGCTGCTCACCGCCGACGAATACTACCGGGTGCGCATCCGCCACATCCTCGACCAGGCGGTTGACGAGCTGAACCGGGAGCCGCGGCGCATCTACTCCGTGGAGTGCCTCTTCTTTTTCAAGCAGTACTGGGACCGCAACCCCGAGCAGCGCGACGCCCTGCGCGAGCTGGTCAACAGCGGGCGCATCCGCCTCACCGGCAGCGGCGTGACCACCCCGGACACGGTGCTGCCCGACACCGAGCCGATCCTGCGGGATTACCTCTACGGCCAGCAGTGGCTGCTGGACAACGGCATGACCCAGGAGCCGCGCCTGGCCTACCTGCCCGACGACTTTGGCCACACCCCGGCGCTGCCCTCGCTGCTCGGCTCCCTGGGCTACACCATGGCCGGCGTCACGCGCATCGACGGCATGTTCTTCGCCGGCTGCGACTACGCCTTGCCCGGCTCCTACCCCCTGGCGGGCACCAGCGCCGAGCTGCTGCTGAAGAAAGAAAAGACCCTGGACTTCGTCTGGCGCGCCCCCGACGGCGCCGAGGTGCTCTGCCACTGGAACGCCTTCACTTATTTTCAGGGGGACATGCTGGCCAGCGTCGGCATCATCCGCTGGATGGGGGTGACCTTCGGCGTGCCCTGGCGCACGGGGCGGCACGTGGGCCGGCGGGTGCGGGCCTACACCAAACAGCTCGAGCCCCTGGCCCGCACGCCCTACCTCTATTGCCCCATCGGCTGCGACTTCAACGGGCCGATCCCCGGGCTGCTGGACCTGCTGGACCGCTACAACCGGACCCACTATCAGGACACCGGCGTCTACGTGGTCAACGCGGCCATGGACGACTACATGGCGCTGGTGGACTGCTACCGCCAAAAGCTACCCACGGTGGAGCTGGACCCGAACCCCTACTGGATGGGGTTTTACGCCAGCCGCCCCGAGGCCAAGCGCCTGTGCAAGGAGATCTCCCGCCGGCTGGTGCTCACCGAGCGCCTGGCCGCCGTGCCCCAGGCCGCCGAAAACGGCGCGGCCGCGGCGGCCCCGGCGGCGCGGCACGACGCCAGCGTGCTGCGGCGTGCGCGGTCCGCCTGGGACGACGTGGTGGTGAGCAACCACCACGACTTTATAACAGGCACCTCGCCGGACCGCGTCTGGCGCAAGGAGCAGCAGAGCCTGCTGCAGGTGGCCGAGGCCCGGTCGGTGGCCGCCCTGGAGAGGATCAAGACCGGCTGGCCCGACGCGCCGCCGGCGCCCCCCGCCGAGCCGCCGCGCTGGGAGCTGTGCGACGGCGCCCTGGAGGTGACCACCCGCAACTACCGCCTGCGCATGACCGAGGAGCTGGGCGGCTGCGTGGCTAACCTGCGGTCCATGGAGCCGGACGGCAGCGTGGGGCCGGAGCTTCTGTCCGGGCCGGCCAACGACCTGGTGGCCTTCCGCGACAGCGGCGGCCTCTGGCGCCTGGGGCACGAGTTCAACGGCGGCACGTTCCGCCTCTGTTGCCGTTCCAGCCAGAGCACGGCCAGCATCGCGGCCGAAGAGCGCGACGGCCTGCTGGAGGTGCGGGTGGACTCCACCCTGGCCGGCCGGCCCATGGTTCGTTGGCTCTGGCTGCGGGACGACCTGCCGGTGATCCGCATGCGCCTCGTGGGGGCGGCGGCCCACCGGCGCAGCATCACCTGCCGCTTCCCCACCTACCTGGACCACGGGGAGCTGACCATGGATGTGCCGGGCGGGGTGCTGCAGCGCCCGCTGCTCAAGGTGCACGATCCCACCTTCTGGCCCGCGTCCACCTTCGCCCACCTGGTGCAGCCCGGCGGCGGGCGTGGTCTGGCGGCCTTCCTCGGCGGCCCGGCCAGCCTGTCGGTCTCCCCTGACGGCGTGGTGGATCTTCTGGCCCTGCGCAACGCGCCCCGGGAGGTCGCCTGGCGCGTGCTGCCGATCCCGGCCCACCCGGCCTCGGGCCACGACGGCGGCACCCACGCCTTCGACTACGCGGTCTGGTTCACCGAGCGCGGCGACTACAGGGAAAACGGCCTGCCCGCGCTGGCCGCCAGGGTGCTCGACGAGCAGCGCGAACGCCCCGGCGCGCCGGACCACGCGGCCCTGGCCGACGACCTGCTGCGCGCCGACCGCGAGGACGTGCAGGTGGCGGCGGCCAAGCCCGCCGACCGTGGCCGCGGCCTCATCGTCCGCCTGGCCGGCCAGGCCCCGGCCGGCGCCAGCGCCAACCTCACCTGTCAGCTAGGCGGCATCCGCCGGGCCACCCTCTGCGACGCCCGGGAGCGGGATTTGCAGTCCCTGGAGGTGGCCGGGGGTTCGGCCCACGTGCCCCTGCAGGGCGCCATCACCACGGTGCGGTTGCAGTTCTAAAGCGCGACAATGCTATACTCAGGCCGAGGGCCTGGGACATTGAAGGAGCTGGAGAAGAGGACCGCGTCGGCCGGCGCGAGGGTCGCCAGGACCGTCGCCATGGCGGGCAGAGACGTGGCCCACCACGTGGGCGTGCCCTGGGTGTTTCTGCAGGCCGTGTTTCACGGCGCGGTGGGCTACCGGGGGCACCGCCGCACCCTGGGGCTGTGTCTGTTCCTCTCACTGGCGGCCTACGTCATGCTCATCGTGGCGGGGATCTTCGACGAGGCCGCGGGCCTCAACGGCTTCGGCGTGCTGGTGACCACGCCCTTTACGCCGCCGCGAGGGTGGACCTGGCTGGTGCCGGTGAGCGCCCTGTTGTTTGTCGGGCTCAACGTGCTGCTGCTGGAGCGCGGGCGCTGCACCACCCTGGCGGCGTTCATGGCCGCCCTGGGGGTGCTGGGGGGTGCTGGCAGGCGGCGTGGGCTATCGGCTACACATGCACGCTCTGATCTACAGCGGCCCACCCGACAGCCCCATCGCATTGTTTGCTGGCTATGACCCGTTCAATGGGCTGCCCTGGCGACACGCCCTGCCGCGGTTTCTGATCTTCAACGCCTATCTGCTCGGGCTGCTGCTGACCGCGGTTTACCTCATGGCGCGGCTGCTCCGCCTCGGCATGGACCGGCTGAGGTTGCTGCTGGGTGTCAACGTCGGGGTCTACGCCGCCCTGACCCTGGGGCTGGCCCTGGTCACCGCGCCCCTGCACGGCTACACCACTCACCTGGCCCACCTGCGCTGCAAGGACAACATGGCCGAGATCCACAGCCAGCTGGCGGATCAGATGAAGAAACACGGCGGCCGTCTACCCGCCGCCGCCACCGCGGACGGTCTCTTCGACGCGCTGGGCCTGGCCGGGCACCAGCGGCGGTGCCACGCGGGGCGGGTCTTCTTCGACGACTCGAGGCAGCTGTCCGTCAACACGTCGCTGCTGGGCAAGGGCGCCGGGGCGCTGCGGGCCGCCGGCGACGCCGTGGTGGTGGGCTGCCCCTATCACGCCATCGGCGCCGAGGTGAAGGACACTCCGCTGTTCCGCGAAAACATCTGGTTGCTCAGCGCCGTTTTGGCCAGCGACCTGGCAGGGCCAAAGTGGAACCGCCAGCTGGCCGTCCAGCAGGAGCACTGGCTGCGGATCAAAAATATGTGGGACCAACGGGTGAGGCACTGAGCCCCTCACCCCCTCACCCCCTCACTCGTGCTAGGCTCTGCCCCCATGACGCACCAGCCGCCAGGCAGCGGCGCCACCCTGGGCCAGTACGAGCTGGGCGAGCTCTTGGGCGAGGGCGCCACCTCCCGGGTATACGCGGCCACGGATCGCCGGGGCCGCGCCCTGGCCGTCAAGGTGCTGCGCCAGCCCCGGGACGAGGCCAGCGAGCCCCACGCCCGGCTGGTGCGCGAGGCCGGCATCCTCGAGTCCCTGTCCCACCCCGGTTTGGTGCAGGTCCACGAGCTGGTGGAGGCCCCCGGCGGGTACGCCTGCCTGGTCATGGAGCGGGTGGACGGCGAGGCCCTGGACCGGCGCCTTCAGCGGAGCGGGCCCCTGGCGCCGGCTGCGGCCTGGCGGCTGGTGCGGGCGGCGGCCGGGGCGCTGACTGCGGCCCACGACGCCGGGGTGCTGCACCGGGACGTCAAGCCGGCCAACCTGCTGGTGGGCGGTGATGGGGTGCGGGTCACCGACTTCGGCCTGGCCCTGCGCCGCACGGATCCGCGCCTGACCCGCCAGGGCGAGACCACCGGCACCCCGGCCTACATGGCCCCCGAGCAGTGGTGGGGCGCCGAGGTGGACGCGCGCACCGACGTCTACGGCCTGGGCGCCGTGCTCCACCAGTGCATCAGCGGGCAGACCCCGTGGCACGGCGAGGATCCCGGCGAGCTGTTGCACCGCGTGGCCACGGCCGAGCCGCCGCCGCTGTCCGCGCGGGGCGTGGACGTCACCGCCGAGGTGGAGGCCTTCGTCGGCGCCTGCCTGGCCCGGGAGGTCGGCCACCGCCCGGCGGACCTGGCGGCCTTCATCCGGCAGGGTGACGCGGCCTTCGGCCACCGCCCGCCCCGGCGGCTGGCCGAGCCGCTGTTGGTCACCGGCGCCGTGCTGGTCGCGTCCACGGTGGCGGGCTACGGTGGCCGCCCGGACCCCACCTACTGGATGTACGAGTCCGGCGCTGGGGGGTACCTGCTGCCGCTGGTGGCGGTGGCGGCGGCCTGGCTGTTGCGCTTCCCCCGGGGGCGGCTGGTGGCGCCATTTCTGCCCCTGGTGGCCGGCGCCGTGACCACGGCCACCTCGTTTGGGGCCACCATGGCCAGCGTGGGCAAGACCTCGGCCGAGGCGCGCTTCGAGCTGTTCCACGCGGGCCTGGCCGAGTCCTGCTCGGGGCTGTACATCGGGGCCTTCTTTTCCGCGGCGCTGTGCACCTGGCTGGCCGCCCGCGAGCCCCGCAGCCAGCGGCCGCCGGCGCGCATGCTGGCCCTGTCGGTGGCGGCCCTGGGGACGGCCGCCCTGGCCTGGGATCCCGTGGCCGCCGCCGCGGGGGCGCTGGCCGCGGTGCTGCTGTTGCGCCAGACGCCGGCTCGTAACCCCGGCCGCCTGGCCGCTGCCCTCGGCGCGGTGCTGTCGCTGTGCGTGGCCGGCTGGGCCCGCCACGCCGGGGACACGGCGCGCCTGTGGACCGCGGAGCTGACCCGGGCCGAGCGGGCCTCGGCGTTGACCACGGCCAGCCTGCACGATGTCTCCCTGGCCGGGGCCCTTGTCTGCGTCGTGCTGGTCATGGCCGTGGCCGGCTGCTGGCGCCGCCTGGGCGCGGTGCCCCGGCGCCACAAGATCACAGTGGCCGTCATGGCGGCCGTGACCCTGGCCGCCCTGGCCGTCCCCTGGACCATCATGGGCGGTCACCGCCGCGCCCTGTGGAACGAGCTGGCCCCGCGCTTCACCCTCTGGCGGGAGCTGGATCCGCCCCGGGGCCATGGCCGCGCGCAGGCCCGGGTGGGTCCCACGCTGCAGCTGGGCCGGCGCTCGCTGGCCCTGGACGGCGCGGTGGTGGCGCCGACGCGGGTGCTCGAGGGCACAGGTCGCACCGGGCCGTTGCTGGTGGCGGGCCGCCTGGGTCCGGTGCTGGCCCTGGATCGCCGACCCCAGCTGGTGCTGGCCGCCGACCGCGCGCTGCCCTGGCCCGTGGTCGCCCGGGCCCTGGCCGCGGCCGCGGAGCTGGGCGTGGAGCGGGTGGACCTGGTCTTTTTGCCCGGGCCCACGCCGGCCCTGTCCCCCCGGGCGCCCCCCGAGGCCTCCTTCGTCCTGCCCCGGGACCTGCGGGTGCTGGAGGTGGAGCTGTCGAAAAAGGAGCCCGCCGTCAGCCCACGAGGAAAGGAGAGCTACGGCGCCGTGGCCGCCCGCCTGGCCAGGATGAAGACCCCGCGGCTGTCGCTGTAGCCCCCTGCCCTTGCTCGGTGGCTAGGCCCCTATGCCGATCGGTAAGCGTTGGGGACCTTGTCCCGGCGGTGAAGCGTCGGCGGTCGTCGTGGAAACTAGGAACTAGGAACAAGGAACAAGGAACAGAGATTGAGCGGGACGTGCTGGCTTGGGAAAGCGAAAAGCGGCCCGGGACGGGCCTGTTTCGCCGCATCCAGTGGTATAAACCTGGAGCGCTTCCCATTGAGGTTGATGCGGCACCTCGCCGGCCCCCGCTGCCGCTGACATCGTCGCGCCTCCTGGAGATTTTGCCTGTCGCGAATCACCATCGAGCCGCGAAGCGGCGAGGCACCAGAGCATGCACCAGCACCCCATTCAAAATTCCTAGTTCCTAGTTCCTTGTTCCTTGTTCGAAGCGGCGCCGTGGCCGCCCGCCTGGCCAGGATGAAGACCCCGCGGCTGTCGCTGTAGCCCCTTGCTGTCCGTCACGCCATCCACTTCAAGGCGTCCCCTGTCCGGGATCCCGGACAACTCCACCTGAAAACCCCCACATTTCCACCCGCACATCTCTGGCACGGCCCCTGCAATCTCCCGGGGACATCTTCAACAGACAACGAACCAAGGAGGAAACCGATGTCGACGTTCATGCACGAGGGAGGAATGGGGATGTGGGCCATGCTGCTGGTGGCTCTGGTCGCGGCCGGCGCGGCCATCTACCGCCGCCGGCGCGACGGCGGGCGCCACAGCCTGCACGGCGCCCTGGCCGTGCTCGGCCTGGGTGTGCTCGGCTTCTCCACCGGGCTCTACAACACCGTGGCCGCCGCGGGTCGCGTGGCCGCCACCCAGTCCACCGAGATCCTGATGATCGGCATCCGTGAGTCGGCCAACAACACCGTCTTCGGCGCCGCCCTGGCGCTCAGCCTGCTGCTGGTCACCGCCGTGCTCAACGGCCGCGCCCACACCGACGCGCCAGCCTGAATAGTCTATCGCGCTGATCGATTGAATTGATTCCTCGTAGCGCGGGGGCTTGTCCCCCGCGTCACATTACGCGGGGGACAAGCCCCCGCGCTACTTCGTTCCCAGGTGATCAACGCAAGTGAGCAGTGCGGTACAGCGGCGTTCAGTTGCGTTGATTGAAGTAGGGCGGGGGCTTGTGGTGCTCGCCTTTTGCAAAGGCTCCGCGGTGAGCCACAAGTCTGTCCCCCGCCTTGGCAGTGCGTGGCGGGGGGATAGGTTTTGGCGCACGCGGAGGGTCCGAAGGAGCCGAGCACCGAAGCCCCCGCCCTACGTTTCCCGAAATGATCAAGGCAATGGAA
>PVBE010525710.1_pt1 | contig 16601 bp, 8 predicted proteins | sample 1631181 | NCBI WGS metagenome assembly PVBE01 (sample SAMN08397723, study PRJNA350692) | Marine metagenome, whole genome shotgun sequencing project. | isolation source: water | place: Pacific Ocean | collected 2012-04
GATTCATCATTCCAAAAGGTATACTCAGGGAATTTATATGATGCAATATGTGGTACAGGTGTTGCCATCAACTTTCGCATCTTTTCATGCGATACCTTATCTTCCATGATTTCATCTGCATCTAACGCCAAGATCCAATCAACTTTTTCTGCTTGAGCCATTTCCAGCAATTCATTGCGATCTCGACGTTCATCAAAATCACGATCATAGTGTTTAATGATTACCTTAGCACTGGCCTGCGCGGAGAACTCCTCGAGCATTTCTTCCAATTTGAATTTCTTATCAGTCCCATCATTTAGGATACAAATAACATCTGAAAATTCAGCTGACTTTTTCAAAGACTTCAAAAAGATATCTTTGATATACTCATTCTGAATTTTCACACGATACATCGTAGCAAGTGTCTGCTTCTCATCACGATTAGCATACCAGCGATAGTAATCCTTCACATCTTTACAGCCACCTTGCATATGTGCAAATTCTGGAGTATTCAAAGTCTTACTACCATGATGGAATACATATGAATGGGCCACTATACCCAATAAATGGCCACGGCGCGTAAGTGCAGTAGAAAGAGCATTGTCTTCAGCACCTGCAAAGAAGCGCTCATCAAAACCTTTTACTTCAATGAACTTCTCCTTATCCACCATATAACAAAAACCTGAAAGGAAATGTGCTATTCCAATACCAGGTTTAAGTGCCATGGCTACTTCATCTTTACCATCAGGAGTTAAAGCATAGCCTTGACCTGCTGGATGTTTTATGCATTGTTCTCCAGCCACTGCATTTGAAACTGGGCCCACCGCAGCAAAGGGTGCATCAAGAACGTCTTGCATCTTGATTGCTTCAAGCAAGCGATGTAACCACATCTTCGCAGGCAGCGTATCATCGTTCAAGAAACAAATATACTGACCTGTAGCTTGGGCAGCTCCGAGATTACATGCAGCGCCAAATCCCCTATTTGTCTCCAGGGCCACATACCCAACGTCATTGGCTTCAAGATACCCGATGGTATCTTTTTTTGCATCATTGCATGCGACAATAATCTCGTAGTCTAGATCTGTACAAGTATCCTTGATCGCCTGAATACACGGAATTAAATACTGCAAATTATTCAACGTAGGGATAACAATAGATACCCGATCTTCTACAATGTTATCAGTCGCCTGTTCAAAACGTGTCAGAGTGCCAGCCATCACAAATCTCCTTAATAGCGTCAAACGCCTAAATCAAAACTTTTATCTTACCTGCTTTGCTTGCTTTGCGTAATCTTTAATAAAGATTTTTCTACCTTTAGCATTAATCCACCAACCTTTACCACCTTTATACTCAGCTGTAGGTTCTCCATACTTGCCTCGCATAGAGGTGGATCTTTTTATTCTTCTTGCACGTCTAACAGCTAAGAGTATTCCAGCGGTTAAACCGCCTGCAGCTAATGTAACTACACCAGCTATGGCAACTTTCTTGGCGGCTTGTTTAGCTGCTTTGCCGACTTCATCCAGTATAAGTTGTCCAATGGCATCACCAAGTGTGTCAAATTTGGCTGCGGGTATCTCAATGCGTTGTTCAGTATAGAACTTTTCACCAGACTTAAATTCTTGGTCACCAAAACCACCCTGTTGCTTCTTCGGCATCTGTGGCTTTCTCCCAAACCTTCCCTTAGGCGGACGTGCAACAGGCGTTATTTTTGGATTAACTAGATCAACTCCTTTCTCCCCAGCGCCCCACGTATTAGGCCAAGTATCTTTAACAAAATATTTTTTTCCACCTCTACCAGTTACCCACCAACCTTTAACAAGCCGTTGAGCTTCGCCAGGCTTACCATACTTTGCACCGTGATAAGCTTTCGGTTCTCCGAATTTTATACGCATTTGTTTGGATCTATTTAATCTTTTTATGGTACCGTGTGTCCATGTGACAATACCTGCATCTGCCAATGATTTGGGCATTGCAGGTACTTTGAGAGGTTGATTAACCCAATCCAGGGGTTTGTACGCTGGTGTAACACCACTTTTCCTGGGTGGCCTTCCCTTACCTGTCAGTTTTGCCAAGTAAGTTTTAAGAGGTCCAAATGGCTTGCTAAAAGGATAATTGCCCCGCCAACTTTTCGATTTCTTTACATATCTTGCTAACTTCGCTACACCTCTACTGCGTTGTTCAGTATAGAACTCTTCACCAGAGCGTTTCTTAATACGATATTTACCATTGATAACAATGATTGAATACCCACTTGGATTATCTAACTTTTGAAGATACTTTTTAGCTGCCTGCAGGCCGCTGGAAGTTTTCTCCCAAACCTTCCCTTTTAGAAGTTTACCTTTTAACAATGCTACTGGCTTTTTCTTAAACTTTCCGCCAGTATCCCTTAAAGGTGTTCGACGTGCTTTCTTTACTTTAACTTTAGTAACCGTAGCTACTACTGGTTTTTTAACAGGTACACCAACTGGTACTAACTTGAATTTATCAGTACCGGCAATTTGCACCACATTAAATGGTTTGCCAGCCTGCATCAATTCAATTTGTTCTGCGCGAACCACAGCTTCATTACGCCCCATCTCTTGTGATCGTTTAATTGCTGTCTCTGTAGGTATCGCAGCCTTTTTAGCTCTAGCGGCGCCAGCAACTTTTGCATAAACATCCAATTGATTCTTCGACATAGTCAACGGCGTGAAGCCCTTTGGAAGATCCTTAGCATTAAAGTACTTAGTTAAAAATGCCTTATTACCACTAGCAAAGATAACTGACTGCGCAGGATTAGATTTAGCATGTTGCCCGATAAGCGTTACTCCACCGCGTAGATCATATACATATGAATCTAATAGATTACCAGAAGTTTTTTGTGGTGGACGGCGCAGCATAATGGGAACATCCCACTTCACACCATGCAGTATTGTACCTCTATATTGTACAGTCCAAGTTTTGCCTGTAGCTACCATGAAAAGATCATATTCACCAGCACCAGAATGTTTGCTAGATTCTAAAACCTTCTTAGATGCGACATCAAATGTTAAACCTTTGATTGGTTTCTGAGCACGTCTCACCCTTAGAGCTCTTTGAGCTTTCGTGCCTAACTTACTCTCATCTACTGCACCTATTACATTGCCAAAAACTGTATTCTTTTCATAGATATCATATAGATCATTATCTTTCTTTGGTCCACGTCTCCAACTAGGATTCTGCATGAGTATGTCTTTAGCCTGGGCTGCTGTTTGATCAGTTCTATGTGTAATTATACCGCCATACATGCCTTTCGAATCCGTGCGAAACGCTTTCTGAAAGAAACGCCCAATAGATGAAGTTAATGCGCGTCCAGCCGAAGTTCCACGTAAGCCACCGACTACACCTGCTGTAGCTACAATAGTCGCTAGGGACGCAAGTCCCGCAGATACCATGATGGTGGCCGTAGAAACACCCGCAGATTTATGGCGTCCGAATGATTGACCACTAACACCAAAAGTTTCACGACTTTGTCTTCGTACTTCATGCTCAACATCGCCTGCTTGCGCTTTAACAAAAACTCTACGCCCTCTAATAGCAATCCACCAACCCTTTTCTCCATCTGCATTATACTGTAAAGGCCTATCTGCAAGTTCAGGTGGTGCACTACGTTTAGAATTAAAAATATTACTATGACGAAGAACGGAACTTTCAACTAATCGCTCTAGCATTCTCTTAGGTTTAGTTCGACTCCGTCTACGCGGAGGTAAAAATTTACCAATGGCATATACATCTTCACTAAGAATAGCACCAGTTGCTCGATCAATTACACGGACCACGCGTACAGACGCATCATCAACATCCTTTTGCACAATCCCCACAGCATTTAATGGCAACGCCCATATAATATGATCACGTATACTTTGAGATACACCGTAAGGTGAAAATTTACGTATATTTAATTCAGACGCCATCTTCCCATCCTAACCGTGTTAGATCCATTCTATAATATGACTGCCCAGTATAATCGACAGTTTCATCTGACCTAACTACCGTAAATGTAGCTCCAGAAACATACACAACATCCTTTTGTTGAGGCCTTACACCTGCAGCAAGTAATGTTGCATCCGATTGTACTACAATACCTTGATTATAAAATCCAATAGGGCGACTTCGATTCGCAAAATAACCTACATTTATATCTATTGCTGTAGGATCTTCAATAGGTCTACCTGCATCATCTGTAATTAAAACTGAAAGTCCACCTTGCTCTGAACCAATATCCGTAGTAATGGAACTTAAACTTGTAAATTCCATATTTGTGACTAATGTAAGTTCATCATCAAAATTTAGAACAGTTGTAGTACTACCAGCTAAAGTAATACTTACAGTACGTAATTGATCCAAAGTAACTTCTAAAAACCCACTAGTGAAAGCTGTATTAAGTGCTGCGGAGGGTGGAATAAATCCTACATATGCCTTGGCTGTTTCACGCATCAACGTGTATGGTGCTGGTGCATATCCAAACACAGAAGGCATTCTAGGCATCTAAACAACCCGTATATGTTTATGTGGATCTAATAAAGGTTTAATATCCATTAAGATTGGATTATCACCTTGTAACCCGTAACTATATCCAAGTAAAGACTCACTTGACAACCCATCACGTTTGCGCCGTAAGAATAAATACGAAGCCCACTTGAGAGCTGCAAGATTAACCGATTGTGGTACTGTATCAATACCAGCCGTATAACTTACTTTGAAAATACCTGTTCTTGAATTATATGTTTGCCCTGAACCTCGGCTACCAATTGGCGTATTGAATGAAATACGACTTTGTTCTTTTAACACATCATAAGCAGATGCATCAATAGCGGAACCATCAATAGTCATTGAAGAAATTGCCATCACAGGATACTTACGTAAGAAAACTTCAGTGACAGTATCCAACCAATGCTCTTCATCTATTATGGCAACTTGCCGAAAACTTCTACCGCAATAATTATCAATTTGAGCTGTAACGGTATTAAGAATATCTCGAATAAGTGATATGGGTATTGGTTCAGTTAATTCAAGATAATCAACGAGCTCTTTAACACTCGCATACGTAATGAAATTGCCAAGAGTTGCGATTTCAAACAATTCAGGTGAATCTGAATAGATTCTATTAGCTCCACGCTCACCAAAGCAAATAAGCCTATAAGTACCTATTGTACTCAGAACTGATGGATCCAGATAAAAATCTTGGACACCTGTAGATACTGTTGTAAAACCGGATGAAGTTTGAAGGACCTGTGTATTAGTATAATCAAAGATAGTTGCAGTAAGAGTGCTATAAGTTACATCAACGAGAGCGCCGGCATTATTGCGGAATGATACCGCAAGTGTTGTTGCCGAATCTGCATCAAGTAAACGTACCACACCTAATCTTCATCCTGTATAGCCATAGTAGAATCCTTAGCGGGTTCTTTGGGCTTTGCTGGGGAAGGGTTGTATTGCTCAGAACCCGCTAAGGATTGTGATGCCTGATCCTCTTGATGAGGATCTTTTGGGGAGATTGCTGTAGTATCTTCAATAAGATCGTAACCGCCTGTGCGCAATAAACGATCCTTCGCGGTCGAAGTTTCTACAGTAGCAATCCCATTAACTACCCGCACGTTTTCACTATACGTATACTCAATATATTCTGCAGGTAGTTGTTCTCGTTTAGCTTTTAATGTCCAAGCCATAGATACCCCCTATAAAATAAGCCTTCTAACTCGCGTCATGCACGTAGGCCTAATTTACTTACGCAATACCGATAACTCTTACCAAAGCCTGAGGATCTCTAACAACCAAACAATGATCGCTATAGATATCAAACTGATCGAACTGAGAATCGGTTTTTGCTAGGGGCTGGATCTTGACGGGTGTCAATTCACCAATCCATAACTTAGTACGATCAACGAGATACAACGCAGTTGTGGTCCCGCCTGTGATGTTCGTAATGTCGGAGCCATTATAAGTGAGGTCATCCGGGATATTTGTGCTCGTAAAGATCGGAACCCCATTATAAGAAGCAACCTTGAAACCACCTCGAACATCAACGGTATCATTAAAGCGCTGCTGCCCTTGCAATACCGCATTGATTTTCCTGCGACCCTTTCTGGAGGCAATGAACATTAGCCTCTCAGTAGGCGCCCGCAACGAATCAATTGACTGATCAAGCAACTCAGCTGTAAGCGAACCACTTGTAGCGACTGTGGTACCGCCAGCTTGACACTGCTTATTCAAGCCATCAAATTCATTCGCGCCACCAGGACCAGTAACAGGAGAATCTGCAGGGTTCTGACCCCAAAGGAATGCATAATCCTCACGGTTACGATAGTCTTCAGCCTTCGCAGAAATTTCATCCGCAAGGATCTGACCAAAGGACGCGCCTGTGGCCTGAAGCTTACGAGTGATCTTACCACGCGTAGCAAGTGTACGATAGGTGAAAGAAACCTGTGTATATGTACCGGTATCTTCCGTAAGGGAAGCCGTATCAGAAACATATTCACCAGCAGTTGCACCTGCCGCACGTCTGTTCAGAATCCACTGGGCTCCAACGCCCTGTTTACGATCAAGGTTCTGTCGAAGAGGATTCTGGTAATCAACCAGCTGAGCGACAATCTTGTCGATCTCTGGCTGCAGTAGAACCGAACCGGCATCTGCTACATTCAATGCACGCAACAGCTCTTCATACTGCTCAATAGCCATCTAAAAATACCTCCCTTCCATATTAATGGAAGTCAATTAATCATCACTAGACATACCGTAGACTCGACGCAACTGGCCGAATCCACCCTTTTCACTTAACGCACGTGACATCAAATCCAACTGAGTCTCAGGCGGTAGCTTTTTCCACTCGGGGGTTTCCGTAAAGTCTTCCGACTCCGTTGGTGTGCCCCGATTTTTGGATGCATCGCCTTTAATCACCTGAACTTTCGCCAGTGCAGAGCGAATACCTTGCATTTGTTCCTGTAGTGCCGCTAGGGTGGCCTCAAGTGCAGCATTTTCATTCACAACATTTGCCGCATCTTCATAATTCATTTGAGGCGTCTGTTCGAATAGCTGCCCCTGCATATCAGACAATGCGGCCATGTCAGCTTCAGAAGCATTTCCGCTTCGTACCCGATTGATCAGCATCGCATCACGCAAAACGTCACCGTCAAGTTCCATTTCATGTGCGGCTTCTGCTGGGACCTGTGTATCCGCATTTGCAAGCTCTTCAAGAATCTTACCAGCTTCCGCATCTCCAGCATTTGCAGCTTCAGCCAAGATATCAACATCTTCTTCCGTAAGCTCACCTTCAGGTTCAGATGCAGTAGCTTCACTCTCTTCTACGAGTGTATCAAGAAGCGCACCAGCTTCTTTATCTCCTGCATTTGCAGCTTCAGCCAAGATATCAACATCTTCTTCCGTAATCTCGCCCTCAGGCGCAGGCGCAGGTTCAGTAGCTTCACTTTCTTCTACGAGTGTATCAAGAAGCACACCAGCTTCTTTATCACCGTCAGCTTCAGCTTCTAGCAAGACATCTAAATCCTCCTGTGTCAGGGCTTCTTCAGCTTCGGGGGCTTCCGTAGATTCCTCTACAGTTTCCTCCGCAGCCTCAGGTTCCACCATCTCTTGCAAGCTAGCAACTTGCTCAGATAGCTGACTGACAGAATCTGTCAGGGTGTCAATTTGCTCGCCATCAATAACTTCAATCTCTGCTGCTTCCTGCTCCTCTGTAGGCTCAGGTGCTGATCCCTCAGAAGTTGAAGTTTTTTCAGGTGAGTGTTCTGGAGCCTCCGACGCTCTCATTAGCTCCGTCACTTTGCTCTCGACAACCTGCAATTCTTCTTTTACATCCTGCAGGTCCCGTGTTGTGTCGTCCATCGGGATATTACCTCCCTTCCATTGTGATCTTTCAAGAGCCCAAGAAGTCATAACTGCCTTATCATCAGCAGGTACAGAAACAACTGATGTTTCACCAATCATCAGCTTATGAATTTTTGTAATCGGTTTATCATCAATACCATTACCATGGGAAAATTCTTTAGAAGAATTTACAACTCTAAACCGAATAGAAAACTTACTAAGAACACCTTCTTCAATTTTTCGCCATACATCATTTTCTGTATCAGAGATTAACCCACGCACTTTTAATCCATGCCCTGAGCCGTCTTCAAGTTGTTCTACAGAACCCGATAAAATACGACCAATGGGTCGCGTAGTATCATGATTAAGAAGAATAGTAGTACGTCGACTTAAATCAGCTTTAGCTGCCTCAAGCGCCTCTCGGGTAATCACTGCGCCGTCAGTAGCAAGATGCGTTGTTGCTGCAAAGCCTTCGACAGTTCTTTTTGGATTAGTTTTTTTATCAACTGGATCTGTCGCAATTTCTGCACGTGCAATATCAAAGGTCGCAATAAGGTCCAGGTCCGGATTAGTAGTGTGATTTGGCATTAAATTAATCTCCAACACATGAATTATATCCTGCAAATACCATTAAACGCAACTAAATAGATACGACTATTGCTGTATATTCTGTTCAATGTAACCTGCTGGTACTAAAGAATACTCGGGTAATAATATATGTGCTACATCAAATACCGATAAATCCTCAGAAGATATCTTTCGAGTATCCTCAAGGATGATATTACCAGCATCAACTCTAACAGGTTCAGTTGCACCATTTGCTAATGTATTTGCTAACATACGTGTAGTAATAGTATCAATAGCACTAGCCACCTTTGGACCTTTAGCCCCAAAGTTAATTATAGCTGAAATCACATTATCACTATTTCGCACGGCGTAAAATTTACTACCCTTCCAGAAAACTGCCGCCATATCAGGATCCATCTGAGGTTTTCGCACAATAGTACCTTCACGCGCAATATCCACAGGCTTCATAAGATAATATCCCGCTGCAGCTAATACCGTCTTAACCGTTGGCATAGGAAGATTAAGTAAAGATGTCTTTCTATAATTATTCTCACTAACCTTGACACCTTGAATCAATGAGGCCGAAATCTTCTTAAATTTCTTATTTTCAGAGAAAAACCCCAATTGTCCCAAATTGACAAACCACGACCCTATGACCTTATCGGTCGCTCGGGAAACAATGACCCCATTGTCATCAGTATTTAACACATGTAACCTTTCTTATTGTGCCCATTCTTGGCCTGTACCACCCTTTGATGGAATATCTATCAAACCCTTAGCAGCTAAGTCATCTAAGAATTCTTGCAATGCTGGTAACGCCGCCTCTGGTGAAAGATCCGCATACGCGGGTGAGGTCATAAATTCTGTTATCAACTTATCTCGATCAAGACGTTTCAAAACAGGAGAACCCGTCAAAGGGTCGAATTTGAAGAAACTACTTTCACCGGTTACTGGGAAATTCAATCCACCTGCAGCACCTTCTAATGGTTTACCTGGAGGTGTATCTACTACTACTTGCCAAGTTTTCCCATCATACGTCCAAGTTAAACTCTCTTCCCAATCTTTAGGTACAACTGCATAACCACGCTTACCTTGCGAACTCATTGCAGGTACCACTTTCAAATCATAAGTACCTTTAGACGTATACGAACTAATTATTTTTTTGAATTCTGGGTTATTCGCCAACAATTGAGCATATTCATCCGGTTGCTTCCAAAGTAAAGTCTCCGTACTTTTTGTTTTACCCTGAAATGTATTAGCAAAGCTTCTAGCATCAGTCATCTCTGCAAACCATACGGGTTTATCTTCACGTAATGTCATTCGTCGGCGCATTTCAGGACTGGGTTTTGGCATTAACGCAGGATCTGTCACAGTCGGCGTCGCTTGCTGTATAGGCCCATATTTTTCTTCAAACCACTTCTCAGGTTTATCTTCACCTGATTTCCACGTTTTGCGCTTTACATAAATAACTGTACCGCTAGCCTTACCTGCAGGATCTACTACTCGAGATATCCAAAGTTGTTTAACACGCCAAGTTTTCAATGTCTCATCATAACGTTTTATATAAATAGGTATTTTATACGTACCAAGCTTTTTCAATTTGGCCAACGCACCCTGAATATCCGAAAAATCTCTAACAACTGTATTTTCAACTTGATAAATAATGTCACCAGCTCTAGCACCCTGGCGATACAAATCATCATTTTTTACAACTTTGCTAATAGTCGCACCAAAAACTTCTGTTCGAGGTAACGGCTTGCCAGGAGATTCAAACACCCATGGTTGATATTTTTTTGGAATGCCTCCAAAGTTCCTTTCAAGCGCTTGCAGTACACGTATACGTTCCTGAGGCGCTAATTGTCCAAATTCACCACGTAAAACCTTATGCAAGAATGAATCTAACTGGTCACTACCGATAGTCTTACCTGCAGCGACGCCCATAACCTCTTCTGGAGCCATACCAGCCCAGTTGGGATCTTTTGATGGTAAATAAGCTCCACGAATAACAGACCCTGAAGGTTTAAGATCCCCGCCGTGTAATGCACTTAGCATTTCTTCCCAGTCTTCTTTAGTACCCCGTAAAAAATTGAGAGGATCTTGTTGTTCCGCTACAAAGACACGTTTCCCTGCACGCCCTTCAACCCACCAACCCTTTTTATTCTTTGTAGACTCATGAATGGCGGGGCCAAAAGAAGATACCATAGCTTCTGTAGTTTGCTCACCTAAGACATGTTCATGATGAAATCTTGCATACAACCTATTTAATTCTGGATCCAGACCAAAATAAGTTGTTTTATCCATGGTAGTATAATCCATAAACATATCACTAAAGAGCTCTTCAGGATCACCTAATGCATACCACCGTTGCATACGTTGCATCGGTACACCGGCAGTTTGCATAATTTCACCAGCTCTTTGCATAGCAAGTGTAAATTCTTTATTACTTCTAAAATGCGCCCGCTTATAACCCGTAGCGGTTTCCATCATATCTTGATAAACTTTACCAACAAATTTCTTACCCTTTATTGGAATATGCACATCATGCACTAAAGCCATTTGTAACCTACGTGCATTAGCTGCAACGGCCGTACGATAAAATGTATCAAATGCCGCGTGTGAGGTAGCTTTAATGCGACTATTCCAAACACTATGACCTAATTCGTGTGCAAAAGTTGTCACACTGTTTGCAAAGATAATACCATTCCCAAGCATTCCACGAATAGCGTCATCTTTAGTAGCTGACTCTTTGAGTAACGCTACATATTTATGATACAAAGATGGATTAGCCGTTGGAGACGCCAGTCGCTCTAATATTTCTTCTCCAACTTCCAAAGACGGTGACCACACACCAGGATTCTCAACAGGTGAATACCACGCACCATTAGTAATTGTATCAGAACGAAACTTTACAGGCTCACCAGGTGCAACGCGCCATAAATATGTAGGACCATAATCTCCTTCAACAAGATCTTCTGCCCAATCTTGAATATTTGCTGGAATGTAATATTCTCGACGCTGTAATCCAGGTGTTTTCAAAATCTCATCGGCTAATACACGTATTTCAGCTCTATACTTCTTAGGAGAATTATCTATCCAATTCCGCCGCAAGTAATTCAATTCTCTAGCCGTCATATTACTTTTGACGGCATTCCCACCCGTTGTCCATATCTTACCAATATATGCAGAATACGGACCTGGATCCCAATAAGATGTAGTAATAATATCTTGGAATGCTGCAGCATATGGACGTTGTACGAAACTAGGATAGTCTAACACCATCTCACTAAAGGTTTCGCGGAAGAATATAATATCATCCGTGTACGCACCCCGAGAATGCTCAAGGACCGAAGAGTGAGTATCAAGAAACTTTTCTATACGTTCCCGCGAAGCCAGATCTGCGGGAAAAACACCGCCCTCAATAAAGTCCCGCTGCTGTTGATATTTTTCTTGTACTACTTCATCCCAAGGATCAACTGCCCTAGGATCAACTCTGGGTAGTAGTGGATATATCTCACCACGTTTAATGGCAGCAGTCTTTGCACCCATGGCTTTCACTAATTTTGCACGGGCTTGACTCATAGCTTGATAAGTACGTTTTGACAAATGCTCTGCAGTGGTTACTTCTGACTTATAAATTGACAGTGCAAGTTCTTCAGTAAGAATTTTTGTTTGCTCTAACGCAGTAAATTCTTTCGGAATTAAAATAGCCAAACCCTTACCAGTATTAATTGAATACTTAGATACCGCTAACGATTTGGCACTGTGATCAACCATATATGCAATTTGACGCTTTGGCATGACAACTACGGAATCAACATTATTCCAATACGAATATTGATGTAAACCTGGAGTACGTGAAATTAATTGTTCAGCACCGTCGTTCCATCTAATGCCCGCCAATGCCTGCAATTGGCCTAGTGAAAAGATACGATGAATAGGTAATGAACGTACTTGAAATGATCTACCTATCTTCTCATGGATTACAGTTGCCTTTTCAATAAAAATTAATTTACACCGACAATTAGCCCCACATTGCAAACCATATTCAGGATCTAGCCACTCTTGAGGCTGGGGGACTTTTCCTACAGGATAAAAATCTTCTGGTGTAAATATTCCACTAGCGTTTGCACGACAATTCCAACAAGTAGAAAAATCATTCCAACTCCGCCAGCGTAAAAATATTTCACCACCTGTAACATTGCCGTCTTTATCAACTACACCTTTTGGTAAAACGCCCTGCTTGACTAAATCATTATTGACTTTAGCAATAGCAACTGCGACAGATTCACCCATCATTCCCATCGCACCACGAATAGCGTCAACATAAAATACAAGATTTACCATCTCTTCTGCTAGCGCGGCTCTCGCGGCATTTGTAGCAACCATATCAGGCGCGGCAGTTAATATTTTATACGCTGGGCGCGAAACATGCTTAGTTATACCTTCACGAAGACGTTTGCCCTCTAGCATGTAATATCTATTAATACCCTTCTTAATTTCTTTTTGTAATTTCTCCTGATGCTTAACACTTAATGTTCGCATATCATCTGGTAGGGCATGTCGACCAGCTTTTAACATACGTGCAGCTAAATTTGCATGCTCTCTATAAACATTATCCAAGAATTGTTTACGCCGCATTTCTAGCAGCCGTCTTGCCTTCTTTTGAGCTACTGCAAATTGCTCTTCTAACGTACTACGTTCCCAGGGCGCTAATCCAGGTTTTGCTGTAAGTGTTGGTACAGGTTTATAATCAGGACCCTTAGGTATTAATTTAGCTTTTGTCGATTTAAGGCCTGCAATAATATCTTCGGTGGTTATCTGCTTATTAATATTTGCAAGCGTCTGTGGATACCCTTTACCTTTTTCAGGTGCCCAATAAGGGCGTGCAAGAGTTCTTGGATCCATCCCAGCTATTGCAAATGCATCTAAGACTTCACCACCATGAATAGTAATAGTCTGTTTAACTACTTTATCTCGAAGTGTTCGAGGCAATCGCTCTTGAATATCTAATAGACTTGGTCCGGCACCTTGAGGCCATACACCTACTAATACTTTTTTAGGATCTACAACAAGTCTTTGAACTTTACCTATTGCATTTGTATAACCACGTGTTATCTGATGCACATCCCATTTGTATGCATCTAATTGTTCCTGAAGAAACGCCCCATAAGATCCTACAGTCTTTTCACGATATGTAAGATATTGAGCTAAACGTTTATTAAGTTTACCTACATGCGATAGAGCCTCTTCAGCTTGTTTAGCAGTAGAAGATTTTACGCCACCTGAAGGTATATCAGGCTCCATACCTTCCATAAAAAAACCTTCACCAACATCTGCAAGCTCTGCATTCAGTGCGTCCCAATCAAGATCCCCATCAGCACGTAGACGATCGGGCCCCGGTAACTTAAATTTTTTAGTTATTCCCCCAGCGTAAAGAGCCAACTGCGAGTCGTCGTCGTCGTCGTCATCCTCATTACTATCACCTTCCTGATTATTTTTATCATCATCAGGTCTGGATTTATCAGCACCGTTGTCATTCTTGCCCCCAACTTTCTCAAGACCTTTTGGATTCAAGATACTAGGTACTTCACCACCCTTTAGAGGATGCAATCGGAAAACTTGCCGCCCTTCATTCGGAGATAGAATACCCCCGCTAACTAAGGATGAGACTTCACTCGTACCCATTGACAAATACGAACGGAATTTAAAAAGTCCGCCTAATTCGTCCTTTAGGCGATCATTAATTTTATCCTCAATTAGAGTGCAAATATGCGGAATTAACTCTGACTTACGTGCCATAGCCTGCATAAGATCGTCTGATACATTTGAAACAACACCTTCAGGGGGCATTAATCCAAATAATGTGTAAATTATGATACGTGCTTTATGCAATGGATTATCTAAATCACCTGGGAACCCGCCACTCATTTGATTCCAACCAGCTTGTTCTACATTATCAAATACCATCACACCTTTACGTGAAGTATCATTCTGGAATTGAGCTTTAGCTCGATCGTAGGCTTCATCCGCAATCTTGCCCAGAGTAAGAAAACCTGGCGGCAATTGATCTTTATGTGAATACCTAGCTAAACGCCCCCAAGAATTCATATCCGATGCAATGGCATTGGCAATTGCTTCAATAATAGGTTCACTACAATCAACATACGTCTTTGGAAATAAATCCAAATAAATGAGTTCATTAGCCGAGAAGTCAATACCCTTGGCAGCAATAGGTCCTTGACCTGGGGCATAATACGGTTGCTGATTTGCAAGTTGTTTATATAGTTTAAGAATCCCAGATGATTCATAGACCGGCATAAAGGTTGCACCATCGCGTGAATATAATTGAATAGCATTCCCCAATGGTGACCTTGCAATATAAATTACACCAGTGTTGACAGTAAGCAAATCAACCACAACACGAAATAAAAGTTCTTTGAAAGTTTCATCCGCAAGGTTAACGCGATCAAAAATACTCTCAATTAATTGGTCATTACGTGGTGATAACTCACGCGCATATTTATTTTCATCTGGTACAATATCCCACCCAATGTTACTAACAGTGTAAGCAATCGTATCTACAGCCTTACGAATGGGTGGGGACAGCTTATAAATATTCCGTAACTCCTGTGCCGTAAGAGTTCGTTGTGGCAGGGCTAACGTTGCAGGCGACCTTGCCATCGTAGCACGACCTCGTGGTGGTACAGTAGGCAGATCATTTGCATCACGCTGAGTTTCTTTAGGTGTCTGCCTAGCTGGAGGTTCGAACATAGATCGAATATTTTGAAAGAGATGCCGAATACTTGCCATAATTAAAATTCCCAGATCGCAAAAGAGCCACGTGAATTGACTTCAATATGTAAACGAATAGCTTCTCTAGCAAGCCACCATGCCATAACAGTGTCAGAAAATCGTCCAAACGGATAAGATGTTACTTCAGACTTCCAAATACACCATTCACATTTACAAGCCGGTTCATGCATCCAAGTTGGAATTTTCCACATGCCACTACTCATTTCCGTTTGCATCGATATAACACCAGTTTCACCGCGTTTATTATATTTATCTGTAAAATAGGTCTCGATAGGTAACTTAATCATTTCACCTATCCAATCTACAATAACACCAAAGTTATTGGATTCGACTAATATTACATCAGGTTTGAATTCTTCATATGCATCAATCAATAATCTAGCTGTTGCAGGCGACCTACCCTTAAACCGCTTAATATCAATTGGGATTCGAACATTGCGTGAATCAATTGCCACCGTAAAAATTACATTATATGCACGCTTACGTTCTTTAACATATGTATCATCCTCAGCGCTTTTCAAATTACCGCCGGCTAGATCAACACCCATAACAAGACGCCACTCACCTGCTTTTACTTTATCTTGAGTAATTGTTCTTAAATCAGCTAATGGATAATCCTGTGTTTGACATTGAATAAACAATGGCTCTGAAAAATAATAATCTTCCTGCGTAGCTGGCATGTTACGAAATCCAATATTAAACCGCCTCAATGTTATCTCATTGCATCTACGCACTAACTTCTCTGTAGGCCACACCTGCGGCCATAGGGGTGTAAAATCTTCATCAATTGCATATATCTGTTTATCGTAATCATTATCCCCGTACATCAACTCGACAGTTAAATCATCACGATGCCACACAGTTCCAATATAAATTACCCTGGCATCAACATCTGGACTGAGGAGATTCAAATGTACATTGTAATAAGCTTCTTTAACCTGATTCCGCGTACCTGGTGTGATGGCATTCCGTTGAGTTACTACATCATCTAAAATAAGTACATCAGCACGAGAACCCTCTGCAGTACTTAAACAACCTAACGCCTCAACAGTAGCATCTCTAAGATGTGTCTGACCTCGTTCCACCCAAATCTGCCATTTACTCTCGCGAGCATTTGCTAAACGCGTGGCGGGAAAAACCTCCCGAAATCTTGGATTAAGTTTAATAGTTTTGAAAATCGCGAATACGATATCCTTAGCACGATTATCAGAACCAGAAACGAGTTTAATACGCACATTAGGATTACGACCAATGAACCAACAAGGAAGTGCAATAGAAGCAATAGATGTTTTAGCATGAGCTCGCGGAGATACAATCAATGTACGGTCAGAGGTCATTATCCCCTTTAACCATGCTCTATGCATATCCGCAAGTGGAAAGTCAAAAACATATGATAAGAAGAC
>PVBE010206541.1_pt1 | contig 16599 bp, 10 predicted proteins | sample 1631181 | NCBI WGS metagenome assembly PVBE01 (sample SAMN08397723, study PRJNA350692) | Marine metagenome, whole genome shotgun sequencing project. | isolation source: water | place: Pacific Ocean | collected 2012-04
GGGGTTGAATGCGTAGGGGTTAATCTTCACCAGCGACTGGTAGGCGAGGTCGAGAAGCGCAATGACGATCTCGGCCTTTTCCAGTCCGACTTCCGGTTTGGCATAGCCGAGTTTGACCACGCGCGGGTCGTACCACTTCAGTCGAAGTAGATCGCGGCGGACTTCGTCCCAGAGTCGGCTGTGCGGGTCTATGGGTCCGCCGTCCGGTCCCTGCACGACACAACCGACCAGCGAGATCCAACCGTTTTCGCCGTCGCTGATGCTGTCGAGATAGGCGCGGTGAATATTGATGCGTGACTTGCTGAGCCGCGTTGCGATCCGCTGCAACATGGTTCGACGGGTCGAGTTGCTGACGGCAACGACGATGCGGCTGAGGCTGAGGTCAGACTCCCTCTCAAGTGCCACACTTGTCCCGTCGGTTCCACTGAGTTGATGGAAGAGCGACCAGTGTTTGACCATTCGCAGCGGCGTGACCGTCAGAATGTAGTCTTCCGAGCAGCGGCTGAAGAAGTCGCGGACCTCCTGTTCCGAGAGTTCGGGGAGGTGCTCCGCAGCGTAGGAGATGGTCTCTTCCACCTTGGCGATGTGATCGGGATCCTCCGGTGAGAACGCCGGCGCTTCGCCAAAGATGAAGGTGTCGAGCACGAGATTGCCATCGTCTGCCGTGTGGATCTTCGCCGCCCGGAGTGTGCCCAGCGGCAGTTCGGCCATGACCTCGGCCAGGATTCCTGGATAGTCGCGAGGTCGCATGAATGTCCACTCGCTGCCGTCCTCGCTCCGTTGTGTCAGTTCGATCGGCCGCCCGGATGCCTTTGCGGCAATGATGGATCGCAAGTGGGCAAGTTGCGTATTGCGATCGGTGTCCTGAAAGTACATCAGCGGCATTTGCTCAAGGAACCAGGGCACAAGTTCCTCGGCTGTTGCGCGAAGGCTGCATGTGACATCGTCGACGATGGCGGTCGGATCGTCGGGTTTCTTCCCGACTGGCTGCTGCGGCGAAATGGCCATCCTTGTATTAGAACGACTCGGCGTTGGGGGTTCAAGGATTCAGAGAATCTACTGGCCTGATATGGTGCTCCACCTTCCCCATGGAGCCTCGTTTGCCCAGAACAGCACTGACAATCGGCACCTTCGACGCCGTCCATCTGGGGCACGCGGCTATTCTGGCGGCGGCCCGGGATGCCGTTGGCGACGGAGGCAGCGTCATTGTTCTCAGTTTCGATCCGGCCCCGGCGGTTGTGCTGCGACAGGACGCCGAAGTCGGTCGGTTGACGACATTCGAGCGGCGAACCGAGTTGCTTCGCGCTGCCGGGGCGAGCGAAGTTCGACGGCTTGAGCCGACCCCCGCGTTGCTCGGTATGGAGGCGGAGGCGTTCGCGAGGGATGTTCTTTCGGAGACGAAGGCAGATCTTCTTGTGGAAGGGGAGGGATTTCGGTTCGGCCGCGGCAGGGCCGGCACCGTGGATTCGCTGCGGCGTCTTGGATCCGAACATGGCTGGGATGTCATGGAGGTATCGCCGGTGGAGGTCGCGTTGTGCGATCACACATTTGTTCGGGCCAGCAGTTCCATGGTGCGGCGGCTGCTTTCGCTTGGCCGTGTGGACGATGCCGCCCGTGTGTTGGGCAGGCCGTATGGTCTGGAGGGGCAGGTTGTGCGTGGCGATCGGAAAGGGCGCGACCTTGGCGTGCCGACCGCGAATCTCGATGCTGGCGACTTGATGCTGCCGGGGGACGGCATCTACGCGGGGCATGCCCAATTGGAGGGTGGCCAGATATTTCCGGCGGCGATCAGTGTTGGCACAAAGCCTACCTTTGACGGTCGAGATCGCGTCTGCGAGGCTCACATCATTGGGTACGACGGTGAGCCAGATTGGTACGATTGGCGATTGCAGATTACAGTCGAGCATTGGATCCGGGAGCAGTTGCGTTTTTCGTCCGGCGATGCGCTTGCTGAACAGATGAAACGAGACATTGCCGAAGCCTGCACATTGCTGGCTGCGGAACACGGAGCATGTGGATGAGCGAGTACGAAACGACGACGACATGGGAGGAGTTGGCTCGGCGAGTCGAGCGTGCTGGCCGGATCGTCGTAACCACGCATTCGAAGCCCGACGGCGACGCGATCGGTTCGACTGTCGCCATGCGTCGTGCGCTGCACAACAAGCGGCGCTCTGTCGAGGTACTGCTGATGGGGCCGGTGGAGCGAGCGCTGCGGCTGGCGGCGGGTGATACGCCGATCCGTGTTCTGGAGGAGGACGGTCTCCCGGACGTGGAGCCGGACCTGATCGTGGTGTTGGATACCGGGGCTTGGTCGCAGGTGCATGCCCTTGAGCCCTGGTTGCGGGAACACGCTGATCGCGTGGTCGGTCTTGATCACCATGCAAATGGGGACGATGTGGCGAGTGATCGCATAGTGGACACTTCTGCCGCGTCATGCACGCAACTTGTGTTGGAGTTGCTCGATCACATGAAGATCGAAATAGGAAGAGGGTTCGGCTCTGCGGCGGAGGCGATCTTCGTGGGTTTGGCGACCGATACCGGATGGTTCCGGTTTTCCAATGCGGATGCGAGGTGCTTTGCGGCGGCGGCCCGCCTGCTTGAACACGACATCGACCGCTATCGGATCTACCGGACGCTGGAGGAAACCGGATCGCCGGTTCGCATGGAGATTCTGCAGCGGATGCTCGCGAGCCTTGAGTATCTCGATGACGGGCACGTTGCGGTCATGGTTTTGTCGCATGATGACTTTGTTGAGACCGGCGGAAGCGGAACGGATCTGACGGGACTGGTCAATACGCCGATGGTCGTGGACGGCGTGCAGGCGGCGATTCTCCTCTCCGAGCAGACACCCGGTACGACGAAGATCAGTTTCCGATCAAAGCCTGCACTTCCGAACGAGCCGTCTTCGCTGATCGATGTGAATCGCCTTGCTGGCCAGTTCGGCGGTGGCGGCCACATCCATGCCGCCGGCGCCCGACTGGAGGAACCGCTTTCCGCGGTGCTCGCCCGTCTCCACCAGGTCTTCGCCCACTGCTGAATCCTCATTTACCTCACCACACCGCGGCAGCCACAACATTCACTCAATTGTGGCGTACACTGAGGGTATGGAGGAACTTCGGAGAATCGCGGCGAAGGCTCGGTGGCGATTGCATGTGGACCGAGCAATTGGGAGCAGCGGCGCTGTTGTCGTGACGGGAGCCGCGGTCTTCATGGTATTGGCAGTCAGTGATCGCCTTGGCATCGCATCATGGATCCCATGGATCATCGCCGGAAGCGTGCTTGCCGCCGCTGTCGCGGCAGGCATCATCGCGATCTGGCACCGATCGGCCGTAGGTGAACTCCAGGCGGCAGCGGAAGTCGATCGACGATTCGATCTTCGAGAGCGGCTGTCCTCGGCCATCGCCTGCGAGCATCGAGCCGACGCATTTACGGCCGTTCTTCAACGCGATGCCGGCACAGCTGCGGCATCCGTTGCGGGAACGCTGTCATCGAAGTTTCCAATTCGCATCCCTCAGTCAGTCGGGATAGGCGTTGTACTTCTGGGGCTGTCAGCGATTGTTCTTGGAACCGGGCAATGGGGATGGTTCGGCGGCGGTGACGAGGGTGGCATTGTTCCAGGCGTCATCCCCACACGCGAACGAGTAGATGCGTCCGTTGACGAAGTGGTGGCCGAAATGAAGGATCGCGAAGATCTGTCCGAGGAACTGCAGCAGGAACTGCAGGGCCTGCAGGACGCCGTTGATCTAGCAGGGGACGAGCCGGAGAACATGCGGCGCGAGGCCCTGCGAAGCATGACGGATTTGCAGCGCAAACTGGACGACATGTTGAATGACGAACGCGCAGGGAGTCTGCAGGAACTCGAGCGTCGGCTGCGATCACTCACGCTGGAGAACCGCGACGAAGTGCGCGATCTCGCCGAGGCGCTCAAACGCGGCGATTTCACTGCAGCGAAACAAGCGCTCGAACAGTTGCAGGAACGCATGGATCGCGCTGACCTTGACGACGCAACAAGGCAGGCCCTTTCCGATCAGTTGAAGGATCTCGCCAAGGAACTGGAGAAACTCGCCGAGGCGAACGATGCCCTCGCAGAAGCACTTGAAAAGTCGGGTCTTGACGAGGCGCTTGCCAGCGATCCCGACGCCGCGAAGGCGGCGGTCGAAAACGCCAAGCACCTCAATGCAGAACAGAAGAAGCGTCTTCTCGACCTCATCGAAGCACAGAAGCAGGCCGCGGAGGCATGTAAGAAGATGGGAAAGGGGTGCAAGGAGTGCGCGGGCGGGAAGAGCGGGGCGATGAAAGGCGAACTCTCCGAACTGGAGGCGCTGAAGATGTTCATGGAAGACGCCAAGGCCATGAAGAAAGCGTGCAAGTCGGCCGTTGCCAGCATGTGTTCTGGAGACGGCAATGTCATTGGCCCCGGGCACGGTGGACAGGGGGCCGGCGAGGGCCGCCGCGCGTCCTTCGAGGAAACGGATACGGCAACCGAAACGCAGCGGTCACCGGTGACGACACTGGAGGGGACGATCATCGCAAGACAACTCTTCGACGCCGGAGTCGTCGCGGTCGGCGAGTCGCAATCGGAGGCTCGAGAGGCGATACTGTCCGAACGGCGCGAGACGGAGGAGGCGATTGCGGAGGAAGAAGTACCGCGGCGATACCACGAGCTCCTGCGGCACTACTTCGGTCGGCTGGAAAGTCTGGCGATGAGATCGCCGAACGATGCTGACGACGATTCGGACTAGCCTCCTGCTCACCATCGTTACTGCGTTGGTCGCATGCGATCGCAACGCTTCCGAAACAGTAACGGTGTATGTGTCGGCAGACGACCACATTGCACGGCAAGTGTTCGACCGGTTTACGAAACACAGCGGCATTGATGTCAAATTCGTCGCTGACTCCGAGGTTTCCAAGACGACGGGGCTTGCGCTCCGGCTGCGGCGCGAACAAACGCGGCCGCTGGCCGACGTGTTCTGGTCTTCGGAGATCATTCAGACGATTCTGCTCTCGCAAGACGGCATTCTCGCGCCCCACCATTCACTGGCCGCTGATTCTTGGCCGTCCGGCCACCGAGATGGAGAACACCGCTGGTTTGCGTTCTCCCCACGCGCGCGGGTTCTGGCCTACGACCCGCGCGTCACATCAGCCGATGCGCTTCCCGCGACTTGGTGGGATGTCTACGGCGCCGCCATGGCGGATCCTCGATTTGGCACGACTGGCACACACCTGTGCGCAATGGCAGCGTGGCTTGAGGGCGAGGGTGACCCCGATCGTCTGGCCGAGTTTCTCGATTCGGTGGACGGACCCCTTCGTACCGGCGGCAACGCTGCCACGGTGGAAGCCGTCGTCACGGGTGAACACCGCTTCGGCATGACGGATACGGATGATGTACACGCAGCGATTGCAAGGGGCCGTTCCGTCGCCATGCACCTGCCCAGACACGGTCCGGGTACGGGTGGCGGCCCACTCTTGATCCCCAACACAGTAGGAATCGTCGCAGGGTGCGCACATCCCAAGGAAGCGGCGACCTTCGTTGACTTCATGTTGAGCGACGAGGTGGCCCGCATGCTTGCGAACTCAGCATCCCACAACATCCCCATTCAACCGCACATTGCATCAGAGTTTCCCGACCTGGCAATTGACGATCCGCTCAAAGTCGACTGGCTTCGCGCGGCGATGCTTCGCGACTCGGTGCTACTGCAGGTTGCCAGCGGCGCGGAAACAAACTGATGCGAATTCGCAATGGTCTCATCGCCGTTGCCGCGCTGTCTCTTGCCGCTCTGATCTGCTGGTGGCCGCTCTTGAGTGGTTGGACGGACATTCGCATCGGCACGGTTGTGTTGGGAATAGAGCCAGCGAGCCGCATCATTCTGCGGACCGTACTCTGGGCGACCGGCGTTGCCGTCACCGCAACACTCATCGGGTGGCCGCTTGGCAGACTTGCCGGCTCGTGCAGCCGCCGGATGAAACGAGTGCTCCTTGCGCTCCTTGTCGCGTCTCTCGCCATGCCCGCCTACGCGATGTTTTACGCATGGTGGAGTCTCTGGCCAGCGAATTCGCCGCTGTTTGACCTGCTTGCGAGATATGACGCAGTGCCGCTTGCCCGGTACGCAACGCTCGCAATCTCGCTGGTGGCCTGGTGCTGGCCGATTCCAGCAGTGGTTGCCGCGATGTGGCACGGTGGAGGAGGTGGCACATCGCTCCTGCACTCCATCGACGGACCTGGTCGCGGGCGAGCAGCGTGGAATGTCTTCGCTGCGGATCGTTGGGGAATCATCGCCACAATCCTGCTGGTTGCAGCGATCGTCTCGACGAACACGGCATCGTTCGATCTGGCGCAGATCGCCACGATCGCCACCGAGTTTCGAATGCAGGGGATGTCGCCACAGACTCTCTGGCAGTTGACCCTCTGCGGCGCAGCGGCTGCTGCGATAACCGCTGCGCTGGTCGTTCTGCTTGTTCGCCGCAACAACCGGACACCGGCGATCAGGATCTCCGGGCACTCATGGCGGTTCATGGCGGTCTGGTTTGTACTCACCGGCGGCCCGATTCTGCTCGCTGCCGCCCTCACCCTTCGTGGCAGCGGCGAGATGTTTCAACTGTACGGCGCCGATCTTGTCGTGAGTGTTGCGCTTGCGGCGGGTGTCGCCGTCGCCTGCATTCCCATCATGATCGCATCGATGTTGATGCACGCATCGGACCGCGCATGGATGCGCACACTGGCATGGTTCTGCATGTTCTCCTATCTACTCATGGCGATGCTTCCGGCTGCCGTGGCGGGATGGATGCTGGGCGAGAGTTGGAGCAGGCCGCTGGTGGATGTCGTCTATCGATCAAACGCCATTCTTGTGCTCGCACATCTCTCGAAAGTCGCCTTCATCGCCACAATCGCGGGCTACTGGATCGCCAGCCCTCCCGAGCAACGAACACTGCTCCGCATCGATGCGCCGCCGACCATTCGCAGCATGTGTACTGCGCTGCGGCCGCGGCTCTTGCAGGGTGGATTCGTTGTCATGGCGGTCGCCATTGCGATTTCGATGGGCGAAGCGGCGCTGACCCGCAGCGTTGCACCGCCGTCGCAAACGCAACCCATAGGCGTTGCGCTGTTGTCAGCAATGCATTACCAGCGGCCGGAGGTCGTGACGTCCGTGTTGGCAGTCATCGTTGCCATCGCCGCAATCGCGGGAGTGATCGCAAGTTCGGTCAGAGTGCGAGGGGCAACAGCCATGCTGTTTCTCCTGTTGATCACTGCCTGCGAGCGACAGCCGGCACCGGATGTGTTGCCGGTGGAAAGGATCATCGGCGCAAACGGAAGTGTCGACGGTCGGTTCGTCACACCCCGCGCGGTGGACGCGCAAGATGGTGTCGTTGTCGTTATCGACAAATCCGGCCGGGTACAGCGACTGGACAGCGATGGCGAACACCTTTCCACATGGAAGTTACCGTCGACATCGAACGGATTCCCGACAGGTGTGTCGATCGACGAGCGAGGGCGGACATGGGTGCCTGACACGCACGGCCACCGTGTTCTGGTGTTTGACACCAATGGAAACGAAGTGCTTCGATTCGGTACCTATGGAACAGATGACGGACAGTTCATCTATCCCACCGATATTGCTTTCCTCGATGGCGAAGTATTTGTGTCGGAGTACGGTGGCAACGACCGCGTGAGCGTGTTCGACCGCACTGGCACATTTCTTCGGTCGTTCGGCACACACGGACAGGGCCGAAACGCATTTCAGCGGCCGCAGTCGATCGCCGTAGATCCTGCATCGGGCAGCCTGTACATCGCCGACAGTGGAAACCACCGCATCGTTGTCGCGGATAGTGCAGGCGAGGTGTTGCGGACAATTGGTTCCGCGGGCCGCGGGGAGGGGCAGTTGTTGTACCCTTACGGCGTCTGTCTCCTTGGGGATGGATCGCTGTTGGTCTGCGAATACGGGAACAACCGCCTCCAACGATTCACGCCGGACGGCACGCCGTTGAAATCGCTCGGCGGTGCTGGATCGATCCCAGGCCAGCTGCGGACGCCGTGGGCAATTGCCGCGGATGGCGAAGAGGTGATCGTTGCGGACACCGGCAACGATCGGCTGCAGGTTCTGCGGCCTATCATGCCCGGCGGATGGTGATGCCGATCCAGTTCGATCGCCCCGGCTGGCTGCTGCTGGTCCTGTTGGTGGTGCCGGTCATCTTCATGGCCGCACGCGGCCTGCGAAGAAAGCGGGGCCGCGGCCGCGCGATCGCATCCACAATTGCCCGGTGCATACTCGTTCTTCTCCTGGCAATGGCGATGGCCCGTCCCATCTGGGAGCGAACCGGTCAAGGAACAAGCCTGATTGTGTTGTTGGATCGCAGCCGCTCCATTCCTCGCGCCATGCAGGATGAAGTTGTGGCAACCCTTCAGCGGTGGACGGAGCCATCCCGCCGCGGCGATGGCGATCGACTGGCGGTCATCGGCGTCGGTGAAGACGCGGTCATCGGATCAATGCCTGACTCGGCGACGTTGATGGAACCACCTCCGCATGAGCCGGGCGATGCGGCGACCAATCTGGCCGCAGGCATGCGCCTTGCGCTGGCACTTCTTCCCGGCGACACGACGGCCCGCGTGCTCGTCGTGTCGGATGGAAACGAAACGGACGACTCGCTGCTGGCAATGGCAGATCTCGCACGCACGAACGGCGTGCCCGTCGACGTCCTGCCGCTCCGATTTACCCATGATCAGGAAGTGCTCGTGCAGCAGATTGACGCTCCGGCGCACGCACGCCCCGGCCAGGTCATCCCCGTTCGCGTAGTTCTTCGGAGTATTGCCCCCGCAGGCGGCACGCTGTATCTACACCGAAACGGAAGAAGCATCGATTTGTCCCCTGGCGAGGAAGGCGATGGCGTGCGACTTTCGCTGGACAGCGGAGTGAACGCCGCGGTCTTCGACCTGCCGGTCGAGCAGGGCGGCCCGCAACGATTCGAAGCGATATGGGAACCCGCGTCATCCACAAGCGACGCCATCGCAGCCAACAACTCGGGTGTTGCGGTGACCTTTTCGTCGAGGCAGGGTGCGATACTGCTGGTAACGAATGACACCGCCGCCGCTCAACCGTTCCTGGATGCCATGTCCTCGGCGGGGATTCAGGTTGATGTCCGTTCGCCCGCGGTCATGCCGCGGGACAGCATCGCGATGAGCGCATACGACGCTGTCGTGCTCGACAATGTGCCCCGGTGGGAGATCGACGATGCGCAGGAGCAACACCTGCATGCATTCGTACACGATCTGGGCGGCGGGCTGATACTTGTCGGCGGCCCAAAGAGTTTCGGCGCCGGAGGTTGGATCGGCTCGCAATTGGAACAGGCGATGCCCATCGAGTGCGAACCCCCGCAGACTCGCCAACTTCCCCAAGGCGCGCTGGCGTTGATCATGCACTCCTGTGAAATGCCGCAAGGGAACTACTGGGGTCAGCAGGTTGCCTCCGCGGCGGTCGATGCGCTCAGCAGCAAGGATTATGTCGGCATCATCGAATACAACTGGAACGGATCGGCGCTTGGCATCAACAACGCCGCGTGGACACTGCCGATGCAGTTGGCCGGGGACAAACAGGCCGCCATGGATGCCGTCAACAGTCTTGTGCTCGGCGACATGCAGGACTTCCAGTCTCCGATGCAACTGGCGCTCGACGGCCTCCTGTCTGTTCCAGCGGCGCAGCGACATGTCATCATCATCAGCGATGGCGACCCACAGCCGCCGTCGCAGGGATTGCTCGAGGCGTACGGCGAGGCCGGTGTGACTGTCTCGACCGTCATGGTCGGCGGCCACGGCACAGCGGTGGACAGGCAGCGGATGCAGGGCGTCTCGGCGGCAACCGGGGGGCGGTTCTACGAGGTCAGCGATCCCACACTTCTGCCTCGCATCTTCATCAAGGAATCGCAACTCAACGCCCGCGCGCTCATTCAGGAAGGGCCAAGTTTTCAGGCCGCCGCCGCCGCGGTAACACCCGGACCAATTCGCGGCATTACAGAAGTACCTTCGGTGCAGGGCTACGTGGTGACTGCCGCACGCGCGGGGCTGGCGCAGACACCGTGGGTCATTCCAACAACCGACGCCGAGGATCCGTTGTATGCCTGGTGGCATTACGGACTCGGCAAGTCCATCGTGTTTACCAGCGACTTTGGAACTCGCTGGGCACGGACATGGCCGCAGTGGGAGGGGTTCGCCGCTTTCTGGGAGCGGTCGATTCGATGGGCGATGCGAGGATCTGCGCCGTCAAACATGCTGGTCAAGACACGCATCGAGGGTGACCGCGGCATCCTCGACCTGGAAGCCGTGGACGCCGACTCGTCATTCCTGAACTTCCTTGAAACTCGCGGCGTCGTCATCGGGCCGGATGGCAAAGCGTCGCCGGTTGGCCTTCAACAAACCGGCCCCGGTCGATATCGCGCAGAGTTTCCTGTTGATGCAGCCGGCGCGTGGCTGGCAAACATCGCATTCCGCTCCGCCGACGGAACGAGTGGGTCCATTCGTGCCGCCGTGGCGGTGCCGTATCCGCGGGAGTTTCGGGCTACTTCTCACAACGCCGCGCTGCTGCACGAACTGGCCGATCGCACCGGCGGGAGAGTCCTGCAAATCGCCGATGAGCAGAGCGTCGATCTCTTCGATGACACCGGGCTGGAGGTACCCCGAAGTCCTCGGCCGATCTGGGATCTGCTCGCCATCATCGCCGCAGCGTGGCTGGTTATCGATGTTGCGATCAGGCGTCTGTGGATCGATCGCCGCGATGTACAGTCCCTGCTTGCGCCGGTCAAGGAAACGACGACGGCATCGCTCGACGCGCTGCGAAAGGTGAAGTCGGTCTCGGCTCCCAAACATGATCCGGAGCCGTCGCAGGAGGATATCCCAGTTGAGAAACCGCAGCGAAAGGAACCACCCCGGGAGGTCGAGGCCGATCGCGATGACGCGCTTGGTCGTTTATTGGCAAGGAAGCGAAAGCAGGACGAGGGGGAAGATGCATGAAGATGCTCCGCGGCGAGAATCTCCCACTTGACCTTGAGAGTCCTCAGGATGTGTTGGATGCATGTCGAACAATTCGCGGTGCATTCGCTGCCATGCGAACGGAGATCGGCGAGACGATCGTGGGGCAGCAGCGGGTCGTGGATCTGGTACTCGTAGCGATGCTGGCCGGGGGACATGTTCTGTTGGAAGGGCCGCCGGGTCTTGGAAAGACGCTGCTTGTTCGCACGCTTGCCCAGGTGCTGCACCTGACCCACGCGAGGCTGCAGTGCACGGCCGACATGATGCCTGCCGACATCGTTGGGACGACCGTTGTCGATGAGGATCCTGCAACGCGGCAGCGGCGGTTCCGGTTCAGGCCCGGCCCTGTCTTTCACCAGTTGCTGTTGGCGGATGAGATCAACCGCGCAACACCGAAGTGTCAATCGGCGTTGCTGGAAGCGATGCAGGAACGATCGGTGACAGTTGACGGGACGACGACCGAGTTGCCGAGCCCGTTCTTCGTGCTTGCTACCCAGAACCCTATCGAACAGGAAGGAACCTATCCTCTTCCCGAGGCTCAACTCGACCGCTTTCTCTTCAAGATCAATGTCAGGCATGCGTCGAGAAGCGAACTTGCGGAGATTCTTGATCGCACAACCGGCGCGGCCGAGTCGAGTGTCGGAGTCATACTCGACGGTTCGTTTCTGGAGTCGGCACGGCAACTTCTTCAACGTGCCGTCATCGCACCGCATGTGCAGGACTTCGTCGTTCGGCTCGTGCTCGCAACGCATCCGGGTTCTCAGTTCGCACCTCGATGGCTGAGTGATGAGGTGTTGGTTGGCGCGAGTCCGCGAGGTGCGCAGGCCATCGTGTCGGCGGCCAAGGTTGCGGCGGTTCTGGACGGTCGATTTGCTGTGTCGTTCCGGGATGTCCGAGCGGTTGCCGCGGAGGCGATGCAGCACCGCATTATCCGCACATTTGAAGCCGAAACTGCCGGTACGCTTCCCGCCGACATCATCACGCAGTTACTCGACGATGTAGACGAGTCGGTGGAGGAGGCTGCTGATGGCTGAGTTCGGTCAGACCACCCACGACCGGCCGGATCGAGTGGATCAACTGCTCGGCTCCGCGCTCATGTCGCATCTGGACCGACTTGATGTTGTCGCGAGAAAGATCTTCGCAGGCAAGATTCAGGGCGAACGGCGGAGCAGACGTCGCGGCGTAAGCGTCGAGTTCGCCGACTACCGCCACTATACGCCCGGCGACGATTTGCGCTTCGTGGACTGGAATGTCTACGCTCGACTTGACCGACTCTTCCTGAAGGTCTTTCTTGAAGAGGAGGAGTTGACGCTCGGAATTGCTGTCGACGCAAGCGCGTCCATGGAGTTCGGGAATCCAAACAAATTCGACTTTGCCCGTCGACTCGCCATGTCCCTTGGCTACATCGGTCTCAGTAGCCACAACCGCGTCGGGCTGTATTCGTTCAACGGCGGCGGTGTGGAGCGGCTACCAACTCTGCGTGGCCGGCGGCGCACACGCGAGATGGGTCAGTGGCTCCTTGGTCGTCGACCTGGCGGTGAGACCGCATTCGACGATGCTATGCGCACAATTGCCACAACACGCCAAGGGCGTGGTGTGATGATCGTCATCAGTGACTTTCTCTTCGAAGAGGGGATGCGGGAGGGGCTGCGGTTCCTTGTTGGTGGTGGATGGGATGTCTTTGCAATGCAGACACTGTCCCCTGAGGAGATTGATCCTTCGGAAATGGGCATGGAGGGAGATCTGCGATTGGAGGATGCTGAGACGGGCCTTGAGCGTGAGGTGACCGTCACCGCGCCGCTGATTCGAAGATATCGATCGCGTCTGGATGCGTGGTGCGAGGATCTTCGGGCTACGTGCGCTCGGCTTGGCGTGGGATCGGCCCGCGTGTCTACCGATGTCGACATGGAGCAGTTGCTGATCCGGTATCTGCGGGGTAGGGGATTGCTCCGGTGACATTTGTGACACCAATGATGGGGATTCTGACTGCCGCGATCATCGTTCCGCTTCTTCTGCTGTTGTACTTTCTTCGGCTGAGGCGGCGACCGCTGCGAATGTCCTCGACATTCCTCTGGGATCGCGCGGTGGAGGACCTGCATGCCAACACGCCGTTTCAGCGGCTTCGTCCGAGCGCGCTGTTATTGCTGCAAATGCTCGCGCTGCTTCTTGTCGCGCTGGCGATCATGCAACCGCAGATCGAGGGTGGCAGCGCAGCCGAGGGAAGGCATGTTCTGCTGATCGACCGATCAGCGTCGATGACCGCGACTGATGTCGATGGCAAACCAAGGCTGGATGAAGCAAAGAGGCAGGCCGTCGATCGAGTTGCGCAGCTGCACGGTGCTGGACTCTTTTCTGCCCGCGGCGGAGAGACGATGGTGATTGCTTTCGGAGACACCGCTGAAGTCGTGGCGCCGTTTACTGACTCGCGCGGGCAACTGGAGCGGGTGATCGACTCAATCGAGCCGACCCACGGCCGATCATCGATTTCCGATGCGATGAAACTTGCAAGGGCGTATCTGACGAGAGTCGATCCGGAAGATGGCGGGCTTCCAGAGAGCGAGTCGGCCGCAATCGAACTGTTCAGCGACGGCCGCATCACCGACCTTTCGCAGCAGGCGCTTCGCGGTGGCGAATCACTTGCCTACCATCGCGTCGGTGAAGTGGACACCACCAATGTCTCGATCACCGCGCTTGCGGCGGAGCGGTCGTCGCAGGAGTCTGACGAAGTGCAGGTCTTCGCATCGCTCGCCAACCACGATGGAGCGGACCGAATCGTTGACATCGAGTTGTCAATTGACCGTATTCCAGTCGGGCTGCAGGAGGTGTCCATACCGCCAGCGGTGGATGGTCTCGCCGGAAAGGCAAGCGTTGTCTTTGTGCCCTTTGACATGCCCGGCGGTGGTGTTGTCCGGTTGCATGTCGATGCAAAGGACGCGATGGCAATTGATGACGAGGCGCATCTGGTCATCCCCCCGCCGAAGCAATTACGGGTCATCGTCGCGGAGGATGGTGCAAATGTCGTGGAAACCGCCCTTGAGGGACTGCCGCTTGCGGAATTGCGAGCGGTGTCACCGAGGCAGATGACGGACATGGTTCAGGCTGACGGGCTGGGTAACTTTGATGTTGTCGTATCGAGAGGCGTTCCGCTTCCTCCGTTGCCGCCCGGGAACTACCTCATCTTCGGCCCGCCACCGCCGCCCATGGTTTCCTATGCGGAAGGAAAGCCACAGGTCATGGTTGTTGCTGACGAGGAACATCCCGTCATGCGATTCGTCGAGTTTGCCGAAATCGTGGCGATGAAGGGGTATGCCGTTTCCCCCCGGGCAGATGACGGCGTTGCGGTTCTGCTTGAAGGCAGTTCGTGGCCGGCGATCATGAAGGTGGATCGCGGTGGTGTGCATGCGGTGTATGTTGCGTTTGATCCGCTGGACAGCAACTGGCCCTACCTTCGCGGTTTTCCCTTCTTCATCTACAACGCCATTGAGTATCTCGGTCAGCGCGGCGCGGCTGTTACCTCGGCGCCGCGCAAACCCGGCGACATGATCACCATGAATGTGCCGAGAGGTACGCAGTGGGCGACGGTCACCGACCCTGTTGGGCGTACACATCGCGTGCCGGTTGACGAGACCGGACACATTGGCTGGGGTCCGATTCGGCTGTCTGGTTTGCACGGCGTGTCATGGGGTGAATCGGATCGGATGGAGGTTGCGGTGCATGTACCATCGAGCGAGTCTGCAATCGGTGCAGTACCGACGATTGAAATTGGTGCGGAAGAAGTGACTGCTACTGTTGGCGGCGGCAGGGCGTATGTGCCGCTCTGGCCGTGGGCGGTAGGATCGGTCTTGGCCGTACTTCTCGTCGAGTGGTGGTTCTACCAGCGGAAGGTTGCCTGAGCGTGCGGGGAACACGGGCCATCGTGATGGGACTGGGCCGTTTCGGCGGCGGGGTCGGTGTGACGCGATGGCTTCTGTCGCAGGGTGCGGATGTCACCGTGACCGATCTGGCGCCCCAGGCGGATCTGCAGGATTCCATCGCGCTACTTCCTGCGAGCGATCGGCTGCATCTTGCTTGCGGGGGTCATGAGGAGAGAATGTTTCGGGATGCAGATTTGGTGATCGCAAACCCCGCAGTTCCTCGGCCGTGGGAGAACCAGTATCTTCAGGCGGCGTGGGGAGGCGGCGCAGTAGTGACAACTGAGATTGGGTTGTTGGTCTCGCGTCTGGACCGTCGCAGGGTGATCGGCGTAAGTGGTTCGGCAGGAAAATCGACAACTGCGGCGATGATTCATCACGGGCTTGCCGCCACAGGATGTGCAACGCATCTGGGCGGCAACATCGGGGGAAGCCTGCTTGAAAAGTTGGATGTCATTGGCGATGACATCGTCGTGATCGAACTCAGCAGTGCCATGCTCTGGTGGCTTTCGGTGCAGGGGGCGATGCAGTGGTCACCGGGTGTTGCGGTTCTGACGAATGTTGCCCCGAATCATCTGGATTGGCACGGATCGTTGGCGCACTACGAGCAGTGCAAGCAAGCGATCTTCGCTCACCAGACGAAAGACGACACGGCGATCATTGATGCCACGGGCGGCGCGATTGATCTGCAGATACCCGGGGACCACAACCGTCGCAACGCCGGGCAGGCCATTGCCGCGGTAGTCGCGATGGGCGGGGACAGAGATGCCGCTGCTGAGGCTCTGAAATCATGGGCGGGACTTCCGCATCGACTCGAACTGGTTTGTGAGCGGGATGGTTTGAAGTTCTACAACGATTCAAAGTCGACAACACCGGAGGCGACAGCGGTGGCGGTGCGATCATTTTCGGATGCATCAAAGTTGCACATCGTTGTTGGTGGGTACGACAAGCAGATTGATCTCTCCTTGCTCGCCGAGGTGACCAGTTCGGTTTCAGGCGTGTATGCAATTGGCGAAACGGGCGCGTCGATGGTGGGAGCGGTGCAATGTGGTGATCTGGAGACGGCGGTGCGAGAAGCGACATCCCGCATGGTGGAGGGTGACACTTTGCTGCTCAGCCCGGGATGTGCGAGTTGGGATCAGTTTGCCAACTACGAGGAGCGGGGCGACGCGTTCCGCAGGTTCGTCAGCGAAGTCCGCCCACCAGTTCGCTGACGCTCTGGCATCCTTGATCGGCGACCCACTTTCGGACCCCGGATTCGACATGGAGGGCAATCGTCGGGTCGACGAAGAGCGCGGTGCCGATGCCAATTGCCGATGCGCCGGCGAGAATGAACTCGGCAGCGTCTGTCCAACTCATGACGCCGCCGGTACCGATGATCGGTACGCCGGCGGACGCGGCAACATCTCGGTGAACTTCGCGTATGACGCGGACTGCGATGGGATGAATAGCTGGACCGCTGAGGCCGCCCATGCCTCGGGCGAGGCGTGGTTTGCGAGTCGTGATGTCAATCGACATTGCGGGATAGGTGTTGATGAGTGTGAGGGCATCTGCACCAGCGCCAATGGCCGCTGCGGCGTGGGGTCGAATGTCGCCGGGAGCCGCGGAGAGTTTTGCGATCATGGGCGTTGCACTTGCAGCAGCCTTGATCGCAGTCAGGAGTTCGCGGAGGGA
>PVBE010157333.1_pt1 | contig 16596 bp, 10 predicted proteins | sample 1631181 | NCBI WGS metagenome assembly PVBE01 (sample SAMN08397723, study PRJNA350692) | Marine metagenome, whole genome shotgun sequencing project. | isolation source: water | place: Pacific Ocean | collected 2012-04
GCCGCATTATCACGTGTTCACGCACGAACCGTGGGAGGCGGTGGAGGCGGTGGTGGAGGAGGAGGAGGAGGACGCGCGCGCGGCGAAGCGCGCGCGAAGAGACGATTGATTGATTAGTTGAATGAAAATACAGCCTAGCTATTTTACGTGACGGTCGTCGCTCGTGTGATGTGTTTCGTGACGGTGCTCGCTTTTTTCGAGGCACGCGCGCACGGCGTCGGCGTCGGCGGCGGATGGAGATTTATTGGCGTTGTGCCACTCGCCGCGGCGTCTCGCGCGCGCGAAGGACGCCCTGACGCGCGCGCCGCCGTCGGAGAGACGCTCGAGGTCGGCGTCGAGCCATCGTAACTCGCCTCTCTGCGCGTCGGCAAATATCGGGCCGTGCGCGAGGAGGAGTAAGAGCGCGGACGCGCAGTCGGCGCGAGTCAACAGGGCGAGGTCGTCTCCGTCGCGCGGCGCGTCCATGGCGGAGCGTTCGAGCATGTCGTCCAACACGTCGAGCGCGGCGAACGTGAACGCGTGCCATCGCGCTTCGGCGCGTTCGCGAGCCACAGGGTCGTCGCGCACGGTGTCCCAACGCGGTGGCGGCGTCCACGCGTCGGCGTCGGCGCATTCCGCGTCGGCGTCGGCGTCTCGGAGTTTTTCCAGAGCCACCGGCGCGACGACGACGGCGAGCCATTGCGCGAACGCCGGTTCAGCGATGCGGTGCTCACAGTCGGCGTCGTGTCTCACGCACGCGTCGTACGCCTCGAGCGCGTCGAAAAAAGTGCGCGCGCCGCCATCGACGTCTCGCTCGGGCGTCACCAACGATTCCATCTCGTACGTCAGCGTAGATTTCTTCGGCAGCCTCTGTCGCAAAAATTCAAACTGCACCGGAAACGCGTACTTGAGTATCGTCGAGTGCCACAATAGTTTAAACGTGCGCGTTGCGTACCCATGGTGCATCAACGTCTCGATCTCTTGCGCGACGCGTCGGGACGACGCGAGCGCCAACGTCGGCGCGTACGCGCGCAAACCCGCGCGTAATCCCTTCGTCATCGTGAACCCGTGTCTCGCCGCGAGCCGTATCGCGCGCAACATCCGCACGGGATCTTCCTTGAGACTCGCGTGCGTCGGCCGAACCGTGCGCACGACGCCCTCGATCGCGTCGTTGATCCCGTTACAAAAGTCCAACACTTCCTCCCGAAACGGATCGTAATACATCGCGTTCACCGTGAAATCTCTCCTCTGCGCGTTATCCGCGCACGCGAGCAGACGATGGAAATCAGCGTCCGCGCGCGCCGTCGCCGGCGCCGCCGCCGCCCCGCGCCGTCTCCCGATCGCTCTCTTTTCGTCGTCGCGCCGCGTTTCGCCGCCGCGCGATTCCCGCCGCCGTCTCAATATTTCATCCAAATCCAACTCCCCGCACGGTTTCCTCGGCGCCTCCCCACCCTCGCTCGCCCGTCGTCCATCGTCCACGCGCACGCCTCCCGCCTTCCCACCGTCATCGCTCTCGAAGCTCGCCAATTCGATCCACTCTCCGTCGTCGGCGCGCACCAACCCGACTGTAAACCGTCTCCCCACCGTTTTCATTCGTCTCCCCAGCGCCGCCCTCGCCTCGTCGTACGTCGCGCTCGTCGCTAAATCCACATCTCGAGGGACCGTCCCGTCTCCCCGCGCGATCCAATCGCGAACCGCACCGCCGACGACGTACACGTCGGCGCCCTCGGCGCGTCTTCGCAGCGTCTCCGCCACCTTGGCCGCGCCTCTCGCCGTCCCTTTTCCGAGCGCGCGCGCGCGACGCACCCCGTGATCGCGCACGACGGCGCGCGCGAGCGTTTGACGAAGCGTGCGCGCGCGCGGTGGACCGGTGAGACGCTCGTCGTCGGCGATATCGCCGCGCACGTTCGTCGGTGGCAAATTCTTCACCAGAAACGGCGGCGCCGAACGCGCGCGCCTGGGCGTCGTCGAGCGCGCCTGGGCGTCGTCGAGCGCGTTCGTGGACGCAGAGAATGTACGCGCGCGCGATGTCGAGGCGAACGAGGACGACGCGCGTCGCGACGCCGCCGCCAACGCGCGACGCATGACGCGCCCAGAAATGACGAGATTGCGCATTCGACGCGCGCGTCGTCACTCGCGCGCGCGTCGACCGTCTCCACGCGTCTCTCTCGCGCGCGATCGGCGCGCGGGGCGACGCCTCGCGCGATGTCACCGCGAGGGGTGGTCACCGCGCGTCATCGCGCGCGTCACGGCGCGATGATGATGATGACTTTGACGCTCACGATGATGATTCGCGCCGTGCGCGCGGCGCCGCGTGCATCCATCCACGCGCTCGCGCGCGCGCCCGATCGCTCGACGCGCGGTCGACGATTAGACTCGTCGAACGCCGCCGCGCGCGATCTCGCGGGCGGTGTCTTGGGTACGGGCACGCTCTGGATGACATTTGAGCTCGCGGGGAATCAACGCTACGAGCTCATCGTCGACACGGGGAGCTCGATGACGTATCTCCCGTGTAAGGGATGCGAACGGTGCGGGGAACACGAGAGCTCGGGGTATTACGATTACGATCGGTCGCCGGATTTTCGAGCGCTGAATTGTTCGAGAGAGGCGGACGCGAACGCGTGCGCGGACATGGCGGCGACGTGCTCGGCGGCGTCGACGGGCGCGTGCGAGTACAGTGTGTCGTATCAAGAGGGGAGCTCGAGCAGAGGGTACATCGTGGAGGACGTCGTGCGGTTCGGTGGAACGGTGCCGAACGCGAGGGTGGCGTTCGGGTGCGAGGTGGTGGAGACGAATTCAATCTTGACGCAACGCGCCGACGGTTTGTTTGGATTGGGCGGCGACTCGAGGACGACGTTCGCGCAAATGGTGCGCGCGGGCGCGATCGGGAACGCGTTTTCGCTGTGCGTGGATGGGTTCGGGAAGAACGGTGGGTTGATGACGCTCGGGAGGTTTGATTTCGGCGACGCGGACGCCGGCGCCGTCTCGACGCCGTTGACGGGAGAGACGTCGACGTTTTACGAGACAAAGGCGAGACGATGGTCGCTCGGCGACGTCGAGCTCGACGGGTCGACGAACATGGCGACCATCATAGATTCCGGGACGACGTTCACGTACGTGCCGACGGCGATGCACAGGGCGTTCGCCGCTTCGCTCAAAACCGCCGCGACGCGCGCGGGATTGGAACCCGTCGAAGGCGCCGACCCTCAGTACGAAGACGTGTGCTACGGCGGCGGGTCCACGCTGACGCAGGACACCGTGGGACAGTTTTTCCCATCGCTCACGATCGATTACGGCGACGATGGGTCGATCGAGCTCGGTCCGGAGAATTATTTATTCGCGCACGAGACGAACGCGCACGCGTTTTGTCTCGGCGTCTTCGTGGGGCCTTTCTGGAATAAAATTCTCCTCGGGCAAATCACGATGCGCGACACGCTCGTGACGTTCGACGTGGGCGCGCATCGGGTCAACATGACGACGTTGAATTGTCGCGCGTTACAACAGAGATACGTCGGCGCGAACGAGACGTCCTCGCCTCCGGCTCCGCCGCCTCCGGCTCCGCCGCCTCCGCCGCCGTCGCACACCGGATCGATCTGGCCATTCGTCTTCGTCGGTTTCGGCGGTACCGCCGCCGCGCTCGGCGGATCCGCGCTCGCGCGACGTCTCCGAGCGCGGAACGCCAACGACAGACAGTGGCGTCGACTCGAGGAGGACACGTTGGACGCGCAAATCGAACTCATCGACTTAGCCTGACGACCCGCGCGTCGCCGTTTGTAAAATTACGTAGCCTGCACGCGACGCCGCGCCGTCGTCGATCGATCGATCACCACACGTTGTACGTACGCCCGCGCCATCGAACGCGCGTGTGTCCGCGCGCGTCGCCGAATTTCGTGCGTCGCGCCCAATCCTTTGACGCCCACTCGCCGAACGGCGCGATGTACGGCGACCACGCGATCCGAAGCAACGTCCGAGGCTGATGGAGAAGCGCGCGAAAATCGGGGAAAATGTGCGGCGCGAGAATGAAGAGATACTTGACGCGGTAGTGTTCTGCGAAGCGCGCGTGCGCGCCGCGACGGGGACACGGTTCGGCGCACTCGCGCATCTCGCGCGTCGACGGTAACGGAATGTCGCCCGAGTGCACGCGCGCGAGATACATCGCCTGCGCCTCGGCCACCTGCCAGTGCGATCCGAACGGTAAGACGAAGAGAATGTACCCGACGCGCGGTTCCGACGGTAGCACGCAGTCTTCGAATAATCCCTCCGTCGGCTGTAAATTTTCAGCCATAAAGTCGAATCGTCTCTCGTATCCGGTGGCGAAGATGATGACGTCGAAACGTTTCGACGTCCCATCGACGAAGTGCACGACATCGTCGCGCACGCAATCGATGACGGTGGCTCGACGAATCTTTTGTAACACGAATCGGTTCAAGAGCTCTCCGGAATCCGTCAGGCCGGGTCGGACATTCCGCACAAACGGGTACACGTCCAAATACGCGTACGCGATTACCCCGAGCCACGCGGGCATCTTGAGACACATACGATTAAAAGCGGACGCCACGCCGTTTGCAAATCCACGCTTGATGATGTATCGTTCAGTTCGCACGCTGAGCGTGACGCTCGACGCCACGGAGGACAGCTCTTGCGCCACGTCGGAACCGCTCGCCGATCCCAAACCGACCACCAACACATCCTTCCCTTCAAACGACGTCGGCGTTTTATACTCGCTCGAGTGTAGCACTCTTCCCGGAAACGTTCGAATCCCACGCACGTCCGGCACGCTCGCCGCCGATAATTGTCCCGAACACACCCACACGTAATCGAAGCGTTCGCGCGTCTTCGTCGTCGATCCGTCCGCCGCGCGGCGCGCCACGGTGACGATGAATTCCCCCGTTCGCGCGTCCTTCTCCACCGACGTCACCTCGGCGTTCAATTCCAACGTACCGTCTCGCAACAGACCGAAACGGTCGGCGTAGCCTTGCAGATACTCGAGCGTCTTTTCCCATCCAAAGTACAACGGACCGCCTCGATCGCACGGGTAATCCGCGAACGCGTTGGCCAATTTCGTCACGTTTTGCAACACCGAGTTGAACACGCCGCCCGAACGATGTCCGTACGCCCATATGCCGCCCACAGTCGCCGTGCGCTCGTACGCTCGTACGAATTCGAACGTCTCTTTCGCCCGTCTCGCCGCGACGAGTCCGCTCGCGCCGCCGCCGACGACGCACGCGCGGCGACGACCATTCGCATTCTCACGCATCAACGGATCCGCCTCCCCTCGCGCGACGCGCGCGACACCGAGACGTTTCCCTCGAAGCATCCGTCGCGCGTTCACCGTCGCGAGCGCGCACCACACCGGGAAGAGCGTCAAAACACAGCCCAGGATTTCTCTTAGCAATGTTCCAGTGAGCGCTCGAGACAGTTCACGCGCCGTCACGACGCACGCGCGCGCGAACGCCAACCATCCGCACGAGAAGACGACGTAGAAAAATATACCCTCGCGCTGGTCCTCGAACGGGACGCCGTCGAGCGTTCGCGCGCGCATGTCGCGTCGTCGTGTGAAGATTTCACATCCTCGGGCTCACGAACCGTCATCCTCGTTCCCATCGTCGTCGAACGCGACGTCGCGACCTCGACGCGCGCGCGTCGACGCGCGCGATCGAGAAGAGAAAAAAACGCGCACCGAACGCAACGCGCGTCGTCGCGCGCGCGTCGACGATGGGGGCGCGGGACGCGCGATCGATCGGCAGTCTCGGGCGCGACTCACCGTTGACATGAGCGCGGCGCGGTTCGAGTCGCGTCTTCGCGCGCGACGCGAACCGTGCGTCGTGGTCTGCGCGGAGGAGAGTCTCGAGTCGAGACGCGCGCGCGCGAACGCGAACGCGGGCGACGCGCGCGAGGAGGATGCGGATGAAGATTTGAGCTCGGTTCGATTGGTGGATCTTCTTCGCGCGCGCGCGCGCGTGGACGGGCTCGAGTGCGCCCTGCGCGCGGACGCCGAGAATCCGACGCGCACGCTACCGCTCACCGCGCTCGGCGTGCGCTTCGTGAGCGAACGCGGGGCGACGGGGGCGACGGGAGAGGATGCGCGCGCGCGCGGTCGCGTCGTCGTCTCCGCCGAGGCGTTCGACGCGACGACGCCGGCGTCGCGCGACGCGACGTGGGCGCGACGCGCGAGTGCGGACGAGTGTGCGTCGCGCGCGAGGGAGGAGGCGGAGACGAGCGCGCGGTTTGAGAGATTTTTCGAGGCGAATGAACGCGCGTTGGCGTTTAACGAGTGCGAGGCGTTCGACCATCCGTTGGGGGCGATTCTGTGCGCGAACGCGTCGACAAAATCGACGTACGAGGACGTGTTGGCGTCGTTCGAAGAGATGAAGCGTCGGTTTTTGCGTCTGCCGGTGTTCGATCGGGGTGGGGCGGATCCGGAGACGTGTTTTGGGAAAGTTTTGGTGTGGGACGCGCGCGCCGGCGGATCGACGCGAGAAGCCGCGGAGGCGCTACTGAAGAGCGTGCGGCAGACCGGGGCGTGGGATTGTGAATTGTTGGTCGTGAACTCGGACGCGGAGGGTCGAGGGGCGTGCGGCGTCGATTGGGACGCGTGTAGGGAGGAGCTCGTGTCTCGCGCGGACGGCGGCGATGCGGAGACGAGCGCGAGCGAAGGGCGGTATCTGAGCGCCGACGACGTCGAAGGCGTCGGGTCGTACGTCAGAACGTTCGTAACGAAGACGTTGGTACCACACATGGAGCGTAAACTCTTCGCGCTCTCGACGCAGATTTATAACACGCGGAAAGGTTTGCGCAATCAATTTAAAAGTTTTTGGGGTCGGAGCACGTCGACGACGACGCGGGAGACCGGGCACGGACACAGCTCGCCCGAATCGCAGATCAGACTCGCCGGTGATTTAGCATACATGGTAGGAGATTTCGACACCGCGCTGGCGAATTTCAAGCTCGTGCACTCAGATTACAAGTCTCAAAACGCTCTGAAACGGTTGGCGTCTTCATACGAGGCGATGGCGCACGTGTACTTGGCGATGCGTCACTCGCGCGGCGTCGGTGAGGTGAAAAAGGACATCGATCACGCGTACAACAGCGCGATGTCGAATCTGCAAAAACTAGAAGCAACCGTCGGACAGGGAGATGAACAGCGGTCGCACATCGAGATGTTGAAGACGCGCTCCGCCGTCGAGCACGCCGAAGCCTTGTCGGTTCTCGGCGCGCACGGCGACGCGCACGTGCCTCTGGTGCTTGCGTCGGCATTTCACGCGTCTGACCTTCGCTCGGCGCTCTTATTGGAGCGCGCGGCGTTCGCGTTCATTCGCGGCGAGTCCGCCATGATTCATAAATTCGCTTCGTACATGGTCTTGGCGGGCGCTCGATACGTCCGAGCCGGCGCGTTTCCCGCGGCGACGCGATGTTACGCGTTTGCACTTCCACCGACGGCGGACGATGCGTCGTGGAACGCGGCGCAAGAGCACTTGAACACCACTCTGGGTCGACTCGTCGCCAACGCGGGACACACACGGACGGCTATGGAGTTTTACCGAGAAGCGATGCGACGAGCCACGCATTTGCCCGCCGACGCGCAGAAGACGCGCTTCGACGCGCTCGTTGAGTACGTTCAAAAATACAAGAACGAGTGCGCGTCGGAAAAACGCGACGTTCGCGAGGATGAGATCGCGTGTCCGCTGCCGAAGATGAACGCGAACAAAGTGCACGTCACCTTTGCGGACGACCGCAAATCCACCGAATCAAGTTCGGACAACGGGAAAGAGGCGTGGAGCGCGATCGAGCGCGGTGGTGTCATTCCTCAAAACCTGTTGACGAGCTCGTCGAAACCCAATTGGCTCAGCGGTGGTGGACGACAGGTTGAAGTGGATCAAACGGCGGTGTGCGCGTTGGGCGAAGATTTAAAGGTTGACGTTGAATTGAGCAATCCGCTTCGGTACGCGCTAGAGTTGAAAGACGTGAGGCTACTGTGGGAGTTCACGTCGGCATCGGCCGCGACGACGTCAAACGATGTCGTCGAGACGACGAATGACTCGCTCGTACGAGCCGAGGCGGTGCGAAAGACGCTCGACGCGCGGTCGACTGAGACGTTTACGCTCAGCATAACGCCCCGCGCGTCGGGAGTGCTTCGCGTCAAAGGCGTCGCGTGGACGGTTGGCGAGAAAGGCATCTTACGAGGACGACAATATTTCGACGTGCCGGCGCCGCGAACGCGTCGAGGCGCGAACGGCGAATGGTTGCGAGACGTGCGAAAGCACCAGCGTTTAATCTTCAACGTGTGCGAGACGGTGCCGAGATGCGAGGGCACGCTCGAACGCGTCCCCGGAGAAGCCATGGACGGATCCATGCACCGCGTCGATCTCGTCATCACGAACGTCACGCAACCGATGGCGAAGCACATCCGCGTGCGCGTGCCCAAGGCGTTGTTTCGTCCCGTGGACCCGTCGCACGCGCCCGTCGCAGAACCGACGATTCGACGCAACGCGAGTCGAGAAAATCTCGACGACGCGCAAGACGTCGCCGGATCGAATGATGACGGTGGCATCGATCCCGCGGGCGCGGTGTACGCGCTTCCGGCGTGGGAGACGCTCGCATCCGGGTCCACAATTCGTTGGCCGCTGTGGTTTCATCCCAGCGCCGTCGTCCGCGCGCCAGTGCGCGTGTGCGTGTGTTACCAACCGGAACCACCGGCGCCGAAACTGCTTCGTTACCGAACGATTCGTATATTCGAGAGTGTGGACGTCACACCGTCTGTGCGCGTGACGGCGAGGACGATACCGTCGCCGTCGCACCCGTTGGCGAGAATCGTTCGATTAACCGTCTCCAGCGAGCCGAATCAAACCAAGACGTTCAGACTCAACGGCGTGCGCTTGGGACGGACCAAGCCACGCGAGACGTATGCATTGATGCCTTTGATGAAAAACGCGAACGAGCCGCGCGTGATTCGTCCGGGAGAAACCATCGAGACACTCATCAAGTGTTCGCCCGCCGAGACGTCGAACGAGACGTTGAATTTCGCGGGAGACGCGCGCGAGGACGTCATCGAGCCGCTCTTTGACTTTCACAACGCGTGCAAAGGGAAGAAGTCGACCGCCGCGCACGACGACGTCACCGCGGACGGATTGATGGTGACGTGGTCGATCGAAGGTGAAGACGTCGTCGGCGCGCACCACGCGCGAGACGTCGTCGAGCTCGCTCGATGTACCGACACCGCGCGCACGCCCGCGTCGCTGCGAAGCAAAATCTCGTGGACCATGGACCACCCGAGCGAATTACGACTCGACGAACTCGCTCCGGGCAACGTGACGTACGCGTCCGTGACACTGAACGTTCGAAACGAATCTGACGAGTACCTCGACGTCGTCTTCGCCGCCGACGCCGCGTCCTCCGCCCCCGCCAACGTCGAACGAGGCGGATGGGCGCTCGAACACGACAAAAACGCCTGGCACACCCGCGAGTCTTTGACGACGATGGACGAGAATCGTCGCCGACCGATCCCGCTTCCGCCCGGGAAACCGTTCGTATGGGTCGGACCCGTGCGTCGAGCGGCGAAAAACGTCGCCCCCGGCGCCGTCATCCGATTCCCGCTCACCGTCGCGTGTTTCGCCAAGGGCGACCACGTTCTCGACGGATACACGCTCGAGTGGACCGAACGCGCATCGTCGACGCCGACGACGCCGAGATCGTCCCGACGCGCGTCCTCGGTCGACGCCGCGGCGGCGGCGCCTCGGTCGCGCGCGAACCGCGTCGCCGTCGCCGCCGACGCGCACACCGCCCCGTTCGTGCTCACCGTCACCTAGCGCCGATAATTACCACCCGTAGTAGTCCCTCACTCGAACACGGACGGTCGCATCGCACGACTCGCGTCCCCGTCCCCGCGTCCCGGCGGTCGGCGAATTTTTTCTCTCTGCGCGCTGGCGGCGGCGCCCCGTCCCCGTTCCCGCACACGCCGACGCGCGCGTCTCCCGCCCTCGCGCGATGGCCGGTAAGATTCAGCGTCAAAAGCTCGCCAAGGGCGGCCACCGCGGTCGACACGGCCTCCTCGGTCTCGCCGCGCCGCGGGCGCGTTCGCGCGCGGTGTCGAGAAAAATTATCGACAGAAATCGAGACGCGGATTACGCCAAGTGCGCGCGATTGCGCGCCGAGGTGGAGGCGCTGGAGAAGGAGGAGGCGAACGGGTGGGCCGGAACGTCGAACGCGGCGGAGGCGAAAGCGAAGGCGAAGACGCTAAAAAATTTGAGGGCGAAGTTGACGCTGAAGGAGAGGAAGCACGGAGCCGGCGCGGGCAAAAAGTAGATTATTGTAACGATACGTGAGGCTAGGAATGGTAATTTTGATTGATACAAGGCTCGAGGATGACGCACTAGGACGCGTCGTACCGTCGACGAGCGCTAATAAATCGTGTTCTCTCTCGTTCTCTCCGCCGTTTCTCTACGTGATTGATGGCGCGGTCGTTTACAGAAAATAACCGGGCAACGACGCGCGAGGCGCCATCATGGTGCTGTTTTCGGTGGTTTCCGTGAAATACTTAACCTCGCGATCGAGGTTATCGTCAAAGGCTAGGATGGAGGCCACGTTCCCGCAGCGATAGCAATAATTCGGCGCGCTCCAAACCGTGACCAAGTTTTTATCCGGGAACATGTACTTCAACCCCTCCTGAACCAACTGGTGCGCTCTACAAATCAAATTTAACCCATTAATCTCGTTGAACTCGTCCGTGACCCTGCGTCCGAACAACCAACCGGCGCCGCGCGGACTCACCGCCCACGTCTCGATGTCCTCCGGGTCGCTCCACATCAAATCACAAAACGGCCCCTCGTGCGGAATCTCGCACAATCGATCGATCGTTCGAATCTGATCGATCGTTCGAATGTCCGGAGACAACCCACCGTGCACGCACAGCACCTTTCCATCGATGACGCACGCCAAACCGATGTAATCGAAGACGTCGGTGCACCACCGCCACGCGTTCGCGCTTCCGTACTTTCTCTGACACTCATCATAAAATCCATACACCTGCGTGATCTGTCGACTCTCGTGATTTCCTCGCAACAGCGTCACGTGCGCCGGCCATCGCGCCTTTAGGAGCATCAACAGCGTGAACGACTCCAAGCTATTGTACCCGCGATCGACGAAATCCCCCATGAAGATGTAATTCGTCTCCGGCACCTCCCCACCCGTTTCGAGCAGCTTCAACAGATCGTGAAACTGTCCGTGAATGTCTCCGCACACCGTCACCGGACTGTGCACGCTCTGGACGTTGGACTCCTCCACCAAGAGTTCCTTGACTCGCGCGCACAGAGATTTCAACTCGTGCTCCTCGAGCGGCTCGCATCGCCGTATCTTCTCCAACCACGCGTCGAGATCGAGCGGAGGCATCTCACTCGCCTCCTCGTCGAGTCACGCGCCGTCCGTCGACGCGCGCGGGAGTGCGCGCGCGCGATCGGTCGACGGGCGCGGGCATCTTTTCCTAAACCCTAAAGGGAGGGTTTTCCAGCCGGGACGGGACGCGAGGATACGCGGATACTGTTACACACGACGTCAGCGCACGCGAACGGTCAAGACGGTGAGATACTCGCCGAAGGCGTACGCCGGATCGATGGGTTGATCGGGGCCGGCGCCTCGGGAGGCGAGGAGGGTCGCGCGCGTCCCCGCGGCGGCGGCGGCGGCGGCGACGACGCCGGGCAGGAGACGCTCCTGCGTCACCGCGCCCGAACACGAACACGTGACGAGAATACCGCCGGGACGGAGGAGCGCCATGGCGCGTTTGTTTAATCCGATGTACTTTGGAAGCGCCTTCTTGAGGGATGGCTTGCTCGGGGCGAATTTCGGAGGGTCGAGGACGATGACGTCGTACGACGCGGCGGCGCCGGCGTCGAGCTCGCTCTGCATGAAATCAAAGGCGTCGGCGCGGACGAATCGCACTTTGTCTTGGACGTCGTTGAGTTCGGCGTTTCGTGCCGCGACGGTGAGCGCGACGTCGGAACTGTCGACGGCGGTGACGCTCGACGCGCCGCCGAGCGCGGCGTTGAGCGCGAACCCTCCGGTGTAGCAACAGACGTCCAACACCTTTTTCCCTCGCGACATCTCGCGCATCGCCAGCCGATTTTCGCGCTGATCGACGTAAAAGCCAGTCTTGTGCCCACACGCCATGTCGACCGCGTACTTGACGTCGTTCTCGAGAACGATGACCTCGCTCGGGACGTTTTCCGTCGCCTCGGCGCCCGTCGCCGCGTCGTAATACGAAACGCTCTCGCCGCTCCACTCCAAGCCCTCAGCCTCGTACATCTTCTCGTCTCGTCGCCACACCACTCTCACACCATCCCCCATGACCTCTCCGAGCGCGCGAACGATCACCTCTCGTCGTTGTTCGACCCACGCCGCGGTTGAACTCGCCGCGACGACGTCGCCGTACACGTCGACGTTCAACCCGCTCAACCCATCTCCCTCCGAATTAATCAATCGATAACACGTCGTTCGCGCGTTCGACGTCAGACCCAACGCCTTGCGCGCCTCATACGCCTCCCTCACCCGCGCGCGAACGATCCCATCCGCGTCCTCGGCGTTCTCCGCGACCGTTTCCCACGCCTGCGCCAACGCGCGCACCGCGTACGACGACGTCTCGTTATAAAACCCGAAACATATCGGCGCCATCGCGTGATCCGTCACGCACACCCAATCCCCCGTTCGCACGTCCCCGCGTCCGTTCGCCCCGCGCACGCGTTCCAGCGCGCCCGCGTAGACGATCGGATTCCCATCCAAGAACATGTTCGCCTTGCCTCGCGCCACGGACGCCGAGGCGAACGTCCCAGCCTCGACGCGTTCGCGCGCTCTCGCCAACCTCTCGAGTTGGTCGTCGTCGAAATGACGACGCTGACGAGGAATGACGTCTCGACCGTCGGTTCCGCGTCCGCGTCCGCGCCCAGAGCGTCCAGAGCGCCCACCGCGTCCCGATGACGCCGCGGCGGCGGAAAAAGTGACGCGCCGCGTCCCCACCGCACGTCGGGACGGTGTCGACGCGTGGACGCTCGAGAAGGCGCGTCGAACGCGCGCGGGCGTCGCCGCGAACGTCATGATGCGCGCGCGCCGTTCGGAAACGAGTCGGTCGGTCGAGTCGACGCGCACTGGCGAGGTGAGTACAAATTACAACGCGCGTCGAGCGGAAGCTCCGAGCGGAGCGGCGTAAAGCGAGCGCGACGAAGGCGCAAGGTTGGTAATGTGTGCGGCTCGGTGATGCTCGTACGTAAAATCTAATGAGACGTGTGTGTGCTCACGCCTTGGCCTCGCCGCTGGCCTCGGCGGCGGCGGCGTTTTCGCGTAAAATTTCATCGAGCGTCGGCTCCAACGTCCCGACGCAATTTTCTCTATTCATGATTTTATCCAATCCAAACAAACCAATTCTGAACGTGTTGTTCCCGGCCGGTTCGTTGATCATGAACGGAACGCCCGCGGCGATTTGAAACCCCTTTTCTCGGAATTTCTGAAACATCGTCGCGTCGTCCGTGTAGGAGACGACGACGCCCGGCGCCTCGTACCCCTTGGCGGCGACGGATTTTAACCCCTTGGACGCCATCATCGCGCGCGTCTCGTTTCCGAGTTTCCACGCCAACTCTTTCACTTTATCGAAACCAACCTTTTCCGTCTCCACTGCCGCGCGTTCAAACATCGTCAACGCGTCGGTGGGCATCGTCGTGTAATACGCGAACCCCCCTCCGAGGTAGGCGTCCATGACTTCGAGCCATTTACGCATGTTGATAACCATGGACGTCGACACGGAATTTCTCGTCGCGTGCACGCCGCGTTCACCGAGCATGATGACGGAGGCACACGCCGGACCGGTCCAACCCTTTTGCGGGGCGCTTAAAATCGCATCCACCCCCGTCGCCTTCATGTCCACCCACACCGTGCCGCTCGCGATGCAATCGAGCACAAAGAGCCCCCCGTGCGCGTGCGCGGCGTCGGCGACCCCTTTGATGTATTCATCCGGTAAAATAATCCCAGTCGACGTCTCCACGTGCGGTGCGAACACCACCGCTGGTTTTTCAGCCTTAATCTTCGCCACGACATCCGCCAGCGGCGGCGGCGCGAAGGACGGCGTCGCATCGTCGTCGACGGCGACGCCTCGCATCACGACCGTCTCGCTCGGAATCCCAGTCTGTTCAAAAATATCCGTCCACCGATACGAAAAGTACCCGTTTCGAATCACCAACGCTTTTTTCCCCGAACACCACTGTCTCGCCACGGATTCCATCCCGTACGTCCCGCTTCCCGGAATGATCGCCACGCCGGACGCGTTGTACGCGCGCTTCAACACGGCGTCGAGATTTTGCATGGTCTTCATGAATTTCGGCGACATGTGATTGATCGCGCGATCGGTGTACACCACCGAATACTCTTTCAATCCACCTTGAATCTCTTCGTTCACGGGTAACGGCGCGTCGTGAAATTTCTTCTCTGAAAAATCACCCAAATGATGATGATTTTGACTCTTTGCTCGCACCCCCCCCTTTGATGGCATCGTCATCATCATCCCCGTCGTCTCCGCGCTCTTCGACGCGACCGCGACGGACGCTCGGAAAATCGACGGCGCGAACGCGTAGTCGTACATTTTCGTCATCGCGCGACGACGCGTCGAGGACGCGAACATGATGGACGGAAATCGCGCGTCGACGTGTGAAGGGGCGACGTCGACGGCGAACGGTCGCGTGGATGACGTGAGGGGTGATACGATGTGATGGTGGTGTGTGTGTGTATCGTACGTATCGAATGTCCGGTATTGGACGTACGAGGGGTGGGGCACGCGGTGGGGGTGCCATTTTTGGTGAGTACTTTCTTTGTGTGTGATATGGGTTTTTGTATGTGGTGTATGTATCGAATGTCCGGTACTGTGTGTACGGGGTGTGGGGCACGAGGCGGCGGGGCGCCGTTGTCGGGCGCGAGCGCGTTCTTTGCGTGTGATTGAAAACGTCGAGCGCGCGTTCGAGGACGTCGACTCTTGAATATTGAATCACGCGAGCGCGCACGCGGCGAGCGCCAGAGCGATCGCCGCGGTCGTCGTCGCCGCGCGCGCGCTCGAGACGACGTTGGACCAGCCGGAGCACGCCGCGTGCGTCGCGCCGGACATGTACATGCCCGACATGGCGTGCGCGCTGCCGTCGCAGTTCATGGCGACGGAGTGTTCGATCGCCTTCTGCTCGGCGGCGGCTGCGCCTCCGGACGTGTACATGTACTTGTAGTCGCTCGCGTTGAAACAGTTGTAGGTATTCCCGTTCGCCGTCACCGCCGTCGGTTCCGCCGTCATCGGGTTCGCCACGTTCGCGCACACCTCATCGCACACCGTCTTAGAGCATCCCTCGTACGTCGTTCGCGTCGCCGAACACGCGTATTGCGTGTTGGTGACCTTTCCGGTTCCGCACTGACTCGTCGTCGGCGCGTTCGCGTCGCACTGCGCCGTGCACACGAACGCGGACGTCGAGGACGACCCCATGGACATCGCGCGCGCCGGCGCGGGCGCGAACACCGACGCGACGAGCGCGAGGATCACCGTCGTCGTCATCGCGAGCGTTCTCGTCGCCGCGCGCGCGCGATGTCTTCGTCGCGCAGCTCGGACACCCGAACCCTCGAGCGGGGTCATCATCGTCATCGTCGTCGTCGTCGTCGACCCTCTCGCGCGCTCGTCGTCGCGCGTCGTCGTCGTCGTGGTGGTGGTGGTCGTTGTCGTCGTCGAGAGAGAGAGAGACGCGCGCGCGCGATTGTCGAGTCGAATCGAATCGCGTCGCGTCGAATCCGGCGGCTCGGTTCCCATTTTTCGCCTTTTTTTTTCGGGTGTCTGTCGTCCACCCGATGGTCCACGCGCGCGTCCACTACGAGAGACACCGTCTCGGACTCGGATATGATGTCGACATACGAGGACGAGTACACACGCGCGTCCCGTTTCATACCGTTCGGGAGTGCTCGTGTACGGGATGCGAGCGATCGACGAGTGATGATCGGTGGAGTGTGGGTGTGTGCGGACCCACCGCCAGGGTCGGTCGGTCGAACGGTTCGACGATGTCGCCGCACTCGGGGACGGCGTGCGATGACGACGGTGACGAATGCGGTGATGTTGGCGTCGGCGCGCGTCGGGTGTCGCGCGTCGCGTTCGCGCGCGAGGGATGGAGGGAGGGCGTCGTCGTCGTCGTCGTCGTCGTCGTCGTCATCGTCATCATCGGTGTTGGCTCGCGAAAAGTGCGCGACGGGGACGCGACGTCTCGGTCGTCTCGCGCGCGAGACGCGGTGCGCGTTCATGGGATCGGGCACGTACGATTCGTCGGACGACGGCGACGGGCGCGAGGAGGAGACGCTGGACGACGATGATCCCGAGCGCGCGGCGTTTGAACTCGCGGAGTGGACGGCGCAGACGCCGGCGAAGCGAACGAAGGATTGTCTGCGAGCGATGGATTCGAGCGGGATATGGACGGTGGGGACGACGGCGTTGGTGTTCGTCGTCGCTGGGTCGGAGTCGTTGTTGGCGGAGGCGACGACGGAGGGGGTGCGGTTGGCGGCGGTGATGCCGAGTTTCGTGCCGGAGGCGTACGTGCGGGCGTTGGACGACGGCGGAATCGCGAGCGC
>PVBE010927520.1_pt1 | contig 16596 bp, 11 predicted proteins | sample 1631181 | NCBI WGS metagenome assembly PVBE01 (sample SAMN08397723, study PRJNA350692) | Marine metagenome, whole genome shotgun sequencing project. | isolation source: water | place: Pacific Ocean | collected 2012-04
GACGTTGTCGTGCGGCATGCCCATGGCCTTGATCAGCTCGATGCAGGCGATGCCGGCCGAGCCGGCGCCGTTGACCACCATCCGCGTGGTCTTGATGTCGCGTCCGGTGATGTCGAGCGCGTTGATCAGCCCGGCGGCGGCGATGATCGCCGTGCCGTGCTGGTCGTCATGGAATACCGGGATCTCCATCAGCTCGCGCAGACGGGCCTCGATGATGAAGCATTCGGGCGCCTTGATGTCCTCGAGGTTGATGCCGCCGAAGCTCGGCTCGAGGTAGCGGACACAGTTGACGAATTCGTCGACGTCGCGTGTGTTGAGCTCGAGGTCGATGGCATCGACGTCGGCGAAGCGCTTGAACAGCGCCGCCTTGCCCTCCATCACCGGCTTGGAGGCGAGCCCGCCGAGATCTCCGAGGCCGAGGATGGCGGTGCCGTTGGAGATCACCGCGACCAGATTGCCCTTGGCGGTGTAGTCATACGCGGTCGCCGGATCGCGCGCGATCTCGAGGCACGGCGCCGCCACCCCCGGTGAATAGGCGAGAGAAAGGTCGCGCTGGGTCATCAGCGGCTTGGTCGGCGCGATCTCGATCTTGCCCGGCTTGCCGCTGGCGTGCATCAAGAGGGCCTCGCGGTCGAGATTGCTCATTGTGTCGCTTGTCATGGGCTCGCTCTAATTGGATTGGCTGTCCGCCATCGGACCGGCGGCCGAATTCGTAGCGGTCTACCGTCGCCGGTCGCGCGGGTCAATGTCCGGGTGCCGCGTAATGCTCCGAGCCCGCCGACTCCGGAGCCTGGACTCGCCCGCCTGCGAGGCCGTGTGCTAGGGTGCGCCATGGCCCAATCGACGACAGCGTCGGCGCTTTCATCCAACGAAGCCGGCCCGTCCGCGGCAAGCGGGAGCCCGGCGGCAACGCCGGCGATGGCGCAGTTTCTCGATCTCAAGCGCGCCCATCCGGACTGCATGCTGTTCTATCGCATGGGCGATTTCTACGAGCTGTTCTTCGACGACGCGGTTCAGGCGGCCGCCGCGCTCGACATCACGCTGACCAAGCGCGGCAAGCATGCCGGCGAGGACGTGCCGATGTGCGGCGTTCCGGTCCACGCCGCCGAGACCTATCTGTCGCGCCTGATCCGCAAGGGCTTCCGGGTCGCCGTCTGCGAGCAGATGGAGGACCCCGCCACGGCCAAGAAGCGGGGCGCCAAGGCGGTCGTCCAACGCGACGTCGTGCGCATCGTCACGCCCGGCACGATCACCGAGGACGAGCTGCTGGAATCGCGGCGCAACAACTTCCTCGCCGCCCTCGCCGACGCGCAAGGAGAGCTCGGGCTCGCCTGGCTAGACGTTTCGACCGGGTCGTTCTCGGTCCAGCCGATCACGCTCGGCGCCCTGGCCACGGCGCTGGCCCGGATCGATCCGGGCGAAATTCTGGTGCCCGACCGCCTGCTCGCGCGTGCCGAGATCAACGCCGCCCTCGAAGACTGGGCCGCCGTGCTGGTGCCGCAGCCCGACCCGCGTTTCGACAGCGATTCGGCGCGGCGCCGGCTCGAGGCGGCGTACGGCGTCAAGGCGCTCGATGCCCTCGGCGCCTTTTCGCGCGCCGAGATCGCATCATGCGGCGCGCTGGTCGAGTATGTCGAGCTGACCCAGAAGGGACGGCTGCCGAGGCTCGATCCGCCGAGACGCCAGCGCGACGGCGCCGCGCTCGAGATCGACGCCGCGACGCGGCGCAACCTGGAGCTTACCGAGAGCCTGTCGGGCGGCCGCGAGGGCACGCTGCTGGCGGTGATCGACCGTACCGTGACGGGCGCCGGCGGACGCCTGATGGCGGCGCGACTGGCGGCGCCATTGACCGATCCCGCCGCCATCGGCGAGCGCCTCGACATGGTGGGCTGGTTGCACGAAGAGGCGACGCTCCGGGGATCGCTGCGCGCCAGGCTGCAACGCTGCCCCGACGTCGAGCGGGCGCTGTCGCGCCTGACCGTTGGCCGCGGCGGGCCGCGCGACATCGGCGCGATCCGCGACGCGCTCGAGGTCGCCCACGAACTGCGCGCGGCGATTTCGGAACAAGGCGATACGCCGCCCGCCGGCATTGCACGCGCGGCCGAAGACCTCGGCGCCCATCACGAGCTGATCGCGCTGCTGCGGCGCGCGCTGGTCGACGAGCCGCCGGCGCGGACCAGCGACGGCGGGTTCATCGCCGAGGGCTACTCGGACGAGCTCGACGAGAGCCGCACCTACCGCGACGAGGGCCGCCGGCTGGTCGCCGGCCTGCAGGGCAAATACGCCGAGGCGACCGGCATCGCCTCGCTCAAGGTGCGCCACAACAACGTGCTCGGCTATTTCATCGAGGTCACCGTCGCGCAGGACGGCAACATGCCGAAGGGGCCCGAGAGCGGGTTCATCCACCGCCAGACGCTGGCCAGCGCCGTGCGCTACACCACCACCGAGCTTGCCGAGCTTGAGGGCCGGATCGCGCGCGCCGGCAATCGCGTGGTCGAGCTCGAGCACGCGCTGTTCGAGGCGCTGGTGGCCGAGATCGCGGGAAGCGCCGAAGCCATCGCGCGCGCCGGCGGGGCGCTTGCCGAGATCGACGTGACCGCGGCACTCGCCGAGCTTGCCGCCGAGCGGCGCTACGTCCGCCCCGAGGTCGACGGCGGCCTCGACTTCGAGATCACCGGCGGCCGCCACCCGGTGGTCGAGGCCGCGCTCGCCGCCGGGCGCGAGGCTGATTTCGCACCCAACGACTGCGCCCTCGCGCCCGACCGGCGGCTGTGGCTGGTGACCGGCCCCAACATGGCGGGCAAGTCGACGTTCCTGCGCCAGAACGCGCTGATGGTGGTCCTCGCCCAGGCCGGGTCGTTCGTGCCGGCGGAATCCGCGCGCTTCGGCGTCGTCGACCGTTTGTTCAGCCGCGTCGGGGCGGCCGACGACCTGGCGCGCGGACGCTCGACCTTCATGGTCGAGATGGTCGAGACGGCGGCGATCCTCAATCAGGCGGGGCCGCGCTCGCTGGTCATCCTCGACGAGATCGGTCGCGGCACGGCGACCTTCGACGGGCTGTCGATCGCCTGGGCAACGCTCGAGCATCTGCACGAATCGAACCGCTGCCGGGCCCTGTTCGCGACCCACTTCCACGAGCTCGGCAATCTGAAGGCGACGCTGGACGCGCTGTCGTGCCACACGATGCGGGTCAAGGAATGGCAGGGCGAGGTGGTGTTCCTCCACGAGGTCGCCCCGGGCGAGGCGGAAGGGTCTTACGGCATTCATGTCGGTCGCCTGGCCGGGCTGCCGGACGCCGTCGTGCGCCGCGCCCGCGAGGTTCTGGCGCGGCTCGAGAAGGGTGAGCGGTCGAGCGGGACGTCCGACCTGGCCGACGATCTGCCGCTGTTCTCAGCCGCGCCGGCGCCGGCGCCCGAGACGCCGTCGGCCGTCGACGAGACCCTCGCCGGCGTCAGCCCCGACGAGCTCAGCCCGCGCGAGGCGCTCGACCTGATCTATCGCCTCAAACGCATGCTGGACGACTGAGCGGGATCAGCCGAGCGCGGCGACGTCGGCGACGGTCTTTTCCGGCTCGGGCCGCCTGGTGTAGTCGGGATCGATGTCGGCGGCGCGCACGATGCCGCCGGCATCGACCACCAGGCGTGCCGGAATGGGCAGCGTCCAGCTGTCATCGCCGTTGAACTTTGGCAGATCGATGCCGAAGCCGGCGTAGATCTCCTGTATCTCGGGCGGCACCTGGAACCGGATGCCGAGCTCGGCGGCGTAGGCGTTGCCGGGATCGGACAGCATGTCGAACTCGATGCCGTGCTTTTCGATCATGCCCCGGCTGTGCTCGGCGAGATGGGGCGTGAGCGCGACCAGGGTCGCTCCGTGCTGCTTGATGGTCTCGGCGGTGTCACGCAGAGCATACAGCTCCGCCTTGCAGTAGGGTCACCAGTGGCCCCGGAAGACGGTCAGCACCACGGCGCCCTTGGCCAGCAGATCGGCCGAGCTGATGGTCTCGCCCGCGGCGTTGGAAAGCGAGAACGCCGGCAGCGCATCGCCGACCTTGATGACGCCGTCCATGATGCCGGAATCGCGCAATTCCTGCGTCGCGCGGCCCATGATGGCGCGCTTGTCCTCGGGGATCCGCTTGGCGCCGGCCGCGCGAATCTCGGCAAGTTTCTCTTCGAGGCCCATCAATCCCTCCCTTGGTCTACGGAGTGCGATCGGGCGCAGTCTAGCATCCAACACGATGAACGGAAAACAAGTGGTGTCGGAGATTGAAACCACACCGCGAAAAGAATATGGCGGACGTTGCCGGGCTAGCGGCTCTTTCGCTCGCTGACTTGGCGCGGGCGCTTGACCGCGTTGATGATCTCGAACCGGTCCGGCACCCGGCCGCGAATGTCGCGGAAGTAGCAATAGGCGCGGTCGGCTTCGCCGTTGGCGTTGAAGGTGCAGAACAGCGCGCCGTGGTCGGCCCCTTGGTCCTCGGCGTACCTGACGGCCCACCAGTCGCCATCGCGCTCCTGGTCGCGGATGCTCTTGCCGCCCAGTCCGGAAACGAAGGCGAAGCTCTTGCCCTTCTCGAGCACCAGAATGTTGGACTGGGAGACAACGCTCTGCGACTCGAAGTGGTTCATCAGTCGGGTCCGCGAATACGAATGCTCGTGCGCCGTGGCGACGATGGCGCCGCCCTCGCGGCACGCCTCGTAGGCCTGCCAGCCAACGTCGTCGTCCTTGCCACCGAGCTGCATGTCGGCCTGATTCTTGTGCCATGAGCAGACGCGCCATGCCGCGTCGGTTTTCGCCAGCTGATCCTTGATGTAGGCGACGTGACGCGGCTCGTCGTCGGAGTCCTTGGGCTTCGTGCCGATCCCCGACAGGATAAAGAACAGACCGCGATAGCTGCACGCCGAGCGCACGCCGAGATCGCCGCTGCATCGCGCACCTTGGATCCTGGCCAGCCGGGCGCGCAGTTTCGCCTGGTATCCGCCTGGGCCTGGCCATGCCCTGCGGTCGTGGTTGCCGATCGAGGCGAAATACGGGAAATCCTCACCGAGGATATCGTTGATCATCGCATCCCATGCGTCAGGGTCGTGGTCGTAGTCGAAGTCGCCCTGGTGCAACACCATGTCGGCGCCCTGCTGCTTGATCAGTCGCAGGACGGCGCGCGAATCGTCGGTGATTCCCTGGTCGCCGATGAAAGCGACCGTCAATGGCGTCGCTGATTGCTGGCCCGCCGCCAGCGCCGCGGCGGCAGGCAGAAGCAGCGCCGCCGACGGCATGATGTCTTCCGTGATGCCATTGGAAAAATACTCCAGCGCCATGCCGTCCGACTTTCTGGTGGACGGCGAGCTGGAAATCTTCAGCGGCGGATTTTCAGGGAACCCGGCCTTGTAGAGACCTTCGACGACGAGTTCCTTGAACCCGCCCTTCAGATTGGTTCGCCTCTTCCAGCCTTCGATCGAGAACCCGGGGCGAACCTTCAAGAATGCCACCCGCGCGGTGCGCGCCTCCGCCATTCGGCTCGATCGGGCATGGGCGGCCGCGGAGTTGTGCCTGGAGACGTCGGTTCTGGGGTCGAGTTGCCGGGCCCGTTTGAAGGCCGCGGCCGCCTTGTCGAACCGTTTCGCCATGTAGTAGGCGGCGCCCGCGGACAGCAAGTGCGACCTGGGGCCGAGCGGATCGAGGCGCATCGCTCTCTCCGCGTACTTGACGGCATCCTCGGCGCGGCCGGCAAAGGCGAGTAAGTGGGCAAGGTTCGTGAGCGCAGGGGTATTGTTTGGGCTCAACGCGGTGGCCTTCTCCATGGCCACGATCGCTTGGTCGAACTGGCGGCGCGCTTGATGAACACGGCCCAGTATTCGGTACGTCTCGCCATCCCGTGGATCGAGGGCGACCGCTTTCCGTGCCATTTCAAGGGCGTGTTTCAATGTGTCCTTTGGTCCCGTTGCCCATCGGAAAACGACATTGTTGCACCGCGCGAACGCGAGATACGCGTGGGCTCGGGCGTATTCGGGGTCCTTTTCGATCGCCTGCTCGTAGAGTCGGATCGCCCGGGCATTCCTTCGCGGGCCGAGCCCCGACGACTCGACTTTCCTGGCGCGCAGTAACAGGTCGTATGCCTCGGTGTTCGGGGCGTCCTTCCTCGACCGCCTATCGGCCTTGCCGACGAGCCTGGCGCCGATCTCGCCGGTGATCTCGTCCCGCAGGGCGAAAAGATTTTCGAGTTTTCGGTCGTAGCTCTCGGCCCAGATGTGGTTGCCGCTGAGCGCATCGGTGAGTCGCGCCGTGATCCGCACCATGTCGTCGGACCGCCGGACGCCGCCCTCGATCACGTAGCGGACGCCGAGATCGTGCGCCACGTCACGAATCTCCACCGCCTTACCCTCGAGCTTCCTGGTCGAGCCGTGGGCGATGACAAACAGGTTGGGGAAACTTGCCAGGCCGGCGATAAAGTACTCGGTCAGCCCATCTGCGAAGTATTGCTGCTCCTTGTCCGCCGACAGGTTGTCGAATGGCAGCACTGCGATCGACGGCTTGTCGGGAAGCACGAAGGCCATTTTGTCGATCGCGGCGGGTTCCACGTCGGGGGCCCAAGGCTGCCACCACGCAAGCCCGCCCGCGGCGATGGTCACCGCCACGATGGCCGTCGTGGCCGGTATCCGCCAATTTTTCGCACGCATGGTGAAACTCATGTCCGAACCGTCATCTCGTCGAGTGTGGCGGGGAGTCTACCAATGTCACCATGACGCCAAGGTGACGGGACCGTTCATCCAGCGTTCATGAATGCCCGCGTGCCACGCGCCTCACTACTTCCGCAACCCCATCCCATCGAACACCACGCGCATGAGCGAGCTGCCGGCGTCGCCGTACTGTTCGGCGACCTCGAAGTGGTTGAGGCCCGAGAGGTCGAGCTCGCGGACGGCGTGGCCGCGATCCCTGAGCGCCTGGGCGAAGGTGATGGACTGGCGGCGGAACTCGCGCTGCTCGCCCTCGCCATAAGCGATCACCATGGCCGGCGTGATCTCGCGGATGTGGTGGATCGGGCTGTTGCGTCGGGCCGCGTCGGCGTCGAGATGGAGGTACTCGTTGCGCGACGACAGCCGCACCGGCTCGAGGTCGTAGATACCGCTGGCCGCGAATGCGCCCTTGATGACGTCATCCGGCAATCCCCAACCAGCCCAGTCGGTGGTCGCCAGCATGCCGACCTCGTGCCCGCCCGACGAATGCCCGGCGACGTAGAGCCGGTCGGGATCGGCGCCGAACCCGCTCGCGTTGCGCCACACCCAGGCGACAGCGGCGCGGCATTGGCGGATCAGCTCGTCGAGCGTAACGCCGGGGACGAGGGCGAAGTCGACCGAGACGAACGTCGCCCCGGCATTGGTGAACGGCACGGCCTGAAAGCTGTTGTTGGCCTTGTCCCATCGCGTCCAGGCGCCGCCGTGGAAGTAGACCACGACCGGCGCGCCGTCCCCCGGCGCCGGAAAGATGTCGAGCCGCTCCGCCTCGCTCGGCCCGTAGGCGACGTCGAGACGGCACTCCAGGACGCCGCGCAGGCGCTCGCTCTCCACCCCCCAGCGCGCCATGTAGTCGTTGGCGTCGGGTACCAGTATTCGCTGATTGTACTGATCGTCGAGCTCAGCCTGGGTGTAGTCGAGCCAAATCCTGGGTTCCATCGTCGCCGCCCGCAACAGATCAGGGGTCAATCGAGCGCGACGATCGCCTCGACCTCGACCAGGAGGTCGGGGCTCGCGAGCCTCGATACCTCGATCAGGGTCGATGCCGGGGCGCCGGTCATGAACGGCGGCGCGCTGGCCCGCGCGTCGCGGTAGCCGTCGATGTCGGTGACGTAGATGGTGAACTTGACGACCCGCGAGAAATCCGCGCCGACCTGGGCGAGCACGTTCTCGAGATTGGCGAAGACCTGCCCGACCTGCGCCGCCATGTCGCCCGCGCCGACGACATTGCCGACGTCGTCGCGCGACGTGATGCCGGAGGTGAACAGGAACCGGCCCTCGGCGACGACGCCGGCGCTGTGAGCGATCTTGCTCTCGAATTCGCGGCCCGTCTCGACCAGCTCGCGGCTCATCTTCCGTCCTCCCCCGGTTGCTCTCGTCCAGCCCGTTCCTTCGTCCGTTTCAAGATGACCCGGCACGACGGTCGATGCAAGGCGTCCGCTCGGCGACCATTGGCGCTCGAAGTGGCCGTCGGGAATCGCTATATTCGATGCCATGGCGGCAATCGTGAAACAGCGTCAAATCGTCGATCGCGGCATGCTCAACGGGCGGCTCGCGGATATGCTGGAGCAGGCCGATGGCGGGCCCGGCTCGATCCGGCCGGACGTGCTGCAACTGTTCAAATCGGCCCTCGCGGCGGGCCGCGAGGAGGTCCGCCGGCGCTTCGAGGCCGGCGCGTCCGGCGCCGAGACCGTGCTTGGCCAAGCGTTCCTGATGGACCAGCTGATCCGGGCAATATACGACTTCGCCGCGGAGCGCGCCTATCCGGCAGCCAATCCGACGCTCGCCGACCGGCTCGTCGTCGTCGCCGTCGGTGGCTACGGCCGCGAGGAGCTCGCGCCCCACTCCGATATCGATCTGTTGTTCGTGCTGCCCTACAAGGAGACGCCGCGCCACGAGCAGGTGATCGAATACGTGCTCTACATGCTGTGGGACCTCGGCCTCAAGGTCGGGCATGCGACGCGATCGATCGACGAGTGCATGCGTCTCGCCAAGCGCGACCTGACCATCCGCACCTCGATCCTCGAGGCGCGCTATCTGTGGGGCGAACGGGATCTGTTCGCCGAGATGAGGCAGCGTTTCGATGACGAGGTCGTCGCCGGCAGCGGCCCGGAGTTCGTCGACGCCAAGCTTGCCGAGCGCGACCAGCGCCATCGCCGCATGGGCGATTCGCGCTACGTGCTGGAGCCCAACATCAAGGAGGGCAAGGGCGGACTGCGCGACCTGCAAACGTTGTTCTGGATCGCCAAGTACCTCTATCGCGTGTCCGACGTCGCCGGTCTGGTCCAACGCGGCGTCCTGACGACCGATGAGGCGGCGCGCTTCGCCAAGGCCCAGGAGTTCATGTGGAGGGTGCGCTGCCGGCTGCACTACGTGGCGGGCCGGGCGGAGGACCGGCTGACCTTCGATACACAGACCTTGATCGGCGAGCAGTTGGGGTATCGCGATCACGCCGGCACGCGTGGCGTCGAGCGCTTCATGAAGCACTACTACCTGACCGCCAAGTCGGTCGGCGACCTGACGCGCATCTTCTGCGCCGCGCTCGAAGCCGAGCACCAGCGCCGGCCGCGCTTCGCGCTTCCGAGGCTCAACCTGTTCCAGCGCGCGCCCGACGGACTCGCCTTCGAAGGCGGCTGGGTGACGCTCGCCGAGGACGCCCAATTCACCGACAATCCGATCAACGTCCTCCGGCTGTTCCACACCGCCCAGGAACGCGGGCTCGACGTCCATCCCGAGGCGCTGCGCGCGATCACGCGCAATCTCCGCCTGATCGACGCCATCCGCGACGACCAGGAGGCCAACCGGCTGTTCATGGAGATGCTAACTTCGCGCCACGACCCCGAGACCACGCTCAGGCGTCTCAACGAGGCCGGCGTGTTCGGCCGCTTCGTGCCCGATTTCGGCCGCGTCGTGGCGCAGATGCAGCACGACATGTATCACGTCTATACCGTCGACGAGCATACCATCTTCGCCATCGGCATCCTGCACGGCATCGAGCAGGGCCAGTACACCGACGAGATGCCGGTCGCCAGCGAGGTCATCCACAAGGTTCAGTCGCGGCGCGCGCTCTTCGCCTCGGTGCTGCTGCACGACATTGCCAAGGGACGCGGCGGCAATCATTCCGAGCTCGGCGCCGAGGTGGCGCTCCATCTCGGGCCGCGCATCGGGCTCACCGAGGAGGAGGTCGAGACCGCCGCGTGGCTGGTCCGTCATCACCTGCTGATGAGCAACACCGCCTTCCGGCGCGACATCAACGACCCCAAGACCATCAGCGACTTCGTCGACGTGGTGCAATCGCTCGAACGGCTGAGGCTGCTGCTGGTGCTCACGGTCGCCGACATCCGCGCGGTCGGACCCAACGTCTGGAACGCGTGGAAGGCGGCGCTGTTGCGCGAGCTCTACTACGCGACAGAGGAGACCTTGTCGGGTGGCCTGGTGAGCGAGGGCCAGGAAGCGCGCGTCGGCCATGCCAAGGACAAGCTGGCGGACGCGCTCGACGACTTCTCCGCCAAGGAGATCGCGGAACATACCGAGCGTGGCTATCCGCCGTACTGGCTGGCCTTCGACACCGCGACCCAGGCACGCCACGCGCGGCTGATGCGGGCGGCCGACCGCGCGGCGGCGCCGATCACCATCGATAACCGCGTCGATCACTTCCGCGCGGTGACCGAGGTGACGATCTACGCCGGCGACCATCCCGGCCTGTTCTCGCGCATAGCCGGCGCGATCGCGCTCAGCGGCGCCGACATCGTCGACGCCAAGATCTTCACCACCACCGACGGCATGGCGATCGATACGTTTTGGGTACAGGACCCGAACGGCGACGCCTTCGACAGCCAGGACCGGCTGACCCGAATGTCGCACCGCATCGAGCAGACCCTGGCCGGCAGCCTGCGTCCAACCCAGGAGCTCGCCAAGAAGATCGAGACCCAGGCGAAAAGCCGCACCCGGGTATTCGCGGTGCCGCCACGCGCCTTCCTCGACAACGACGCGAGCCGGACCCACACCGTCATCGAGGTCAGTGGCCGCGACCGTCCCGGCCTGCTGCACGAGCTCACGCGGACACTGACCGGGCTCAATCTTCAGATCGCGAGCGCCCATGTCTCGACCTATGGCGAGACCGCGGTCGACGTGTTCTACGTCAAGGACGTTTTCGGCCTGAAGGTTTCCCACGACGACAAGATCGCCCAGATCCGCGAGGCGCTGATGGCGGTGCTGACGGATCCGGCCGACCGCGCCTCGGCCGCGACCGAGGCCTCGGCGGCCGAATAGCCGCGACCGGCGAGACACGCCCCTGGCCGGGGCGAGGAGGACGGAGGATGGCGCACAGCCTGATCTACATGACGACCGAGACCGCCGCCGACGCCAAGCGGATCGGCCGCGCGCTGGTCGGCGAGCGCCTGGCGGCGTGCGTCAATATCGTCGACGGCATGCGCTCAATGTATTGGTGGGACGGCGCGGTACAGCAATCCGGCGAAACCATCCTGATCGCCAAGACCCGCGGTTCGCTGGTCGAGCGGCTGACGGAAAGGGTGCGCGAGCTGCACGACTACGACTGCCCGTGCGTCGTCAGCCTGGCGATCGACGGCGGCAATCCCGCCTTCCTCGACTGGATCGACGCGGAGACGGCGTGAGGCGGGACGACGCCTAATCAAATAGCCGATCGCCTGGCGAGCGGTCTCTCACGCAATGGCTCGATCACTCTTGCGATATCAAAAATTCGTCCAGGCAGCGGTTGAGGATCTCCGGCGCCTCGAAGTGGGGCACGTGGCCGACGCCGTCGATGAGCTGGAACCGGGCGCCGGGGATGGCATCGGCGATGGCGCGGCAGTCGGCGTCGCCGGCAACCCGGTCGTGCTCGCCGGCGACGAACAGGACGCGCTTGTCGATGCCGTCGAGCTCGGCGAAGATGTCGGCGGCGGTCAGGGCGTGCCACGCCTGGAGATAGCCGCGCGGGCGGATCGCGTAGCTCACCGTGGCAGCGTGCTCGATCAGGTCGGCGGCGGCGCCCGGCGCCAGCGCGCGCTCGGCGCGGTGACGGGCGAACTCGGCGGCGCTCATGCCGTCGAGTTCGGCCTTGCGTTCGCGGTTGCGCTCGGCGCGTCGCGCTTCGTCTTCCCTTCCGTAGCCGGTCACCGCCTGGATCAGCGTGAGATCGAGCACGCGATCGCCATGGCGCCGGTTGAAGGCCGAGACGATGACGCCGCCAAGCGAGTGGCCGACGAGGTGAGCGGTCTCGATGCCGAGCGCGTCGAACAGCCGTGCCAGGGTGTCGACGTAGTCGGCGACGACCGGGCGATCGTCGGTGAACTCATCGGACGCGCCATAGCCCGGCCCGTCCCAGGCGATCACCCGGTAGCGGTCGGAAAACGCCTCGTACTGGCCTTCCCAGGCGGCCGAGTTTCCACCCATGCCGTGGATGAAAACCAGTGCCGGGCCCGAGCCGGCCTCGCGATAGGCGATCGTCATGGCACCCAGATCGACGTTTTTTTGTTCGGGCAGGGTCATGGCCATCTCCGTCGCCGGTTGGGGTCTAGGCGAAATTGACATGACCGGGTGTTGAGTCAAGACTGGCCGGGCGTCATCAGATGGGGCGGCGACGGCGCTCACCCCGGCATCAGGGAAGGGCATATGGCCAAGCAGGACAGTTTCGCGGGCGTCACGATCCCACGCTCGCCGGTCTACGGCACCAAGGGCATGGTGGTCTCGGGGCATTCGCTGGCCTCGGTGACCGGCTTGCGGGTGCTGGAGCAGGGCGGCTCGGTGGTCGATGCGATGATCGCTACCTCGGCAGTGCTGTGCGTCGTGCTGCCGCACGCGACCTCGTTCGGCGGCGATGCGTTCATCCTGTTCCACGATGCCAAGCAGGGCCGGACCGAGGGGCTCAACGCCTCGGGCCACGCGCCCGCCGGCGCGACGGCCGAGTTCTTCAAGGACGGCATGGTGATGCGCGGCCCGCTGGCGTTCTCGATCCCCGGCATCGTGCGCGGCTGGGAGGAGATCCACCGCCGTCACGGCCGGCTCAAGTGGCGCGATCTTTTCGCCGACGCCATAGAGCTCGCCGAGGCGCACCCGCTGTCCCGCATGCTCGCCGCCGGAATGGGCCTGTTCCACGACGACGTCGCCGCCGACCCGGGATGCTCGGCGCTCTACATGCCGGGCGGCGTGCCGATGAAGGCGGGCGATATCGTCCGCCAGCCGGCGCTCGCCGAGACGGTGCGCGAGATCGCCGAAGGCGGCAGCCGGCCGTTCTACGAGGGCCGCATCGCGCGCTCGATCGGCGAGTACTGCCAAGCCCGCGGCGGACTCGCGAGCGCCGCCGACTTCGAGGGCTACCAGCCCGACTGGGTCGAGCCCATCGAGACCGATTATCGCGGCAACACCGTGCGCGTCATGCCGCCCAACTCTTACGGCATCCTGATGCTGATGCAGCTCAACGGGCTGTCGGGCGTCACCTCGGACGAGATGGCGGGCGACGAGGCCGACCGGTTCGGCTATCAGATGCGGGCGATGCGGGCGGCGTTCGCCGAGGGCCGTCATCACATCGCCGATCCCAAGACCAACCCCGCGCCGCTCGACGATCTGCTCGGCGCCGAGGTCACGGCGCGGCTGCAAGGGGCGGTCAGGACCGGCGAGCACGCGGCGCTGCCCCATCCCGCCGGCGGCACCTCGTGCATCACCATCGCGGATCACACGGGCGATGCGGTTTCGGTGGTCCAGAGCGTGTTCCACGTGTTCGGCTCGTGCTTCCTCGACCCCGGCACCGGGATCCTGATGAACAACCGCATGACCGGGTTCTCGACCGAGCCCGGAACCGCCAACGTGGTCGAGCCGCACAAGCGCCCGTCGCACACGCTGAACCCGGTGATGGTGCTCGACGGCAGGCGCGTGCGCTATCTGATGACGACCCCGGGCGGACCGGCCCAGACCATCACCAACATCCAGGTCCTGAGCCATATGGTCGACCGCGACGTGGAGCTCGCCGCGGCGATCGAGGAGCCGCGCTGGAGCCTCAACCTGGCGGGCGAAATTCTGCTCGATGAAGTCATCCCCGACACGATCGCGGAGAAGCTCGCCGCCCAGGGGCTCGACACCAAGCGCGCGGCGGGAGCGGCCTATTTCGGCTCGGCCAAGATGATGGAGATCCTGCCCAACGGCGTGATGTGCGGTGTCGCGGATATCCGGCGAGAAGCTTATGCGGTAGGTGCGTGATGACGGGTCCGGCAGATTTGATCGTTACCGGCGCCAAGGTCGTCACCGTCGATCCTTCGTTCTCGATCGCCGAGGCGGTGGCGGTGCGCGACGACAGGATCATCGCGGTCGGCGGCGCGACCGAGATCGGCGCGCTCGCCGTCGACGACACGCGCATCATCGACGCCGGCGGGCGCGCCGTCATCCCGGGCCTGGTAGATGCCCACTCCCACATGGACCGCGAGGGGCTGAAGCCGGTGTTCCCCTCGCTCGCCGGGTGCGAATCGATCGACGACGTGTTGCAGCGCATCGCCGCGCTGGTCGCCGAGGCCGAGCCCGGCCAGTGGATCGTCACCATGCCGATCGGCGAGCCGCCGTACTATTTCGACGTGCCCGAGAACCTGCGCGAAAAGCGCTTCCCGACGCGCTGGGAGCTCGACCGCGTCGCACCCGACAACCCGGTCTATATCCGCCCCATCTGGGGCTACTGGCGCCACATCCAGCCGCTCGATTCGATCGCCAACAGCCGGGCGCTCGAGATCGCCGGCATCGACCGCGACACCCTGCCGCCGACCGAGACCATCGAGTTCGAGAAGGACGCCAAGACCGGCGAGCCCAACGGCATCATCCACGAGTGGACGTATATGCCGATCGCCGAGCTCAGCTATTTCGCCGCCGCGCCGCGCTTTACCCATGACGATCGGGTTCAGGGGCTCGAGCGCGCCATGCGGATTTACAACGCGACCGGCACCACCAGCGTGTTCGAGGAGCATGGCTGCGCCCAGGAGCTGATCCAGGCCTATCAGGCGGTCAACGCCCGCGGCGCGGCCACGGTGCGCGCCAATCTGGTGTTCAGCGCCGCCTGGGGCGCCGGCGATCGCATCGATTATGCCGCGACGCTTGCGTCCTGGGCCGGCTGGCTCGGCGGGCGTGGTCTCGGCGATTCGTGGCTCCGGGTCGCCGGAATGTTCACCCAGTTCGGTGTCTCGATCGACAGCCTGATGCAGGCCCGATCCTCGCCCTATACCGGCTGGGGCGGGTTCTATTACGACAACGGCGTGCCGCGCGAGCGCATGAAGGAGTTCCTGATCGAGGCTGCGCGAAACGACATCCGCATCACCACAATCACCACTGATTACTTCGAGCTGTTCGAGGAGGTGAACAAGGTCGTTCCCATCGCCGACAAACGTTGGGTGGTCGGCCATCTCGACGTGATCACCGAGGACGAGGCGCGTCGCCTCTCCGAGCTTGGCATCGTCATGTCGACCCACACCAACCGCTATGTCTACAAGCACGGCCACTTAACGCGGGCCGAGCTCGGTCCCGAACGCGAGAATGACATCGTGCCGCTCAAGCGTCTGCGCGAAGCCGGCGTCCACGTCTCGCTCGCCACCGACAACGTGCCGACGACGCTGTTCTATCCGATCTGGCACGCGGTCTCGCGGCGCAGCCTGTACATCGAGGACAGGATCGCGCCGGAGCAGGCGCTGAGCCGTGAGGACGCGCTCCGCTGCGCCACCATCGAGGGCGCCTGGCTCAGCTTCGAGGAGGACGTCAAGGGCTCCATCGAGCCCGGCAAGCTCGCCGACATGGCGGTGCTGTCGGCCGATCCGCTGAGCTGTCCCGAGGACGACATAAAGGACATCGTCGCCGAGACCACCATCGTCGGCGGGCGCGTGGTCTATCAGCGCGACGAGACGCCATGAGCATGCCGATCGAGGATCTCGACACGCCGGTGCTGATGGTCGAGGCCGATGCGCTGGAGCGCAACATCCGGCGCATGCGGGATCTCGCGGCCGCCGCCGGCATCGCCTACCGGCCGCACGCCAAGGCCCACAAGACGCCGATCGTCGCCCAGATGCAGCTTGACGCCGGCGCTACGGGCATCTGCTGCGCCAAGCTCGGCGAGGCCGAAATCATGGCGGCCGCCGGCATCCCCGACATCCTGATCACGTCGGAGGTCGTCGGGCGCTCGAAAATCCAGCGCCTGTTCACCGCCGCCCAGCAGTCGCGCATCAGCGTGGTGGTCGACGACGCCGACAACATCTCCGACCTCGCGGCCGCGGCGCAGACCGCAGGCATCCGCCTCGACGTGTTGGTCGAGGTCGATGTCGGCCAGGGCCGCTGCGGCGTGCCACCCGGCCCCGAAGCGGCGCGTCTCGCCCGGCTGATCAGCGATACCCAATGGCTCCGCTTCAAGGGACTGCAGGGCTATCAGGGCTCGATCCAGATGACCGCCTCGATCGCCGAGCGCGAGGCCGAGACCCGGGCGGCGCTCGATCTGCTCTCGGCGACGGCCGATGGAGTGCGCGCCGCCGGTATCGAGATCGAGGTTCTGACCGGTGGCGGCACCGGCACGTCGGTGATCGACACCGCGCTTGCCGGTCTGACCGAGTTGCAGCCCGGCAGCTACATATTCATGGATTCACGGTACGCCCGGATCGAATGGTCGGACGGCGCGCCGACGCCGTTCGAGAACGCGCTCACCGTGCTCGGTACCGTGATCAGCCGGCCCGCTTCCGATCGCTGCATCGTCGACGTCGGCTACAAGGCGGCATCGTCCGACGGCGGGCCGTTGCGCCCCATCGGCCTCGACGGGGCGGTGTTCTCATTCGCCGGCGACGAGCACGGCCAGCTTCAATTTACCGGCGGGGCCAGCTCGCCGGCTATCGGCGACAAA
>PVBE012162967.1_pt1 | contig 16594 bp, 16 predicted proteins | sample 1631181 | NCBI WGS metagenome assembly PVBE01 (sample SAMN08397723, study PRJNA350692) | Marine metagenome, whole genome shotgun sequencing project. | isolation source: water | place: Pacific Ocean | collected 2012-04
ATGAAGGATGGCAAAAAAGCTGTCGCTCAAAGAGTCATGTATGACGCGCTTAATCGAATTGAAACTCGCCTCAAAAAAGAAGGTGGAAAAGATGAAGATGGCCCCAAAACTTCCATAGATGTTTTCCACAAGGCTCTAGAAAATGTTCGACCAAATGTCGAAGTTCGTTCAAAACGAGTTGGTGGTGCAAACTACCAGGTTCCAATGCCGGTAAATGCTCGACGTCGTCAAAGCTTGACATTCAGGTGGATTATCACCGCATGTAGAGCTGAAAAAGGAAAGCCATTTGCTCAGTGTCTTGCACGAGAACTTTGGGATGCATCAAAGGGTGAAGGCAAGGCCGTCAACACTCGCGAACAAACGCACCGTATGGCAGAAGCCAACAAAGCGTTCTCACACTTTGCCTTCTAAATTAGGTTTCTTTAACCAATGGTTATTCCCGACCGATATCACCGTCAACGACTCGTCGAAGATATTGGTGATGGTGGGCAAGATGCTATTTGTAATTCAACCGTAGCAATTGTTGGTGTCGGTGCACTTGGTTGCATGTCAGCGTCAATGCTTGCTCGAGCAGGTGTTGGTCATCTAGTTCTAATCGACAGAGATATTGTTGAAAAAACAAACCTACAACGACAGGTTCTATTTACCGAAGCGGATTCCGAAACACAGCAGCCCAAGGCAACCGTAGCCGCCTCACATCTTGCAGAGGTAAACAGTGAAATTAAAATCACCGCTCATGTTGAAGATCTCACCTCCAGAAACATTACCCATCTCCTTGAGGGAGTTGACGTCATTGTCGACGGTCTCGATAATTTTAACTCTCGATATCTTTTAAATGATTTTTCGATAAAAACAAACGTCCCATTTATGTTTGCCGGTGTCATTGCAGGTCAAGGCAATGTCATGACAATCATTCCAGAACAAACCCCATGTTTGCGGTGCCTTTTTCGTGAGCCACCACCAACTGGGTTGCAAGAAACCTGTGACACCGTTGGCGTGCTTGCGCCCGCAATTGGAATTGCTGCATCCTGCCAATGCATGGATGTGATTAAATTTATTACGGGCAACAAAAACAAAATATCAAAAACACTTCTAACTTTTGATCTCTGGAATTCAGAAAGTAACCGTGTTTCATTTGGAAGCCCAGCTGAAAACTGCCCGTGTTGTGATCAATTAAATTTTGAGTTTCTCCGTGAAACTGCTTCTGAACCAGTTGCACTTTGTGGCCGAATGGCGGTTTTATTGCCATGTATCAGTAATTTTGATTTGAAGGTTGCTAGCAAAAAACTACAAGAGCACGGATCGTTTGAACAGTCTGAAACATTGGTTCGTGGTGAATTTAATGAAGAACGCTCGCCGGATGGAAGCGCAATAAAAATGCTTTGCTTCCACGATGGTCGTGCAATTATCCATGGAACTGATGATATAAAACGAGCTAAAGCAATTTTTGAAAGATATGTTGGAAATTAGAGGCGCTGCCTTCTATACTGGGACTATATACCATGACAGAACACTAGACTATTGAAACCAAACCAACAGAAACTCCATCTTGTTTAGACGGACCAGTCACACTACGCACTCTGCGAAAGTGGTCGAATGCTAACTCAAAGTGGGCATGTTTAACTTGCTATGACGCAACAACGGCGAGGTGGATGGCGCAAGCTGGGCTTCCAACGATGCTTGTTGGTGATACTGCTGCTGAAATGATTCTTGGGTTTGATAGCACAATTCACGCCCCGCTTGATTTTCTTATAACGCTCACAGCTGGAGTAAAGCGTGGGGCACCAAGTGTATTTGTTATGGGCGACATGCCATTCTTGAGTTACCAAGTAGACGAATCCTCTGCAATTAAAAACGCAGGACGGTTTCTTACTGAAGGTAACGCTGATGCTGTTAAGCTTGAGGTCGACGGTGCGTTCGTAGACCGAGTCGCCGCAATTTGCAACGCAGGTATCGCGGTTGTTGCGCATCTTGGCTCTAAACCACAACAGTTAAAACAAACTGGTGGATACACGACTGCCGGTCGTTCCGCGGCTGCCGCAACAACTATCGTCAATGATGCTATTGCTATGGAACAGGCCGGAGCATCAATGTTGCTTCTTGAAGCAGTTCCAACAGATGTTTCAAAAGCTGTTGTTGAGGCAACTTCTGTTCCTGTTATTGGATGTGGGGCTGGCACCGATTGCCATGGACAAGTTGTTGTGTTACAAGATTTGGCTGGTCTCACAAAATGGCAACCTTCCTTTGCAAAACCAACCGCGAATATTGGGGATGAAATAATTAGTGTTGCAAAAACGTGGATGGCAAACGTAAACGAAAATAATCTTGGTGAGCATCCTTACTCGATGATTGATGGGGAATCGGACAAGTTCAATTCTTGACTTGATGCCACAAGTTCCTGCGTAATTTTTTGAGTTGGGGAATGGACCACTTGATCCACTTGCCCGTGTTCAATAATTCTTCCGTTTGACATCACCGCAACCTCATCACAAAAATGATGAACAACAGCCAGGTCGTGTGATATAAACAGGATTGTCAATTCAAGTGAATCGCGAAGGTCAGAAAGCAAGTTTAAAACCTTTGCTTGAACACTTACATCAAGCGCTGACGTCGGTTCGTCGCACACAAGAAGCTTTGGTTGAAGAGCTATTGCTCTTGCTATTGCAATTCGTTGTTTTTGACCGCCAGAAAATTCGTGGGGAAACCGACTAGCGTCGTTAGCATTTAATCCAACTTGCTCAAGAAGAGATGCTGCTTTTTGTTTAAGTCCGGCGCCACTTGCCATCCCATGGACAAGTAATGGCTCAGAAACAATTTGTCCTACTCGCATATATTCATTAAGCGAACCGCCTGGGTCTTGAAAAACCATTTGAATTTGGCGACGAATCCGACGCAATTCTTTTTTCGATAATCTAGATAATTCTACCCCCTCAAAAAAAATGGACCCTGAGGTCGTTGGGACGAGTTGCATTACCGCTCGAGCAAGGGTAGATTTTCCAGACCCGCTTTCCCCAACAATTCCAAGTGTTGTCCCGCTACTCAGCTGAATATTTACACCATCAACCGCCGAAAGGTGTTTTTTGCCCTTCGAAAATGTGACTTCTACGTCGCGAATATCAAGTAGTGGTGGTTTGTTGTCCATATTAGTGCTACGGGTATGGTATCTTCGACAACTGCAAACCATGAAACAATATTTAGAATTACTTGAACACGTCCTTGAGAATGGAATCTCCAAACCCGACCGAACCGGAACGGGTACAAAGAGCACGTTTGGGTGGCAGATGCGTTTTGATTTAAATGATGGGTTTCCGCTATTAACCACAAAAAAAGTCCATACTCGGTCTATTTTTCATGAGCTTCTGTGGTTTTTGAGGGGCGAAACGAATATTTCATACCTTCACAAACATGGGGTTTCAATTTGGGATGAGTGGGCAGACGAAAATGGTGAACTTGGTCCAATCTATGGTTCACAGTGGCGTTCTTGGAATGCACCAGATGGAAAAACAATTGATCAAATTTCAAACCTAGTTGATGGAATAAAAAATAATCCAAATTCAAGGCGCCATATTGTTAGTGCGTGGAATGTTGGAGAAATAGATCAGATGGCCTTGCCTCCATGCCACTCTATATTTCAATTTTATGTTGCAGACAGTCGGTTATCTTGCCAGTTGTACCAACGTAGTGCCGATATTTTTCTTGGCGTGCCATATAACATTGCTTCTTACGCTCTTCTAACAATGATGATTGCACAGGTCACAAACCTAGAGCTTGGAGATTTTGTCCACACGTTTGGTGATGCTCATTTATATGACAATCATATTGAACAAACGCACGAACAACTTTCACGCGAAACCCGCGCGCTACCAACGATACAACTAAATCCCTCTATCACTTCTTTATTTGACTTTACATATGAAGACATTGAAGTTGTTGGATACAACCCTCACCCGCACATTTCAGCTCCAGTGGCCGTTTAGCAATATGGAAATAATCGTTGCCATTACAGATAATTTTGTAATTGGGGTGGGCGGCAGTATGCCGTGGCACTTGCCTGCCGACCTTGCGCATTTTAAGAAGATTACTTCAAATAACACTGTTGTAATGGGTCGGCGAACGTGGGACTCCATTGGGCGAGCGCTTCCAAACAGAGTTAACATTGTTATTAGTAGACAGAATAGTTTTGTTGCCCAGGGGGCAACAGTTGTTAGCTCTCTTGAAGAAATTCAAAACGTCGACACAAATGGAACTGTTTTTATAATTGGTGGCGGCGAAATATACAAAAGTGTAATTAATAAAGTTGACCGTCTTCACGTTACTCGTATTCATACAACCATTGATGGTGACACTCACTTTCCATGCTTTGAAGAACCTGAGTGGATTCTTACGGCATCTACGCCTCGACCAAAGGATGAGCAAAATCCATACGATTTAACCTTTGAAACTTGGTCGAGGGCACAATAACGCGACTGTTGTACAAAGAGCACGCAACGTGCCGATAGTGAGCAACACGCGATGAGTTCTTCCCAAATCCAACACAGTTCCGTTCAGTGTTGCCCGTTTATCGAGGACGGTAATACTGCTTGTTCGAGTAGGTTCACGCTTGGAAGACTCGATCAAGCATACAGTGTTTGTTTTGGAACATATAGTTCGTGCTCGATGTACCAAGAACTTTCAAACAGCGAAAGAACCGCACCTTTAGATATGACAATCAATGGCCACTCTGTCGAACTACGACCAACAGGTACGTGATTTTTTTGGGTACCTTCGCGTTGAAGCGGGGTTGTCTCCGGCAACCATTGAAGCCTATCGTCTTGATCTTGAACAATTACATGGTGATCTATTAGCAGATGGTGTAAATTGCGCGAGCGATGTAACACCAGCGCATTTAGCCACTCATATACGAAGTTTACATCGCGAACGTGGCTTGCAAGCATCAAGTGTTGCACGACATCTTTCAACGATTCGAATGTTGTTTCGTTTTTTACAGGCATCGCATCGGATTGAAATTGATCCTGCACGATTACTAGAAACACCAACGCGGTGGAAACGTCTTCCAGATGTTTTATCTCCTAAAAAAATGAAAACATTAATCGAAGCTGCAAACCCTGAGTCAGGAAGGTTGTGGCAAAGGGATCGCGCACTTATTGAATTGATGTACGCCGGAGGAATGAGGGCAAGCGAAGTTGCGGGTATTTCGCCAAACGATTTAAAGGAAGAGCTTTCTGTAGTGTTGGTGACTGGCAAGGGAGATAAGCAGCGGCTTGTACCAATCGGTAAGCCCGCCATAATTTCGGTTCAACAATATGTTGAGGAACTCCGCCCAAACTTGTTGAGATTTGATGATGGTCGAGATGATGGAAAACTATTGCTATCAAATACTGGTCGCCCACTTGAGCGCGTTGCTATCTGGCAAATTGTTAAGCGCTTAGCCAAACAAGCTAATCTTGGGGATGTTCACCCACACACACTTCGACACAGTTTTGCAACACACATGCTCGCAGGCGGCGCTGACCTTCGAGTTGTTCAAGAATTACTTGGACATAGCGATATTGGAACCACCCAAATCTATACTCATATAGATCGATCCCAATTGAAGGCCGTAGTTGCAAAATACCATCCAAGACCCTAAAAACCTCGACAAGGGTCAAATTCTGCTCTGCCAACAGACCAAACCGCCAGCAGGGTTGTGTTCGACTCTGTGGGTATGATGTAGGCATGTTTGGTGTTTTAATTGCGACATTTATGGGAATTCAGCCGCTGTGTACACAGTCGACGTTCGTTCAAGAGATGGGGCCAGCGCTCAGTGGAGAAAATGAATTTGTAGCTAGAGCAGTTTTTAACGATTACCTAGAACAATCACGCGAAACCGTCCCTGAAGACGAAGCCGTTCCAAAATCGCCAAAAGTTCAACTTGCACACAAGTTGTCAGAACTAAAAAAGGAAATCGCTAGATTTGAAGAACTGCTTGATTCGCTTTCAGTGTTGCAACCTGAAACAGGTTGGGCAAGGGGTATTGCAAATCTTCGGCGAACCATCTTGCTCCAAGAACGAAGCATAAACAATCCGTGGAACGGGGCAGTATGGGTAGACGTTCCTTCTTTACAAAAATCCCCAGATGAATTAATTTTTGCTATTGATACATTTCTAATTCAAAATAGTGCTGCTGATCAAAAGGATCGATTTGATAGTGTTCTTGAACTGCGTTTCGGACAGGATCCGAAACAATGCATTGAAATTGAAAAAAGAGTTGTCGCTCGTTGGTGTGCTTACTACGACATCATTGAACCATTTATGACACCGGTTGTGGAACATAATTTATATCCAGAACTTAATCAAGGAAACGATGTTCGAAATTTGTACACTTGGATTCTTAAGAATACCAACGACAACAAAGTCTATACATCAGCTAAGAATTGCTTTGATGTTTGGAAGCAAGTACATGAAAAACAAAAGAATGTAATTATTTCCCTTGTTCTTCAATCTAGAAAATTGCGTGGAATAGATCCGTGGTCTCAAGGCTGTGGCGCAGGTGTCCAACTTGATGAAAACAGTGTTCGAATAACATTATTGCGACACAGTGCAGAAATAAACGAGGTAAACAAAAGCGCAATAAAAACACTGTTGAAGTTGCTAACCGATGAACAGATATCAGACTACGAATCTGACAAATAAAACCTTTCGATTACGCCCTTCCATTCTTGCATTGTTTCTGCTTGAATAAAGTGTTTTTTTACCTCATCTGTGTTTGGATGAAATTTTGAAAACTGAATTCCAAACTTTCGCATCAATCGTGCTGCTTTCTTTTCGCCATGTAACCTAACACATAATTCAATGTGCGCTAGCAACGTGGCTCGCTGTTCTTGAACGGTCGGCAGTTTTGGTTCATTACCATCCAACAATGCTCTTGCTTGCGTAAATATCCATGGATTTCCAATACAACCCCGCGCAACCGAAACACCTTGAACACCGGTAAACTTCATCATTCGAAAAATATCCGCGGCGCACCAAATATCTCCGCTCCCAAAAATCAACCGGTCCGGCCTAGATGCCACCAACTGTTTTAAAAACTCCCACCTTGATGGTCCTTGATATTTTTGTTCGACAGTCCGAGGATGCACTGTCGTCCAAATAAAGCCAACTTCGTACGCATGGTCAAAAATAGCATAAAAATTATCTTCCGATTCTTGCGAATCGTCCCAGCCGCGGCGCATCTTTACGGTTGTTGGAATATTGCTTGGAACCGCATCTCGAACTGCCGAAAGTATCTCGCATGCTTCTTTTGGTGAAGTTAAAAAATGTCCACCACGGTCTCGTCGACGAACCTTTTTCACAGGACACGCAAGATTAACATCTATCATGTCATATCCCATTTCAGAAAGAATCGCTGCACCCTGTGCCATCTCGTTTGGGTTTGTTCCAATCACCTGCCCGGCAATTGGGTGGTCGTCTAACCCGGTTGCCCTATTCCCCTCAAGGTCATCACTCCCTGCTTCTGCCAACAATATGTCTGGATCTTCTTTGCGGCGCCCCTTCCCTCCACTTATAAGTGTTCGATCGAGCAACGCCTCCGTAATGCAAAATGGACAACCAGATTGTCGTGCAATAAGTCGCATTGCTCCATCGCTGTATCCAGCCAAGCCCGCTTGATAAAAAGGTGCATCAAAACCCGGACATGCTTCAGGAATTTTGGGATCAACTACAAGCCCTTTTGCGAACGAAATAATATCTTCAAATGATTGATCGCTTGTTTTTGAGGGGTCCATGTTGACCGACACAAGAGTTACTCCTCGCCTATAACAACCAAGCCAACAAGTGAAGTTTCTTCCCCAAGCTGCAGTTCTGCAATGATGAGAAGTGTTGGTTCGTCTGTTCGCCAAACACCACCAGCATTAAATTGCTCACCATAGGAATCGCGAAGAGACCACAAATTAAATCGTATGGTCGATCCGGCCGGCATTGGTGGAAGTAAACCTGAAAAACGCTGGTTTACCCACAGTGTTGTGTTTTCATAGTCAGTAGCAGTACTGTTTATGATTTCTATGTGCTCTCCATCCCGTATAACTTGTATTGATACTGATTCTGTAACATGCAAATCCATCGGGTACGGGGCTGAAGCCAACTTTGGATTTCCTGAAGGGTTTTGACAAGAAACCAATAAACCAAATGCCAATAGTATTATTGTTCTCATGGTATTCACTTTCAAAATGAAATTTTCCTTGCAAAGAAACCCAGTCCACTTGCCTCTTTAGCCATAGCCAGTGTTTCTTCGGTTTTTACATTCGCACGCTTCGTGCCGTCTCGAACAATATCAACAACTGTATCGTCGTCGCCCTCATATTGTGCGCGACGTTCCTGCATCGGCCCTAACAATTCGCTAATTGCGGCTGCAACTTCAGTTTTAATGTGACCATCGCCAATGTTATCGCCGCGAACATATTTATCTTTTAATTCAGCAGCACGTTCTGTATCCGTAATGAATGTGTCAACATATTGCATCAACGAGCTCTCTGGATCTCCGGGGTCAGTCATTGACTGTCTTCCCGTGTACAGTTGTCCGAGTTTCTTCTTTACTTTCTTTGGGGTGTCTGTAATTAAAATGGCATTGTTTAGCGACTTGCTCATTTTATTTATGCCATCCGTTCCAATCAATTTTCCAACCTTACCAACATCAGCGCGTGGTATTGGGAATACGCCATTCTCTTCCATTATTGGATCGTCATCTTCAACATTTTCATCAATGCCACAATACAGTTTGTTAAATCGTCGTGCAACTTCACGCGTCAGTTCAATGTGTGGAATTTGATCTTCGCCAACAGGAACTGCATGCGCACGAAACGCAAGAATGTCCGCGGTTTGTCCAACCGCATACAGCGGAAAACCAAAACAGTAATTGTCACCCAGCCCTTTTACTTTTATTTCCTCTTTCAACGTTGGGTTCCGCATTACTCTGTTAAACGGAAGCAACATTGCAAACAAAAAAGTTAATTCTGCAATTGCTGGTGTTTCCGATTGCAATGTGATTGCCGATTTAGTTGGATCGATTCCCATTGCTAAATAATCACGCACTATTTCAAGTGTGTCAGAATGTATTTCATCTGGGTGATCTGACCGCGTTGTGTACGCATGCATGTTTGCTAATAAAAAGTAACAATCGTGAGTATCTTGTAACTCTAAACGACGGCGAACCGACCCGACATAATGTCCTAGGTGGAGTTGACCGGTTGGCGTATCGCCTGTCAAAATAACTTCTCGTGTGCTCATAGGTTGGTACTGTAAACAAATGCGATATTCATTGTGTTAAAAACGATGTGAATTAGTATGGGTGCGATAACGCCACCGCTTTTAACTCTTGCCCAGCACAGACCAATTGAAAGAACAAATAGCCCAACTAGTGCTGAAATCGGGGCTACGCCAATGTGCATGGCGGCAAAAAACAAACTCGTGGCGATTATGGCACTCCATGCTGTTTTACTTCCTATCACAGTGACAAAAGTGGGCAAAATTAGTCCTCGATAGAGCACTTCTTCAAAAATACCAGCCCCTATTGTCGCGCACACAACAATAACCCACTTCGACATGGTCCATGGGCCAACGGTCAAATTAACGAGCGTTTCGTGACCCAAAGATGTTGGTGGTTCAAGACCAGCCAGAGACAATATTCCGTGCAATACGGCGGCGGTAGCGAGTGCCATGGGTACAAAGACGATAAACGCGATGACCGCAACCGTACCGATGTGCCGAGAGCCACATCGCTTCCTAAGAATTGCGTACGCTATTACAACGGGGATTTGTGCAATCATTGCAAGTGCATACATCCATGCAGTGCTTTGGGTTGTCTCTTGTGGAGCAAGTTTGCTACCCAACAGGGCACCAAATCCGCCTAGAAGAAATATCGCCGCGCTCAGCAAAACTGCCATGGTTGGTGTTATGGATGGGTCAAGATATCCCCGTACTGGGAGAGCACTGTGGCGAGTTTTTAGGAACCAAATGCCGATATAAATTGAAAATGCCACTAGAACAATGGTGAATAAATTGAAGGGACTCCCTTCCGCTATAGCGGTTTCATCGTTACCCTTGGCAACTGAAGCAAATATGAAAATCACACTGCAAAGCATAATTGAATACAAGCGCGAAGAGGTTGCAAAATGTAAAAAGGTGCGTGCACTTGAAGATGTTCGTGCAGAAGCAGAGTCTATAGAACAGCCACGCAACTTTTTTGGTGCTGTTGTAAATGGGCACACGCGTGGTAGCACAAGTGTGATTGCAGAAATCAAACGGATGAGTCCTTCTGCTGGTGTGATTCGAGAGGATTTTGATCCTGTTGACATTGCTCTAGCGTACGAGAAGGCTGGCGCTGTCGCTATCTCTTGCCTCACAGATATGCATTTTTTTGGTGGAAACCTTGAATTCATTCAACAAATTCGGTCTGCGGTACCCCTCCCGGTGCTTCGAAAAGATTTTATTGTTGATGAATATCAAATTTGGGAAGCGCGGGCAGCTGGTGCGGATGCCGTATTACTCATATCTGAGGTGCTTCGAGAGGGCCAATTGGTTGACCTTAAAATCCTAGCTCAAAAATTGGGAATGACTTCACTCGTTGAAGTACATGACATGGAAAACCTGTTGAAAATTCGACAACATGTAGGGTTTCCACATGCTGGGTATTGCTTGTTGGGCATCAACAATAGAAACCTTGAGACGATGACCACAGACATCAACCATACTATTAGGATGATTGATGTTGTTGAAGATACGAGCATCGTTGTAAGTGAATCTGGCATCTCCAAACCCGAAGACATTGATAAATTACGAATGCATGGGGTAAACATTGTTCTTGTTGGTGAATCACTCATGAAACAACCATGTCCGGGTGAAGCTCTTGCTGCTTTGATTCGCATGAACCCAACATAAGATGTACTCTACACACATGATTCAACTCACCGAACAAAATAATATTGTTACGCTTACTCTCAATCGACCAGAAAAACGCAACGCTTTGTCGGGTGAAATGATTGATGCTATTCATACTGGACTAGATACGATTGAACAAAACGATGACATGCGGGTGATGATTCTTGCTGGCGAGGGTCGGTCGTTTTGTGCAGGCATGGATCTTAAGGGGGTCATCAATAATCCGCATAAGATGGGTGAAATGCTTCAGGGTCTTGGAAAAGTTTCTCGACGCATTCGGAGAATTCATGTTCCTACAATTGCACGCGTACAAGGTGCAGCGATTGGTGGTGGAGCTGGGCTAATGACTGTCTGCGATTTTGCGTTTACACATGCACAATCGAAGGTGGGATATCCAGAAGTTGACCTACATATTTGCCCTGCTGTAGTTGCGCCATGGTTAATAAAAAAAATAGGCGCTGGAAAGGCAAGGGCAATGTTGCTCGCGGGTGGAACAATTACGGGGCAACAAGGTTTTGATGCCGGTCTTGCAACCCATCTCTGCGATGAATGCGATTTAGTTCAGGCGGTCGATGATTTCGCAGCAAATCTTGCCAAGGGTGGAAAAGAAGCGCTTGCAACAACGAAACATTGGCTCAACGAACTCGATGGTTCGCTCGATGATGATCTGTTACAAAAAGGCGCCGATCTCTCAGCAAAAATTATTGCTGGAGAAGAGGCTGTTTCTCGCCTAAAACAGCTTTATTAGGGTTTGATACGGGGTTTGGTCGTGTACTAGAACACATTTGGAGTCGGGAATCGAGTACAATGTGGGGCGCGGCTGATTTACTGTTTTGTCCGCAAAACAGGGGTTTTTTGAGAGATTTTATGCCTACTTCTACCCAACAAAACACACTACGATTTGAAGTCAATGATGCAGGAATTGCAACATTGTGGCTCGATGGTGGAGAACGCTCCGTTGTGGTTCTTGATCGAATTCTTATCCAACGACTAAACACTGCTCTTGATTCTATTGAGCAAAGAGATGACATCAAAGGTCTAATGTTACGAAGTGATTGTGAACGAGTTTTCATCGCTGGTGCTGATCTCGCCGAAATCGACGCTCTAGATGACCATGCCCTTCACGCATACCTCGCTTTTGGAACAACCGTCTTTGGACGCATTTCTGCACTTCCATTCCCTACCGTTGCATGCCTCAACGGCGCAACCCTTGGTGGCGGGCTAGAGGTTGCGATGCATTGTGATGGGTTAATTGCTGCAAAAACTACTAGCCGTGGAAAACCGTATCCAATCGGTCTTCCAGAAGCCGGTTTAGGAATCTGCCCAGGTTGGGGTGGTTCGCAAATGTTGCCCGCACGAATAGACCCAACAACCGCTATGAAAGCAACGGCAAGTGGAACACCTTTTATGGTTTCTGAGCTTCCTGAGGGTCTCGTTGATGTCTTTGTTGAAACAACAGATGACTTGGAAGATGCTGCTCAAGAGTGGTTGGCAAATCAAAATCCAACACGCCCTTATCCAAAAGCAATCACCCCAAGCGAATGTGATAAATATTTTGTTGCTCTTGAAACAGCAAGAGATGAAACCGAATTAACCGAAGCGGCTCTGGGCGTATTCCAGGCTGTTGATACTGGTATCCGCGAAGGCTGGGCCGCTGCGGTTGCAATTGAACAGTGTGAGTTGGTGAGACTTCGAAACACGCCTTCTGCTCGAGAAAAACTCGAAGCTTTTTTGTCTAAAGGATAATTTTTTGCCATGAGTAAGCCAGACCTAGCTAGCCAACTAAAGAACGTCTCTAAGAAAGACCTAAAGCAAATTGAGAATGCGCAAGAAATGCTTGGTCCCGACCCAGAAACAATGGGATTCATTAAAAATATTTATTGGGGTAACCTTCGTGAAGATATGGTTTTTCCGTTTCCAGAAGAATCTACTGAAGAACGCCAACGGTGTGATAGGTTGCTCGAAGAACTCGACGCATACTTTCACAACGAACATCCAGCCGTAGAAATTGACCAGAACCAAGAAATTCCAGAGTGGGTCATTAAACGGTTCTTTGAAATCGGTGTGCTTGGAATGATTGTTCCAAAAGAGTATGGTGGTCAAGGGTTTGGCGTGACAAGTTACAACCGCGTTCTCGAGAGAATTGGGCGTTCGTGTGGTTCGTCTGCTGTTATGGCTTCAGCTCACCTTTCAATTGGTTGCAATGCTGTTACACTTTTTGGAACTGAAGAACAAAAGAAACAATGGCTTCCAAAAATTTCTAATGAATCACTTAGTGCATTTTGCTTATCTGAACCAAGTGTTGGCTGTGATGCTCAGGGTCAAGATACAACCTGTGAACTTTCTGATTGTGGGAAATATTACATCATCAATGGTGAAAAGAAGTGGGCTACATCTGCTGCACAATCATGCATGTTCACTGTGATGGCAAAATATAAAATGACGGATCCTAAAACAGGGAAAACTAAAAACAAATTTAATGCTCTTATTGTTACCCCCGACATGGATGGGGTAGAGGTTTTCAGTAAAAACCGTGCAAAATGTGGTATTCGTGGAACGTGGCAGGGCCGAATTCGTTTCACGAATGTAAGAGTCCCTCGCGAGAACCTGCTCCACGAAGAGGGCAATGGAATCGTCCTAGCATTAACATGTTTAAATTGGGGCCGTTGCACGCTTGCAGCAGGTATGGTTGGTGCGGGTGCTTCTGCGTACGAACAAGCGATAAAGTGGGCTCAATACCGATATCAATTCGACCGTCCTATTGGCGAGTTTGAACTAACAAAGGAACGACTTGCTCGAATGGGCGCGTTCTGTTGGGCAATGGATGCAATGCTTTATGTCACCACTGGTATGGTGGATCGCAACGACGAAGACATCATGCTTGAAACAGCTATCTGCAAGGTCTTCTGTTCAGAGTATGGGTTCCGGTGTACAAACGAGGCGATGCAAATAATGGGCGGCGAGGGGTACATGACAGAAAACGAACTTGAACGGCTATGGCGTGATTCTCGAATCAATCCAATAGTTGAGGGTGCAAACGAAGTGATGCACAGTTTTGTCTTTGCATACGGCTCAAAACAACTTGGCGAATTTATGCTTGGTGTCAAAGCCGCACCAATGAAAAATATTGGAGCTGCAATGAAAATTGCTATGGAACTTTTCCTTGGCGTTCGCCGTTCCGCGCCAAAGATTACTCGCCTTGATCCATCGCTCCATGCACATGGAACAACTATTACAAACTTAATTCGTGAATTCTCACACCAAGTAAAATTAATGTTTAAAGAAAAAGAAGAAGCATTAATTACAAACCAAACAACACAGTATCGTTTGAGTTGGGTTTCTATTTGGATTCACGCAATGCTATGCTCACTGTCTAAGTTGGATATGCGAATTCGAAATGGTGCAGACGAAACTCAACTTGCACACGACAGAGCAATGGTGGATTACATCATGTCTTATGGTGTGTACAAAATAAACGGATGGCTTCGAGCACTTCGACAAAATCCAGACCCAACCATGCTTAAAGCTGCTGAAAAGGCTTGGGAGTTTGGTGAAACGTTGCCTAACGCGGATTACTACATACCAGAAAGCACGCCAGACCTTGAAGTTCTTGGCTCAGGTAAGGTTTGTGACCAAGAAGCAATCAAACAATTTGGAGGTGGTTCGGTATTCTTACAGCCGCAAGAAACAACCACACATTAATTCACTTACGATATACATATGATGCACGAGAAAGATTCTATTTTTGAACAAATTACTTCGCGAGGACACGAGCGACTGTGTTTTCACCAGGACCCTAAAACTGGCTTGAATGCGATTGTTGCTATCCACTCAACGGTGCTTGGCAACGCTCTTGGCGGAACTCGACGCTGGTACTACGAAAGCGAAGCCGACGCAGTGTACGATGTGCTACGCCTATCAAAAGGGATGACGTACAAGGCAGCAATTTCGGGTCTACCAATGGGTGGAGCAAAAAGTGTCATCATGATGCCACACCGTGACAAGGCACGTACAGAAGCTGAAGCAAGAGCGATGGGTCGATTTATTAATACATTTGATGGTGCATACATCGGTGCAGAAGATGTTGGTGTTGACACGCAGTTCGTCGATTGGATGGCACTTGAAACGAAACATGTAATGGGTGGAGAAACTGTTTGCCTTGGTGGCGACCCGTCACCATGGACAGCTCTTGGTGTATTTCATGGTATGCGAGCATGTTTATTACACGCAGGACACGGAGAGGATTTTGCGGGAAAAACCATAGCAATACAGGGTGTTGGTCATGTGGGCCAAAGTTTGTGTAAATTGCTTTCAGAAGCTGGTGCTAATATTATCGTAGCTGACATCAATAAAAAGAATATTGATTTTGTTGTTGACACTTATGGTTGTACCGTTGTGCACGATGATGATATTCTTAAGGTTGATTGTGACATACTTGCACCATGTGCCCTTGGCGGAGTTATTGATGGAAATATGGTCAATCACCTTCGGTGTCCAATTCTTTGTGGGGCAGCAAACAATATTCTTGATGACCCTGTTGAAGATGCGGTTGCATTAAAGACCGCTGGAATCGTGTATGGAACCGACTTTGTTGTAAACGCTGGTGGTCTGATTCACCTCGCTGGAATGCATCTCGGAATGAGTGATGATGTTTTGCAAACAAAGAATGATGAGATATTTAGCACTACTATGCAAATTCTTGAACGAAGCGAACATTCATCATCGACATACGCCGCAGCCGTAGAGATCGCCGAGCAAAGAATAGCCGGTGGTCAGGAGACTGAGGTTCATGCCGGTTAAAACCGTATTTGAAACAAAAATTCAACATGTATCGATTCTTGATGAATTCGGGAATTTCGACGAAGCACTTGGGGGTGATTTGATTCTGGACGAAGATGTTGTTGCAATGTATAAACACATACTTGTCTGTCGCAGGTTTGACGAAATTGCTTTTAAGTTGCAACGATCTGGTCGAATGGGCACATATCCGGAAAACCGTGGGCAAGAAATTCCATCACTCGCTGCTGCCTATGTTCTGCAGGAAAAAGACTGGATGGTCACGTGCTATCGAGAAAACGCAGGGTTGTTCTGGCGAGGTTTGCCGATGGAAAAAATCTTGTTGCACTGGATGGGCGACGAACGCGGAAATCATATAGACGAATGTAATGTCACACCACTTGCCATTGCAATTGGTTCACAAATGTTGCACGCAACAGGTTTGGCTTGGGCAAACAAGTATCAGAAAAACGGTGCTATTGCCTGCACTTTCTTCGGAGATGGCGCGACAAGCGAGGGTGATTTCCATGAGGCTGCAAACTTCGCTGCAAACCTAGATTTACCCGTCATTTTTGTCTGCCAAAACAATGGGTGGGCTATTTCAACACCAACAAAGGTTCAATGTTCTGCACCAACCGTTGCACAGCGTGGTTTGGCATATGGAATGGAATGCATCCAAGTTGATGGAAACGATTTGTTCGCAATGGTCAAAATATTAAAGTACGCCGCAAAAAACGCGCGTATAAAAAATCGACCAGTGTTTATTGAGGCACTCACCTATCGATTGGGCGATCACACGACTGCTGATGACGCAAGACGGTATCGAGACACCGACGAACTTTCTATGTGGGAAAAACGTGAACCAGTTATTCGATTGCGTAATTACCTTGAGCAACGAGATCTTTGG
>PVBE010026947.1_pt1 | contig 16593 bp, 10 predicted proteins | sample 1631181 | NCBI WGS metagenome assembly PVBE01 (sample SAMN08397723, study PRJNA350692) | Marine metagenome, whole genome shotgun sequencing project. | isolation source: water | place: Pacific Ocean | collected 2012-04
CCAGAAGTTCAAACAGAGCTGTACGGGCTCTTAGTACAAGATCTAGATGCAGCAGTGCAGAAGATGATTGTAATTGGTGCATAGAGCAACGTTAGTTTTTCTGATGAAGAGATAAAGTCTTATTTGCGTGAGCTAGACTCCGATGATGAGTTTGATGATGTAGAACTCAACGAGGCAACATTAGCGTCAGTGTCTGGCAGCTGCTGTCCTTTTCATCACCCATTAGGCGGCGGCTGAGTTATGATGAATATGAGCTTAGTTTACTGAACTGGCAATAGAGTTATTAAAGGTCGAGACTAGAGATGAATACACTGATCCTCAGCAATTACTTACAAGCCTTGATTTATCACAAGCCTTTACCAGACTAAAATTGACCTTATATACCTGGCAAATTCTTGCCTGTTAGATGCTCATACTGGTAAGCACTTGATAGAAGCAGGCTCTGAAAATAGTTAAGCGGTACTGAAAAAAACTAGCCATCAACTTCTTGCCTCTAATCAATACCTATATCTCCTTTACTAATCATCAGAAGCTGAACGAAATGTCACCATCTCTGATTCCATTTGTTTTTTTAAATCGCACCACAATCTGATGCCACTCGTCTGGTATTTGATTGAGCCTTACATCCCAATCACATGGTAAGCGTATTATCACACCATAAAAAGCTCTGATCCAGCTCACACAAAACTGTGACTCAGATCATCTCATCAGAGCATAAGGCTGTTACAAAAGTAAGTATTGAAAAGATGGATTCAATTTATCTGTGCGAGCACCATTCTGAGATCGCTGTCCTTCTTTATCAGCTGCTCGCAGATTTGCTAGGCGTCCGTCTGAGCCTTTCCGAGCCAATTCAAGGGCAGCGTTATTAATCGGGCGAGTATTTCAAGGAACATACCGATTGGTTCGCGCCCGGCATCAAGAAGTTCGACGAACACACCCGCAACGCTGTTCAGCGCATCTATCCCCTGATGATTTATCTCAATGCGGTGGACCGGGGCGGTGAGACTTGTTTTAAACCTCTTGGGCGTTGCTTCACGCCGGTACCAGTATTGGGGCTTGTTTGGAATACCCTGCAGGGGGAATCACCCCAAACCCCTGCACCCTGCATGAGGCGATGCCGGTGGAGGTAGGGAGCAAGTGGGTCCGGGCTCAGACGGGGTGTAACTGCTGAGCTGCTCAGCTAGTTGCTTCGGTGTGCTTCGGTTGTCGATCACGACATCCATCAGGGGGCGCTTTCGCTTTAGTGATCATTGAATAGCTCTGTTTCTTTACGCGATCATCCATCGTGGTCTACTTGCTGATCGCATTGCTGGGCTGGGTCACAATCAACTAATCACACCTCACTGCGAAGACCGATGCATTTGCCTTCCAATAACAGTTGGAACAACAGCATCGCTTGCGGTGCTCCAGCAAAAAGAGCTAGTGCAGCATCGAACCAATGATGATCGATTTGATGCATCTATTCTTCCAGCTAGCTTCTTTAATTAAGAAGTGAATATCTCGCTACCGTGTTGAGCAGAGTTTAGTCATGGATGCTGCGCACAGAAGCTAGATATTCGCATCTGATCTCAACAAGACTTTGATGACTCATCTCATCTTCATTTAATGAAAAGTTGCTTCATGATTTAATTCTTAAATAGTGAGACTGTGTACTTTTTTTGTTTCACGGGGTAGGGATGTGATAAAACCAGTCACAATAAACTATGCAAGAAAAATATTCTATATGTAATTCCATTTTATTTTCTAGACTTTTCTCTATGGCTGTCTATATTGGTTCAAATACTATTCGAAAATGAAATTCAATTTTTTTCAACTTGCCGATGATTGTCTTGGTCAGTGGATTGAGAGCTCAGCGAAGAATCTATCCTTAGAGCGATCAAGAGTTCTTATTCAAGAAGGAGAGCCAAGTGAGAATATTTACGTTTTGCGTCGCGGTAAGTTGACAGTTAAAACCTCTACTCAAGCTGGAGAGGAGGTTTTGATTGCTCAGCTGGTTGATGAAGGAGCATTGGTAGGGGAAATGTCTTTCCTTGAATCCAGGCCTCCTGTAGCGTCCGTTACGGCTGAGCCCGGGAGTGAAATACTTTTTGTTAGTAAAGAGAAGCTGGATAAGGCTATTAATTGTGACCTTGCATTGGGACGAGCCTTCTATCATCTTATGGCTCAGAAGCTTTCGCAACAGATTAAGGGTCAGAATGCAATGATCCATTCATCCCCGCGTAACCCGGTTGAACCGCTTCGGAAGGTATTGACTCTTTTCGGCGATCTTGCGGAATCAGATGTTGCATGGTTCTCGACCAATGGAAGTTTATATCGTCTCAAGCCTGGTGAACAGTTAATTCGGCAGGGTGCTTTACTGCCTGATGTTTACTTGATTCTTGCAGGTGAGGCTAGCGTCAGTATTTTGATCGATGGGGAGGACAAAATTATTGGTAAATCCACGCGTGGAGAAATGCTAGGTGAGATGTCGATGGTGAATAGTGACGACAAAAGTGCAACGGCAAATGTAAGAACGACTGATGGTATGGAGGTTGTTGGAATAGGAAAAACTGTGCTTCAGGAGAATATTATATCCAATATAGGTTTTGGCATGCGTTTTTATAGAGGTATGGCTCGAATGTTGTCTCAGCGAAGTCGCGATCAACTTGCAAGTGTGGGAATGGCATTTGGCAGCCAGCAAAAGGAGCTGCAAAGTAATCAGGATGGCTCAGACCTCGATGATGAGATTGACTTTGAGATGATGTCTAGTATTACTACAGCTGGTACACGATTTGACTGGCTTTGTAAGCAGTTCCAGAACAGAACAGCAAAGAAAGTTTTAGGTCAATCCTGATGAATTCAAATACTCTTGCTACCGGCCAGTATTGCCAGTGGTCTTCACGACCTCAATTAATTCAAACAGGTGAAGTCATTTTAGTTGCTGAGTTGACTGGTTCAGATGGCAGCATTTTGCAACGACATAGCGTTCTCAGATTTAAGCAAGGAGACATTATCCCTGCATTGTTTGAGAGTAAATCACAACTGACTTTGGTATTCAAAGCCATTTCTGCAACCGTTTTACAGGATTGTAAATTTGACGAAATGGAAGTGAATGATCAGACATGTTGGACATCGCTGACCCGTAAATTATTGGAGCAGAATTCAGATATCTTTTTGGAACATCAAATATCTAGTGCTGATTCTTCTGAACGTTCGTTGGCAACTGACTTTCTAAATCAAGTTAGTGCTTTACTTTTCTTGCAAATCGATGAGCAAAAGCGTCGACTGACTAATTTTGAGGCCATCGGGCCCCGTTCTGAAAGACGTTTGTTCTTGTCATTTGATTCAGCTAGTGATGAAGATATTGATTCAAAAGATGAAATCAATGCTCCCTCTGTGGGATTAAATGATCAAAATGATTACTTGCTTAGCGCTTTAGAGCTTATTGCAGGTCGTTTAAATAGAACTTTGAAATATTCAGTTGATGAATCTGACAATCCTCGTCTTAGCTTGAACAAGACCCTTGACCGAAGTGGATTCATTCATCGTGAAGTTCTTCTGACTGAGATGTCATTAGACAAGGATTGTGGCCATCTTATTGGCTTTGTTGAAGACAATGATCGAATGCCGATTGTACTTTACTCAGATAATGACGAATATCAGGTCTGGCAACCAGGTGCGATGGATAAACCTTTGCCAATGGATGAATCAACGGATATTTTGAATCAACTCAACCCACGAGTTGTAAGCATTTTCCCAGGTTTCTTGCCTAAGGACCTAACCACATTGGGACTGCTTAGATTTTCTTATGGTCAACCAAAGCAAACACAGAACTACATCATTGCTGGTGTTTTGGTTGGTCTTGCGATCGGTTTTTTGCTCTCCATAGGGAAAGAAGTTGGGGCTGCAAGGTGGATCTTTGGTATGGGTGGGACTGGACTGATGCTTGGCGCCACACTCGGTGTTCTCAGCGGTGGGTTTCGGACAGCTGTGGGTGTGATGATTCTCTCCACATTTCTTGGCCTGCTCACCCCAACGTTTAATACGATTATTACTAATCAGGCACTGCCAGATAAGGATCTTGGTCTCCTTCTTCAGATTGCGGGCATTTTGATCGTCTCTGGATTAGCCACTGTCTGTATGGAATGGACCAAAAGTAAGTCTTTGCAGATAGCCCAACAGCGGGGCGCTGTTCGATCGCAATTCGCTTCAATGCATCGTATGTTGACACTTTCCACTGACTTTTTTCGAAAATATAGTTTTGGCGATTTACAGCTTCGTTTTCAAGCAATTGATGAACTTAGAAATGAAATACAGTCGCTACTAGAAGGAGGCCTGCTGCGCACTGCATTGACAAGTATCTATATACTTTTCATGCTTAGAATTAGCGTCAAGCTGACAGTTTTGGCAATCGTCATCGCTTTGATGCTGATGATTCCCACAGCGATAGTTGGATTGCAATCAAGACCACTTATGAGACGACAAGAGGAAGTTGAAGGTGAAGCTCAGACACGCAATTTAGAGCTAATCAGCTCGGTATCAAAGTTACGTTTGGCCGGAGCAGAATCATCTGCTGCTCGTTGGTGGGGACAGAGCTTTAGGCGCATCACCACAATTGAAATGGCCTTGGATGCAAAGGAAGCAGTCTCGAAACTTCTACAAAGTTTGGTTCCCAATTTGGGTAATCTACTTTTGTATATCGTGATCACTAAGTTGGCTTCTGAAGCCTTGCAGAATCCAAACCTTAACTAACCTAATGCAGGTCAGCTTTTAGGATTTTTCTCTGCATTTGGCACTTTCATTGGAGCAATGGCAAGCCTTGCTGGGTTGATTGTTGGGGCATTTGATATGCCAATCATCTACGAACGTGCTCGTCCAATATTAGATGCAAAGCCTGAAGCATTAGATGATCTGGCAGAACCTGGTATTCTTATCGGTGGCTTATCACTTGACCGAGTAAGTTATCGTTATAAAAGTGATCTACCACTGACTCTTGATAAGGTGAATGTTGAAGTGGAACCTGGAGAATTTGTTGCTATTGTAGGACCTTCTGGGTCAGGGAAAAGTACGATTGTCAGAATGTTGCTAGGTTTTGGTGACCCTGAGGAGGGTACTGTTCGATTTGACGGTCAACCGTTAAGTGGATTAAGGAAGGATAGAGTTCGACAGCAGATTGGAACTGTGATGCAAAATGCAAGTGTATTTGCAGGAAGTATGTTTGAATGCATAGCAGGTGGAAGTTTGATTACGCAGGAAGATGCCTGGTTAGCGGCTGAACAGGTAGCCCTTGCAGATGATATAAGAGAGATGCCGATGGGCATGCAAACTGTTATCCCAGAAGGAGGTGGCACCCTTTCAGGTGGGCAAAGACAAAGATTATGTATAGCGAGGGCACTTGTCAGGAAACCAAATATTCTTATTTTCGATGAAGCAACTAGTGCACTTGATAACGGTACTCAGAGGCTAGTTACTCAAAGTCTTGAAGCGATGTCAATTACAAGAATCGCTGTGGCTCATCGATTGAGCACGATACGTCATGCAGATCGAATTTTTGTTTTGGACTCTGGCCAGGTTAGGCAATCTGGTAATTTTGATCAACTTATTCAACAAGATGGTCTTTTTGCTGATCTTATGAAGAGACAGATGGCCTAGCCCACGTAATGCATGGTTTCTCTTTCCTCTCTCTTATATCTTTACTCTAATGTCATTATTTCGCAAAAAAGCTCTTGATGCTCTTTCAACTCCTGAACAGCTTGATCAGCCGTTACAGCTTTTACGGCCTGGCTATTGGGCCTTGTTGATTGCTCTATTGGGTTTTGGTGGATATATGCTCTTTTGGTCAGTTTTAGGACGTTTACCTGTGCGGATTAAAGGTAAGGGTGTGTTGACAACCCCAAATACAATGCATCTTATCCAGGCAGAAACATCTGGTCGTGTCAGGAGTATGTCAGGTGACTTAGGTATGTGTGTTCAAAAAGGCGATACGCTTGCCTTAATAGAACCAGTACGACTTCAACTAGAGAAAAAGAAAGCAGAGGATGAGCTTAGTCTGCTCATTGATGACGATACTAGTGAGGAGCTTTATGCAAATGATCGCCTCTTACTTAAGAAAATTGAGGTAGATAGAGTCGATTCGCTTCGAGCTAATGGAGCCATAAGCGCTGATGATTTGTCACGTCGTTATCAGGATCTGAGAGCCTTAGAATCTCAGCTGCATGCAGAGGATAACCGCCGCGATCAGAGTATTCTTCAACAAAAGCTAGCACTTAGAAATATCATAGAGGAAATCAATCAGACTGCGCTTGTTAAGGCAACTGATGATGGTTGTCTTATTGGTAGACATGTTCAAAGCGGTCAAATGGTTCAAGCAGGCACCACATTGTTTGAATTAGATACACGTGACACCTCTGAAATTATGACAAGCTATGCATTTTTCCCCGCCAAGGATGGTAAGCGGCTAAAAATAGGCCAACTCGTTAGGGTAACCCCTACTACTACAAAACCTCAACGACATGGAGGCATCCAGGGGGTCATCACATCGATTAGTCCGTTACCAGTTAGTTATGACTCACTGAAACTAAGGCTAGGCGATGAGGCCACCGTTAAAAATGTTAGCAAGCAACAATCTTCAGAAGGATCATCATCTCCACTTATTGAGGTCACAACATCCCTTGAAAAGGATAACAGCACCATTAGCGGCTATGACTGGGGAGGAGGTAATGGACCTGATCTCCAACTGACACCTGGCACCACGACAAATGTAAGTGTAATTGTTGAAGAACGTCCACCAATTAGCTATGTAATTCCTATCTTAAGGGATCTTAGCGGAATTTATTGACCTTTACGGCACTAAAACAGTGAAGCTTTGGAGTGAACTCAACCAATTTTGGATCAGTCAAGCAGCCAAATATAATGGTACTTGGATCCGAACACCAACAGTTCTTCAAATGGAGAACACCGAATGCGGAGCGGCTGCTTTAAGCATCATTCTTCAGCATTATGGCAAGTATGTTCCTCTAACACAGTTAAGGGAGATGTGTGGTGTATCTCGTGATGGAAGTGATGCGGCAAATATAATTCTGGCTGCTAATCAGCTAGGTCTTAAAGGTCGAGGTTTCAAGAAGGGCTTAGTTAAGTTGAAAAAATTAGAATTGCCTATTATTATTTTCTGGGAATTTAATCATTTTTTGATTCTAGAAGGTTTTGTTGGTAATAAGGTCATGCTCAATGACCCCGCGATGGGACCACGATCAGTTTCAGAGGAAGAATTTGACACGAGTTATACCGGTGTGTGTCTAGTCCTTGAAACTACTGATGAATTTATACGTGGTGGAACGACGCCAGAATTGTGGCCGATCGTTTTTCGACGAATGTTTTCAGAACGCTTTGCATTGATTTTTACTCTACTTGCAGGACTATTGCTTATTCTTCCACAATTAGTGATGCCAGTCTTTGCACAGATCTATATGGATGAGGTTATTGGTAATCAGTTGGATCAGTGGCTAAAACCAATGCTTTGGGCAATGGCCTTAACAATTAGTTTTCAAGCCGTTGTTCAACAGTTACAACTTTTCAGCACAAGGGCCCTTGAGAAGCGATTGAGTAGACGTTTTGCCGCTCAGTTTGAACGTCAGGTGCTCTCGCTACCTGAACGATTTTATGCTCAGCGTTATGCAGGTGATATTGCTCTTAGAGTTCAATACAACAATCAGATTTCTGATTTTATTGCTAGTCAACTGATTCCGCTAGTTACTGGGATTGTGTTGCTGTTTTTCTACCTTATTTTAACGCTTTTGTACAGCCCTTATCTTGGGCTTATCGTATTTCTCACAACAGGTATTAATGCCATTGTTGTTGGATTTAACCTCAGGTTTTTGAAAGATTCAAGTTTGCAAATAAGTAAGGATGGAGCCAAAGCAGGTGCTGTTGTTATTGGGGCTGTAAGGGAAATTGAATCGGTTAAGTCTGCAGCTATTGAAGGAGATATATTTAAAAGATTTAGCGGCTACCAAACACGTCTTTTGAATTTTAGTCAAGAGATAAGCATGCGAAATGCTCGCATGCAGATGATTCCGAGTTTAATGACAACTCTGAATGAAGTCGCTATCCTTACTGTAGGATTTTTGCTTGTTCTTAATGGCCAATTGACTCTGGGTATGCTTCTCGCAGCCCAAACAATTGCGGCTAATTTGAAAAAACAAATTGAGGAAGTTATTGCATTTGTAAGGTCCTTGCCGGAATTCTCAGCAAATGTTCTTCGTCTGGAGGATGTTCTCGAGCAACCCATTGATCCTGTCTTAGAGGATAATAGTGCTAAGCGTGCTTTCCCGTCCGACCGTATTCGATTGTCTGGAAAAATTGAGTTGCGTGAGGTCAGTTTTGGGTATGTCCCTGTCAAGGAAGCATTAATTAAAAATCTGAATGTTTCTATTAGGCCAGGAGACCGCATTGCCTTTATAGGAGGTAGTGGTTCTGGGAAGAGTACTATTGCCCGCTTGATTGCTGGTTTGTATCAACCTAGTGCTGGGGAGATCCTTTATGATGGAGTTCCACTGATTGATATTCCAAGATCAGTCGCAATTGCCTCTATCGGGATGGTGCAGCAGGATATATCTCTTTATGGTTGTAGTGTTAGAGAAAATTTGAGTCTCTGGAATTCAAGCATCCCAGATATAACTCTTAGGAAGGCTTGTGAGGATGCAAACATATTAAAAACAATACTTGAACTTCCAGAAGGACTAGAGACAAAACTTTCTGAAGGTGGTCGCAATCTTTCAGGAGGTCAGAGGCAACGCTTAGAAATAGCGAGAGCTCTTGTTCAGGATCCAGCAATTCTGATTTTGGATGAAGCAACTTCGGCTTTGGATGCAGAGACAGAACGCTTAGTCGATGAAGCATTCCGAAGAAGGGGTTGTACGCAAATCATTGTTGCCCATCGACTCAGTACAATTCGAGATGCGGATGAGATTATCGTTTTAGATCATGGTGAAGTTGTCCAAAGAGGAACTCATCTTGAAATGTCAGCCATAGATGGCAGCCCTTATTCATTATTGCTTAATGAGGTTGCTGAGGTGAGTTAATATCTCTCTTTTTCTATTGATTAATATGAGAGGCAATACTATTTTTATTTATCTACGACTAGTGTTGAACAAATGTCTCTTTATTTTTCCTCTGGTTTGGTTGTTCTTAACGGCTGATCAAGTTGATTTTGCGTGAGGAATTTGAGTAAACTATTGCGTTCATGTGAAATATCGCCTATTAAGAGCAATCCCTCTAGTTCATTGGCGCGCTTGACTAAATATCTACAGGCAGACACCTTGTTATCTTCGCTCAATTCTCTTGTATAGGTGTGGACTCTCCCGTCTTTTTTGGTGCTGCCATCAGCATTGATACCTATGCCTTGTAGAAACAAGACAGCGGAGAAAGTTTCCAGTGCTTTAATCATACCAAGGGTATCAGCAATTAACTCATCAAAAAGGTTTAATCGCATTTCCCCGACTAAACGCCTAGTGGCAATATGAGTAAGTTCATGTTCTAGTCGCCACAGCTGTGACAGCTGAATCCATTTTTCCTCTGTAGGTTTGCCTGGAATGATATTTGCGGGTAGAGAGCTATAAGGAGCTCGGTGTAGAATGATTAGTTCTGCTCTTTCATTTTGATTGATGGTTCTTATCAAACCCCAGTGTATTAACCCAGCAACGGCCTGAGCATGTACCGATGATTGGATATCTGCTTGTTCGCAGCGATGAGCTAGGCAGAGAAGAATATTTCTAAAATCATCGTGATCATCAATTTCAATTACTGGATATGTACCGCATGGATGCTTCACAAGTTTAATTGTAAATCCTGACGGATCATTTAATTCAAGGCAATTTTCTTTCTCTTGTGTCTTAACCATTCTGCCGCGCAACACTAGCCGCTTGTAGCAGTCAGAGCTGCTTGCTCCATGATGTGGCTTTATCCATAGCTGAGGAAGGTGGGTACGCAGATGATTAAATCTATGCTCTTCAGGTGTCTCCATCAACCAGTGTTGCCACCAGGCTAAACTGAAGGGAGGGATTAATGGTAATTCTGGCCATGGAGTTTGTGCTCCAGTAAATGCTCTGCAATAGTCCTTAAGTGTTTCTACTTTTCTTGATCCAGATTTCATTGTGCATCACTTTTGAATCGAATTTTCAATGAATCTTTCCATTGACGTGCAGCAACGGATCTTTGGTAAAGAGTGAATTCAGCTCCTGTTGCAGATCAGACGGAACTGACACACTTAGAGCTTTGAAGTCGTCGAGTTTCGCCATCATTCAGGAAGATGCATTTTATCCCCTCATTTTGTTGTACTATCCACCATTCTGACATTCTACATTGTTTTTCGTAAGGTCAGTTTAGACTCAATGAGTTGATGTCTTCCCACTTTCTGTCCATAAGGCAGCAGAGATTACTACCAATTTGGAGGAACAATAATTTCTCATTCATGCTCGTCAAGCCTGGTTAAAAACTTGACCAAACAGCAGTCAATCAACTAGTGACTCGGATCAAAGACCCTTTACCGGCCCCCAGTCTCCACTCAATTGAAATGCTGCCCAAACATATGGCTCACGCCATAGCGGAATCGGGTGGTTACGAAACTCTTCCTGCGTTTCAGCCAATGCTCTTCCTTTGCCTTCTCCAGCTTTCAAACGTTTATAAAAGCTCTCCATAAAAGCCGCTGTAGCAGCATCATCAACATTCCAAAGACTCAGTAAACTACTTTTCGATCCTGCTACTGTAATCGCTCTTTTAAGGCCATAAACCCCTTCTCCCCGTTTGATATCTCCAAGACCCGATTGGCACGCAGAGATCACAACTAATTCTGTTCCATCTAAATGCAATCGAGCAAATTCAAGAGCAGTAAGGTAGCCATCATCAGATGAATGTTTTTTGGGTTTATTTGCACCTGCTAAAGCGATTCCACTGCGCAAGAGTGGATCCTCTCCTGAAAAATTACCTATTTTAACCCCACCACGATTATCCTTATTATCCTCTGCTATGGGATTTGATTTTTTCTTTTGATCTGGAAGATAAAATGCATGTGTTGCTAAGTGTAGGATTTTAGGATTTTTTACCATTTTGACTTGGTTGGCGGTTGCATTAGCTTGCATCAAAAGATCTCCTCCAGTAATCGCGGCGATCTGCTCTCCCTCAATTTCTGTTCCAGGCAATGGTGCCCAACGAAGCTCATACTCAAGAGCTGAAGAGCGCATTAACGATGTATCTGTTTGTTGTCCAAAAGTTGAATTAGAGTTATTCTTTGTCATTGTATTATCATCGTATGAGGGATCAGCAATGATCAGAATCTTGTCACTCGACTGATTATTTTTCTTTTGTATTTCCATTAGTTCACGGCCTGTAGTCAATAGGCGTAAATTCACCTTGTTAGTCAAGTAAATGCTTTCAGTTTTGTCTTTTAATGCGGCAAATGGAAGACGATTAAGTTCTCCATCTGGAGAAATAAACCAGGTTTTTGCTCCACCTATTGAATCAAGCAACGGCTCTATAACTAATTGAGCCATTCTCGCTAGCTCACGCTCAGCTGCATACAATTTAGCAATCGCAGAATAGGTCCTAGCTACCGATGCATCAATTTCATTCGCTTCACCTAAGTCCACGTAATGAGTTGTCCCATTTGCTTTTAGAATCATCGCAATATAACGATCACCATTTTTTCTATTTGTGTTAAATCGTTTTTGGCTCTGTCCATCATAAAGATATTCATATTTTTGAAATTCAATTAATACCCCGTCGTTTGGCAGGGTATTTGCTAATTCATCTAACGAGACTGGCTCATGTTCAATAGAAGGGAGCAGTCGATATAGTTCACGCTCTAATTTCTCACGATCGAGTACGAGTTGCTTCCTTTCCTCCTTGCCAATAGAGAGATTGGCAAGCTTTCCAGTTATAATATTCAAATTATCAACCACGGATCGATTGCTGCTATCCAATAACAAAAGTCGACTTTGTATTTTTTCAATTTGAGCTAGCAGGCCGTGGCGATTTATTCGTTCGTAAAAGCCCAAGTCCGCTAAAGCTTTAGTTGCTTTTGATCCGTACCTAGGGATATCATCTCTCCATGAATACCTTATTGCCATATTAGGTAGGTAATGATTTATTGTCGAATAGAAAGCACTGCTCCTTAAGTTTCTGGGTAGGAATGGCGCATCTCGCACTGTTCGTGATATTTGATTTTCTATTGCGGTTCTAAATTCTTGTTCTGCGCGAATTCCATCGCCTTCCCTTATTGCTATTTCGCCTCTTTGAATTAAGGGTAGGATCAACGATTTTCTGTCATTTGTACGAAGTAAGACTTCATATCGTTTTTTGCGTAATTCACCAGCAGATTTCCAATCCGCCTGATTACGCTTAAGATAGGCATATTGTGAAAGTTGGCCTAGAGAATGGCTGTCCTCACCTGATACATATGGCTTTGCAATAGCAATCGCCTCCTGCATTAATACTTCTGCCTCACTATATTCTTTTATAAACATCCTTTGCATTGCATAGGCCGCTACATCTTTTGATAGCTGTTTTTGAATGCCAGGGTCATTGGGATGGCCTTTAGCTTTTTTTCGAGATCGGATTAGAATCTCCTTTGATATAGCATCTGCTTCTTTAAGCATCTTTAGAGATATATAGCTTGATATAAGGCTTTTTTGCGATTCTATAGACCGAGGATTATTTTTATCCAGGTGCTTGACTATATCGTATGCCTCTTGGCTTTTGATTAATGCTCGTTGGTGTTTCCCCAGCGAATTATATAATCTTGCTTGTTGTTGAAGTATCGAGCCAACTAGATGATGGTCATTCCCAAATTTATTTATTCTAATCCTTAGAGCATCTTGTAAAATTTTGTCAGCATCTGCCATTCTGCCGTAATAGCGGTACAGAATTGCAAGATTGTACATAGTAGTCGCCATGATTTTTCCATATTTCTCTTCATTGCCATTGCTAAGTTCAAGGCCTCTTTCATAATGAAAAATTGCTTTTTTATCCTTGTGGTCTTGTGAGTAGGCGATGCCAATTTTATTGTGTAATATTTGAAGCTGATACTGTTTTGTATTGAATGACGTGTTCTCTAGGCTAGAAATAGCCTGCTTATAGTTAGTAATTGCTTCTTTAATTTTTCCCCATTGTTTGTATGCGTCGCCAATGACACGATAGGCTGATGATGTTTTCTGATGTTCTGGTCCGTACTCCTTATGTTTTTGCAGCCATTGCACTGCTTCTGACCATATTGCAATAAATTCATTAAATTTTCGTTCACGTCGAAGATAGTTTGCGCTTTTGAGTATTCGTTTGACTTCATCAGCAGAAGACTGAGATTTTATTTTATTAATGGCATCTCTTGTTTTTTCACTATACTGTATTGATGCATTGTTTGTTCTTGCTGCTATTATAAAAGTATCATTATCTATGGCGGTAACGGGCATTGCATGTCCAGCCGAAGCAAAAAGACAGCATGTGGCGATTATGATTGATTTCATATGTTTTGGCTAGCAAACTGCCCAGATGCTTTTCACATTATGGCAACGCCTGAGGTGAATAAAGGGTTCAGATACATTTCGTCTGATTCCCCCTTTGTGTTATGTGTCGGCCTTTCGATGGTTTGCTTGGAAAGTTAAATTGGAAATGTTCTCTCTGGCTCAGTTAGTCCTTCAAATAGAACCAGTATTTTATTTGAAACTTAAGCTTGTGAGTCTTTGACCTTTCTCCTTCTGTGTGTTTGTCAACCATCGGAGCCTTTTGGTATGTCGATGACGTGGATATCGACTGTGTGACTAGTTTATTGTTTACTTGATCAGGGATTGTCTAAGGCCCAAGCCCTTCCGTGCACCTGTCAATTGTTCTGATCGGGAGTGGTCCGGCTCTCTGGTGATGACGTTATTGGTGGTTGAGGAACCGCTTTACTCAATGAGTTCAGTGCTTTCCATCGTCGCCGTATTGGAAGGGGGGCGATAATTCTTTATCTGGACTTGCATTGAATTGATTGGTTCCCCTTGGTGAGGTCTTGTTAAGCAGCCTGTGATCTGAACCATGCCTGTTGAAGACTTTGGCAATGCCTTTTCGGTGAGGTTGGGGCATTCTGCGGATAGAACCGAAATGCTGCTGTGATCTCTTCCATTCGCAACACCCTGATTTTTGCGGCCTCGCTGCTGCTGGGCGTAGGCTTTTTCCCTGTTTCGGTCCTGTCCCAGTCTCGAAGCACCTTTCCAGGTAGAAGGATTGGCGGCGCTACGCGCGGTGGGTGCTCTGCGCGTCAGATCATTCACCTTGTACCGGATTCAAGTGTGTTTGCTCCAGGGCCATCGGGGCTTATTGGTTGGCTTGAAGGACCCTCCCCAGATCCAAGGCCACTCGAGGTTTCGCTTCGAAAGCAGAACACCCCTTCTCCTGTGTTGAGCCGCTCTATTCCCTCTACAGGCTCCCGGCTTGTGCTGCTGCGTCTACCCCAGGCGCATGCACTTCCCCTGGTCTGGGAATCGAGTTACCAATGTGTTGATTCATCAGCTAATGATCAGTTTGGTTTGTTTGGTGCCGAGGGTCCGCCGGCCAAAAGTTTGCTGGTAGTTGATTCGGTCCCTGCTGATTCCGCTGTTCAGAGTTATCTCAAAGGCATGCTCATCAACTGTGATTCCACTACATCTGCGGCAATGATTTCCCATGTGTTTGCATTAGAGGATGTTCTCAGCGCCCAGTGGCCCGAGGTGTTGCCGGTGGTGTGTCTTTAAAACCATCGTCATAGCCCAGCTCGAACACTCTGAGGGGTTCTTGCCGTCCTTTTATGGTCATTTCATTTCTCCCCAGTCGTTCATGGTTGTCTTGTGAAGGCTTTCTCCCGCTAACAGCAGGGTTGTGGAGGACGCGAGCACCCGTACATATCCTTGGTGCCGTTCCTTGTGCAAACTCTCCAGGCGTGATGCGCAGTTCACCGTGTCTCCAATAACGGCGTATTCCAGTCGTTCCCGACTGCCCAGAGATCCGGTCAGTACAACCCCAGAGTGGATGCCGATTCTGAGGCGCAAAGCAGCTGCACCCCGTCTCTTCAAGGTTTGATTGAGATCAGAGATTCCAGCTTGAATGGACCGTGCCGCCGCCAGCGCTTGGGCAGCGTCTCGACTACTTCCCGCTGAGACTGGAGCCCCAAACACGGCCAGCATTCCATCTCCAGTGAACTTGTTAACCATCCCTCCGTGGCTGGTGACTGCCTGCACAGAAATGGCCATCCCTTGGTTGAGCCAATCCGTCAGCTTTGATGGACTGAGTTGCTCCGACACTTGAGTGAAGTTGCAAATGTCGCTGAACAAAATGGTCACCGCTTGTTCTCGGCCGCTGAAGCGTCCGTCTTTCATCAGCTCTGCGTGTTGGTTCCAGAGTTGCTTTGCCACAGCTGGTGAGGTGGCTTGACCGAGCAGTCTCCGTACCTCCTGTTGATGGTGCTGGCTGATCGCTCCTCTCCTAACGATGCCGGTGCTGCCAAACAGCATCAGTCCGGCAAGGGGCATCGCTACACCGATCCAGATGCCATAAACAAGGAGCAAGATCACTGCTCCGAGCAGTCCGCTCATGCCAAGGGCCAGCAGTACTGCGCTGCGTCGAATTCTTGATGGACCTTCTCCGATAGCGATGCCGAGGAGAATCATGGCTGCCAGCAGAAGCTGGCGTTGCAGGGCTGAGGCCACACGGATCTGGGCATGGTTGAGGATCAAAAGGTGTTGGAGCGACTCCAGTCGCTGGGCATGAAGCTCAACTCCCGCAAGCTCAAGGAAGCGATCGCCTTGATGCCAACGACTATCCGGAATCTCAAATTGATCTTTGAGGGAGGCGGCTGTGCTGCCAATGAGAATGATTCGTCCCCGAAGTTGCTCAGGCTCGTAGCGGCCCTGCAGGAGATCTTGTAAACCGACAACGGGATATCGGCCTGGTCAATCAATATCCTTGAGTAAGACTAGAATTCAGTTGGATGACCTTAAATAACAAGCCAACCGATAGCTTCCTGCTTTTGCTTCCTGAGATGTCGTACTGTTGCGAATTAGATAGTAGGGAATAGGGTCTTTGCGCCTGGTTGGATTACAATGTTGTTGATTATATCCTGAGTTTTGTTTACTACCTTCTCTGGTAATACAACAGTAGTTAGCATTCTATTCTTAGTAACTATTTTGCTGTGGTTCTATCTCTATAACAACAAGGCGAATGGTAAGGATTAGAATGATTACTTGAAGTCAGGCAGAGACTCTAACTACTCCTTTGCTTATTTAACTTGCTTCTTCAGTTCACGTTTCCTCTGAGCTTCCAACTGCTGTTGGATCTGGTGTGGAACTAGCTTTGATTTAGGTTGAGTCTTAGGCAGTGGCTTTTATTTAAGTTGTTTGCCTGTAATAGCTTGATTATTAATGCTAAACATGATGATAAGATGGATTAACTTGTCAAGGTAAAGTCTATGGCTAACCAAGTCATCAGTGAAATAGATAAGGAGCAGTGGCGAGAGCATGTTCTACAAGAAATAGTTCTTTTTCTGGGAGCACATAAGGATGAAATCTATCAAAACTATGCAAGACACCAAGAAGTGCCACTATCCATGGAGAC
>PVBE010095797.1_pt1 | contig 16592 bp, 2 predicted proteins | sample 1631181 | NCBI WGS metagenome assembly PVBE01 (sample SAMN08397723, study PRJNA350692) | Marine metagenome, whole genome shotgun sequencing project. | isolation source: water | place: Pacific Ocean | collected 2012-04
ATACTGGAACGGCACACCCGTACTAGACAGCACCGGTCTACTTAACTTTCAGCAGGTTTCCCTTAATTTTACCAACGGCCCCCCAAATGGCATACGATCAGATCAGGCGGATAGCCTCATACAAGGTACGTCTCATGTTCGCGTCGTGGGAGATAAGCTTAAGGGTCCCACTCAGGAAATGGACGAGAATGACGACGTAACCGGAAACATAATATCTTCTTTAGACGATTTTGCTCAAGTATTTAGGCTTTCGAATAAAAACTGCGACGCAGTCACAGTTAACGTCAGGGTCGGTTCTATGTCTGAATTACTCAAGGAAGAGAAAACCATAGCAGGACAACCTAAACAGCATGCCGTGGGCACAATTGATTTATCCTTCAAACCCGAGGAACTGAGCAACCGGGGCAGCAGCCTATACCGTCCCACTCCGGCTTTTTCCGAATCAGACACGTCGGGTTTGAATGAAGAGATCGCGGGTGACTCTGGAGATCTGTTAAGAACTTCTGTAATTTACATAATACAATGGAAACCAGTTTTTAATACTCCGGGGGAATACAGAGAGTGGCCATCTCTCCATAGGGGATCAAAGCAATACGGAACTGGCCCTAATTCAGAAATCACCGCGAACGAAGAAGTCGGACAAGTAGAAGAGGTTCTTTGGGGTAAAATAAGCTACGGCTACAACAAGTCCACCCGAATAAACTTCGCAAGACAGCCCGAATTAGTCAATAGGCAAGATTTCCTAGGCTGGGAAATAAGAATTATTCGCACAACGCCGGAGTCCATAACCCCCGCGATCCAACACACTACCTTCACTGATTCCCTCGTGGAACACTTCAGTACTGAGATGAGCTACCCAAATTCAGCAGCGGTAGTTTCAAAGTTCGATGCAGAATATTTCTCCGAACCCCCGAAAAGAGCCTTTGACGTAGAGATGATGAAGGTTAAAGTACCCAGTAATTACAATACCAATCTCAGAACCTATGGTCAAAACAGGGGCGGGTGTAACGAGCCAGTATTTCATAGCGAAACATACAAGGACGCAAATAACCAAGACGTTGTCAACACCAGTGGGGTTTATGTTCCGTCGATCGGTGGAGGCATGCTGCTATATAGCGGCGGAGACGCATATGTTAATGGCACAGAAGAATATTGGGACGGAAACTTTAAGGCAGACACCAACGGAGCAATCAGAAAGGAGTACACAAACAACCCAGCTTGGTGTTTTTATGACCTAATAACAAGCAAAAGGTATGGACTAGGTAAACATATAGAGGAAAACCTAGTTGATAAGTGGTCACTTTACGATATAGGCAAATATTGCGATGAACTAGTAGATGACGGAAATGGGGGCGTAGAACCCAGATTCACCTGTAACCTTATGATTACAGCCAGAGAAGAAGCCTTTAAAGTCCTAAATGACATGAGTAGTGTTTTTCGGGGTATGTTGTACTACCACGCGGGGCTGGTCCAATGTATTCAAGATTCCCCCAAGAGTCCAATTTACCAATTCACTAACGCCAATGTTCAAAATGGAGAGTTTGCATACCAATCTACAAGCAAAAAAGTAAGAAGAAACGTCTGCGTTGTTAGGTACAACGACCCAGACGATGAATTTAAACCTGCGGTAGAATACGTTGAACATCTTCCTGACATTAAAAAATTTGGAATACGTGAATTAGAGATGACAGCCTTCGGGTGCACAAGCAGAGGGCAAGCAAGGAGACTTGGAAATTGGGCTCTCGTATCCGAGTCAATGGAAACAGAGATGATCTCGTTCGCTGCTGGCCTTGAGGGCTCGTTTTTAAGACCCGGAGATATATTTCAGGTTTTCGATTATCACCACCAAAACAAGCCTCATGGCGGCAGGACTCAGAAATTTGAAATCCTTGGGGCAACAGGAGCCAAAGTAACTCTCGACAGACAAATAACCGGATTATCTGGAGATCATGACGCTTGGAAGTTCTCTATGCTTACCCCAAGTCACTACCTAGACCCATCCTTAGTCCACAAGAACCAAATAGACAGTACTGACACCTCAGAGATTAGAAATAACCTACTACAGACTGTTTACTTTAACGCCGCGCAAACCAGTCTAGTTAGCGGAATGACGACTATTCGTTTCGATTATTCCAGCCTCAATAGAAGCGGTCTAAACGGTAGGTTTGGAATTTCTTCGCAACCAGAGGGGAGCGTCTCCGAGAATTTTCCTGAGTTTGCTGTTGACCTAGACACCTACGTAACCCCAACGGGCAAGTGGCCAATTACTGGATTCAACACCCTTACGCACAATCTAACGGGAGATACCCAGTTTATATGGACCATACAAAAATCCGGAACACCAACCGCAGACGACATGACTCATAATCTATATAAGACTATGTCCATTGAAGAAAAGGAGCACAATCAGTACAACATAAAGGCGATAGAACATCAAACAGGAAAGTTTGCAATAGCTGAATCAGGTATAGCTTTTGACAGGAAAACTTTTGCAGAAACCCCGGAGGACCCAACCTTCATTAGCCTTCAGACCTCAGAGACAAACCGGTCTGCTCCACCAAACTCTATTTCGTACAGTATCGTCAGTAATACTGATCCGGCCACTGTTGGTTATCAAGTATACGTAAAAAATAGCCCCTTCATGAACGCCGATCAAAATGCGGAGGGAATCCCACACTCTACATACCTTGCTGCCAGAGTTGATAATATCGACCCGCAAGGATTTTACATTCCCCGCGAAGAAGGGAACCAAAGATACTACTTCAGGGTCTTCGCCATTAATGCAGCGAATGGCTTATCTGAAAATTTTGCTGCAAACGACATTGAAATTACGGTTCCCAAAGCCATAGGCAACGTTATAATAAGTTCATTATCTCTTATTAATGCTCGTACCCCGTTTTTTGACACGGAAGACAAGAGCACTGGGCCTCATAGCCTATCCACTGATTTTGCTTACGATACTGACGTAGGTTCAGAACCAACCCTTAACAACTACGGCCGCACGCAAAGCGGCGAAATGATAAATGCTAACCCGGTGTTTGGATGGCAGGCTGGATTCGTTGGGCTAAGACCCGGGTCAAAAGCTTCCACGAATTTTAAATATAGGTTAACCGTAAGAGAAACAAGCGATAGTCACCCAGCTTGGACCCCGGGTTCAGAATACATGACAAACCAAGTCCAATATACCCCAAATCCGAATATTTTTTACGAAATTACCGGGCTAAGCTCTGCGGGCGCTGAGACCAAGTTTCAATATTTCACCAGACTCAACAAAGACTCGTCACAAATCTCGGTCACGTACGACTCAGAAGGCAATCCGTTAAACTTATCTGACGACGGCAACTCAGCCCTGCCCTCATCCGGTCCATATAGAAAATACGACGTAGTAGTTGAAGCTCATGATGACGAAGGGTTTAGCTCTGCGACTAAGGTCGACTTCTATGACCCGATGGGTAAAGCACACCTGTGGTATCACGGCAACAGAAAAGACGTTGAGTACACTAATGCCAAAGGGTTCGACATAATGCATGTCAACAACCCGCGCCCCGGAGCTATCACCCTAGACCTAGACATCAGGAATCTTGCGTTAACCGTTCCCTCTAAAGATGTTGAATTTACCTTTAACGATGATGCCCTACCTTCGGATACGGTTGGTATTGTTGCGTGGTTCTGTAATGAGAATTTTACTGAAGATCAAATCTTAAGTCAAGTTACAGAAAATGGAGCAAGAACCCGGTTTAACGCCAATAAGGAAGGCTTTTTAACAACAGTTGGCGGCACGAGCACAGAAAATTTGAATGCGGCCTACGGCCAGTCCATGGACAGCGTTTTTGAACATGCAGCTGCCAGCGACACCCCCCATCCGCCGATCGTATACAGGAGTGTATTCAGTTTTGATGGAGTGGGTATCACAGATCCAAAAACCGCATCTTTTAATATTGGCCCATTGATAGCCGGATCGCCATCTTTTGACAAGTGTTATATGATGATCGCCGCGTTTGATTCTTTCGATCTAGGTTTTCAGCAAAAATACATAGAAGACGCTGGCGGAGCAACGGACAAAAACATAGTCTCCGCCACAAACCTCATGAGTCAGGAACTTATTTTATCTAAATTGGCCGGATCCACAGATAATACCATAGTCGTTTCAGATATAGTCGGTCGAGCCAATTCGCTAGTAGGGTACGTTAGTGTAGAAGCAATTAACGACGTTGAAGACGCCACCCAAGTAAGATGGACGCACTTAGGATTTAAAACGTATTCGGTTAAGGTGACCAATACTGTGCAAATAGAGAACGCTGCGCAGTTGTTATTGCAAGGCCTACTCCCTAGGGGGTCTCGGCTCGGCGACCGAACAGCGGCGAGCGAGTACGAGCACACAGCGAACTTCGACCCAGACAAAATAAAATTTGATAGCGGAGACGAATACATGGTCAGAATCAGTCCAAACGTAAAAAGAGTCGTTAAATCGAAGGATAAAATAGTGTGGTATTCGGAAATCAAAGGTCACACCGATCTAGACAATGCGATGAACCTTGATATATATATAATTTAATAAAATGTTAACTAGAAAAAATATATTGATTTTTTTAAAAAATGGAGAGAAAAAGCTTTTCGTACCCAGCACGGAAGAGTCCCCAGAAGAGTGTCTAGAAAGCGTCCTATCGGTTATTGAAAAGTCTGACGCGGAAGTTGAAAAACACTTTTTCGTAGACCCAGATTTCGTAGACATGAATACCGCCAGCAGCGTTTATCAAACCAAACACGGGGCGCTGATGCTGGAGAGAAAATCAATCATGAAAACTAAGATAAATGAGATTAGACGAAACAGAGACCCGCTATTCCAACAGTTAGATCTCGAGTCACTAATGGCCCTCGAGGATGATGATTTAAAAAAATTAGATAAAGTAGTAAAGACTAAAAAATTCTTAAGAGACATACCACAAAAACATAAATTAAACATGCTTCCTAGAGAAAAGGATATATTGAGGTGCAATTTATTTAATAATGTCATGTTTATCACCCTTACTAACGCCGGCAGCGGATATACAAAGCCTCCCACGGTAACTATAGATCCCCCAAATCAAGAAGATTTTATAGGTTTTACAGCTAAAGCGGTATCTAAGGTAGAAAATGATAAAATAATAGAAATTAAATTAATAGACCATGGGTCAAACTACGACTTTATACCTAACGTCTCTATTTCTCCGCCTGACTCTGAGGGGGGAGTACAAGCTACGGCTGTAGCAGAAATATCCAATATAGTTGAAATAAAATCTTAATAGTGTAATATAAGGAAGAACATCATGATCAATGCTTATGGCTCAACAGCGTCTATAGACAAAAATACCAACGTGGTCTACTCTACCACCAAGGGTCGGTGGAGCCTTATCCCAGAGGGGTCACTTATCAGGATAGCCGACGATCATGGTTTTTATACAATTAACTCTGTTGAAGAAGTATTTTATATAGAAAAGTTTCAAAAAAATGACAAGACCTCCGTAGTGATATACAAGAACGTGGGGTACAATATTCTCCCCGGCGACGTAGCCACTCTTTCTTCCAAACAGTGGAAGATTTCAACGGCGTCTGTAACCAAAGGTGGAGAGGGATTCAAGAAAGGAGATATCATCTCAATAGAAGGAGGGAGGCCTTCGGTGAATACTCATGACGGAAAACCTAACCAAGCCATACTAAAAGTCAAACAAGTCGATAGGAAAAAAGGAGGAGTCATAGAAGTGAGCATTCTTGACCGAGGAAATTATCTCATCAAACCGAAGTTAAACTATTCTGCTGACTTTGGAGTGGGCAAAGGGCTTGAAGTAAAGTTAATATTCGAAGAGTCTCCCGAAAGGCATTTGGTAGAGATGTCAGTTAATCGGATTACCAAAAACTCGACTGACTCTATTATTTATTTTGACTCGCTGGTTCCTACTTCAATGGAGTACGGCAAGATAGCCACAAAAAAACATCACGCACATCTTTCGTCCGAATATTTTGGAAAAAGTAAATACGTTGACAGCTACGAGATAGTTAACAGCTTTACCCCGCACTTAAAGATGCCTCTCTTGGCAAAAAACAGTTTATCTCCCGAGACTTTTTACAATAGGTCTTTAATAATTCTTGACGAAAGAATTAAGAATTTAGAAAAGAAATTAAATATTAATTAAGCGTTAGGATTCTTGGGGTTGTAGAGTACGCCCCCGGGACGTTTTTGCTCTAAGATAACTTTCAATACTGCCATTTCGAGACTTGCGCTCATCTCCTGCATCTCTTTCTCTCTCTGCTGCTTCCTCGTTTCTTCATTGCCGTTTTCGTCTTTGCCATCGCCCGAGCCACCTGTTCCTCCGGTAACATTTCCGTCACCCTCTACGGTTATATTGAATGTTATATTATTCGTAGATCCACCACCCATCACTTCTTGTTCCATAGCCTGACCCTGCTGCGTCGGAGCTAAAGCGGTTCCGAGTCCTACGATAGCCTCCCTAACCGAATCAGTTGTTGAAATTAGTTTATTTATTGCTTCCACGGACCCGCCGTCGTCTACTCCAGCCGGAATTCCTACGTTAGGGCCGACAAGACCGCCAGCTTGGTATCCGCGAATATGACCACCTCTGCTAGCTAAAATACTGCGCCCAGTCCCGCCTGCAGACCAACCGGGTTGGTACGACCCCGCGTTCATTTTGTGTAGAGCATGAACGCCGATCCTACTTACTGCTTGTGGGTTTAGGACGAATTCGCCACCAGTAAGTAAAGCTTGAATGTTGTCTTTACCCTTGGGGTTAACTCCGCCACCAGCAGCGCGCCGAATGACGCCACCCCTATTCATGTCAGGAATCCCAGACTCATTAACATTGACCCCGGCTACCTTAAAATCATCCGGGGTCATGCTGGTGCTCTGCCAAAAATCCGGGGCTTTTTGCTGTGGGGTCTTTGTAGGCGCATTCACCATGTCCCAACCAACCGTAAACGCAGCGCTCATAATAGCTTGCGTAGCTATAGCTTTCCTTCTCGCCTTGTAGGCCTGCGTGGCCTGATCTTTCTGTCTTAGAAAATCCTCTTTGTCATCCTCACGTTTTCTGAATGCGTCTTTTCTGGCCTGCCTCATTTGGTCGAGAGGATTCATGTTCCCGGGATCAAAAGCTTGAGCGGAGGCTATCCCTCCTTCTTGTTGACTCATGCCTTGTCCGGCGACGCCAACCATTTCCCTCATGCTGTCAGGATCCCTTGGATCTGACCCTTCGAATATAGTCGCATTCGCCACTCTTATGTCCGCGCCCATTCCGCCGCCACTTACGGAGGTGCGCGTTTGGGCCCCAAATCCCTGCCTGAATGATTGTGCAGATTCGTCCTGACTGCCGTACTCTGGCCCAGCCATCTTAATTTCTTGCGCGTCTGGTTGTTGCGTTGCTCCGTGCAGAGCCATCCCCATAGTAGCAGCCACCAATAGGCCTCCCAAAAGTTTTTTCTGCGGCCTAGTTCCCCTCGGTCCGAACACCTGCTCGTGAGTAAATCCTATCTCCATAGCCTTCCTTTGTAACCCCTTTACCGAAGTTTTCCTTACGCCTCTACTTAATGGGTCAAGATATTGCGCTTTAAATATTGACAATTCAGCATCTGTAGCTCGCGGTCTTTTTCTTTCGGAGGCGAGCCTGCCCTTCGGTCCAAACCCGGGGTCCATCCCTTCAACCGGGCCGCCTGCGGCGTATCCCCTGCTTTCTTCTGCCATGGATTCAAAAATGCTGCTCCCATGTGTTTTCATTAAATATTTTTCTCTAATATTTGTGGCTTTTAACTGTCCTTTCTTACCAATATAACCACCCTCGGCAGCGCGTAACATTTGCCCCTGATTAAGTGCCTCAAAGAACTCTGCGCCATACTTTTTAACAGAATTTTTTCTTATTACATATTCGCCCCCCTGCATGAGAGCGGGAACGTCATCTTTTAGTCCTGATCCGCCAGTAACCATACCGCCAGCATTGAGCCTCTTGATAAGTCCCCCCCTGTTCGCATACGCTTGGCCGGCCGGTAGCCTTGGGCCACCTGTTGCTGGCAGTGGCGACCCCGCGTTCACAGCCTCCATGGCGGAGGCCTGAGCGACAGCGCTCGCAAATGCTTGTCCCGCCTGCATCACCGTCATACTGAAGGTAGAGGAGCTACTAGTCACTTGCGTGGCGAAGTTAGCCCCCAATGGGCTGACGGCACCGGCGAACTGATTGCCAGCGTTAGCTAGGTTGTTCGCGGCGATATTCAACTGCCCTGCCGCTGCTTGCTCCTTCGGTTTTTCAGTGTCCATACCAAACGCTGAGGCAAACATTCTATCAATAGTATAATCAAGCATCTTATCCGCCATGCTCTTTAGTAATCCCATAGCAAACTCGTTCGCAGCTTCCTTAAAGCTCTTAGTTCCGTCTATCATTGACGTGATGGCGTCCTTGAAGTTGCTCTTAAGGTCATTCATCATCGCTCCGCCCATATTCTCCCACTCGGCGGCTGCCGTGTGCGGGTCTTCGGTTACAGCTGCTTGCGCGCCGTACATAAATCCTCCCGGAGCCGACCCCGGTTGCTCATAGTTCAACTTAGCCCTACTTTCCGCAGACCCCATCGCAGCCAAATACTCAGTTGCCGTAATCATCCCATTCTTATAATTTTCTTCCGCCATCTTAATTTCTTCGGCTCTTATTTGTCGCTCTTGGACCTTCTCAATAAGTAAATTCAGTTGATTATTATATTCTGCTTCTGTTATCTCATTATTTTCCCACTGTAGAGTTAGAGCCTGCATTTGTTCAAGCATCTCTATCCTGCGCGGGTCGTCTTGCCATTCGTCGCGTTTTACATGTGGCCGTAAACCCTGCAAAGCTTCCATGCCGCGCGATACTCCCCCCATAGTTTTTTGGCGCACATCCATTTGATTCATCATGCCCGTGTGATAGAGTCCTTCTTTCCCGGGTTGACCACCAAAAACCTGCTGCATAGACAGAAGCCCCTCTTGCGACGAAGGCGGCTTCTCGGGGAATTTTTTCTCAAACTCTTCCGTTTTCTTTTTCAGCTTGTTGGTAGCCTCGTTGAGGTTTTTCTGCGCTCTCTGTCCTCTTTCTATTTCTTCGTTTTTTTTCTCCTCCGCGTCTTTGCCTTCTAGTCCAGCCCTTTTAGCTTCAGCCTTTCGGTCTCCCACTTCTTTCGCGGCGTCCCTTACTGCTTGAGTTAGCGTTTTTTTCTCTTTAAGCCATTCCTCGTAGGCAGCGGTAACGCGCTCGTCTTTTTCATCCCTTTGAATGGCGACCCGCGCTCCCAGCGGCAAGCTTTTTTGCCGTGTTTCCCAGTCATCTTGCCCCTTTCGTGCTTCTCGAGCCGCCCGCAGTTTTCTCTTGGCTGCAAAGGTGGCTTTTTGGGCTTTTTCTTTATCCACCTTGAGGGGCCCCAGTTTCGCCTCATACTCTGCTGTCGCCTTTGCGGAAAAAGCGACATTGCCCTCGTACCGAGCTTTCGCGGACTCAAGCGCATCGACCGGTTTCCGCGCTTGAGCATACGCCATTCCCTCCCGGGAAAGGGTTGGCTCTCTGTATTCTGTGGCCCTTCTCATTATCTGATCCTGCAGGGCTCCAATTCCTGCCCTACCCGATTCGACCTTGGTTCTAAGCATGTCGTCCTTAAACATCTGTATCGACTGATTCAGCGCGGCTTGTGAAATTTCTCCGTTTTGGTAAGCCTCCATAATGCGCGACATTTGACTCACCATACCTGTATGCGCTGCCTCGAATTCCGGAGATCCACGCTTTAAAAAATTTAACTGCTGTAAGAATTCCTGTTGCAACTGCCCCATCGAATCGAATAATTTGGTTCTTATGTCGACCTTGTTTTCGCCGAAAAGAAGATTGAAGCCCGCCTCCTGTGATGCTATTGATCTGAACCGCGCCTCTGGTCCATCCTTGCCATAAACGGTCTCTGATTTTGTAGTAAATCTTTCTTTAATTTTTTGCATAAGCGCCCCGGTGCCAACTTCATCTCTGCCGTGAGCCCTAGCAGTAGCTAATTGTTCTTTTTCCGCAGCCTTAATTCTCATTACTTGCGACATTTCGCGCCATTCTCTGGTGCCTACCATTAAGTCTTTCGCTACTTGCTCTAACTCCTTACCCGCGGCTTTCCATTGCGCAGCGTCCATTTGCTGAACCCATTTATTTAAATTATTCAATATGCCCACACTCATCGCGTGCTCTTGCGGTCCGCCTCTATACCCGCTTTGTCCGATCGCAGTAGCAAAACCCGTAGTGAGGTTACCTATGTTGGTGTTCGGGTCAGTCATTAATTTTTTCATTATTGACTGGGACGCGTCAGAGAACGTCCAGAATTTATTAGTAAGCCTCTGTATCGCTTCCTGAGATTCTTGGACCACGGCGTTTAATTCGCGCTGAGTCTCCATCCAAGATAAACCGCGTGATTTAGAATCTTCGTAAACCTTAAGCATCTTGTCGGAAAATTCGTCCATCATACTCGTGGATTCCTTCGAACTTGCTCCCGTAGCGGATATTTTCTGAGCCAGTTCTCCTATTTTATTTCTGAATAACGACGTTCTTGCTTTTCCTTGCTCCAATACTCCACCTGCCCCGAAAACTTCACCGAACTCTCCCTTAAACGCCGCCAACGCCTCGCCTTCGGTCTTGTAACCCATATCACCCAGCGTAGTTTGTCCGCCGGCATACGCACCAGCCATCCCGCCTTGGTTGGCGAGAAATCTTTGGTTAAATAATTGATCGGGTTGAGTAAACTGCCAAGGGTTCCTTTCCTTCATGGCGTCACGCACAGCCTTGGGGTCATATTTCAGTCCACCCGGCAGCTTTGGTGTCTCGACCGGTTTTTCCTCCGTTGGTTTCTCGAATGTATCCTTAAATTTATCTTTCAAGCCCTCAAGCGTTTGTTTAAGTTTCTCAGCCTCCTCTGTTAGTTTTTTTAGTTCTTCCTGTGCCTTCTCCTTGGGAACGCCAGCGGCTATCGCTGCTAGCTTATCTTCCAGTTGTTTCGTTTGTTTAAAAATAAACTGTTCCACTACGTCTATCGTCGGAGCGAGTGACGCAGTATTCGTCTTCTGTTCGTCTAGTTTTCTTTTGGCCTCTCCTTTAGCCAAGCTCGTCGTGCCCACGCGTTTTTGCGCGGCCTCCAGATTCCTTTGCCACGTCCCTTCTCCACCACCGGCTGTTGCGCTTGTTGCGGAATAGCTTTTCCGTTTCCCTTCGGCCTGAAGCTTCTTTACGCGGGCGGCCGCATTTTTATATGCCTCCGACTCAGTCTTATATTGTTTCTCCAGTAATTTCTCTTTTTTATCATACGTATTTATAGTTTCTCTTATTCTTTGAATGGACGTCCGGTTTGCTTTGACCACTGCAGCGTGTTGGGCTTTAAGCGTATCTTCAGTTTCGCCCTCCGCCAAGACCACGTCGTCCTTCATGGTCTTTATCTTTTCGGACAAAGTGACGGTTTTTTCCGCTTTCGATGCCCATTTTCTGTAGGCCTCTTGTATTTCCTTACCTGATTTAAATAACTCTTCCGCGCGCTCTCTACTGATATTTTGTCCAGCTATTGAGAAGGTAGCGTCTTCTTTTTGTGAGGAGGGGTCAAACTTCAGTGGGTCCGGTATCCCCACGGCGGCACCCCCGAAACGGGGCATTTTGTGTGCACCTGCAGGAGCGTATGGGCTCTGCGCGCCAACGGGTGTCACTGTAGCAATGCTTCTGGCATTGGCATCTCCCCGAAGAGCCGCCGCCTCAATTGTTTTAAGTATTGATTCTGCGCCCTGAACAGGGGTTACTATTCCAGCGGGAGTGGTTAGGCCTGATAATTCCGGAACTAAATCAAGATTAGGCGGTGCCGCGGGTTTCTCCTGCTCTCTAAAAAGCTTAACTGTGGGTATCTTGCTCCCACCCAACCAGTCATTTAAGTATGACGATGTTTTTTGCCAAGGGTCTTCTAGGTTAGTCAGTTTTTGTATAAGCGCTGGTAATTGTTGATCAGTTTTGTACCTTTGATTCACCATGGTTTCGGCCACGTCCCTTACGCCGCCTGCCGTCGCTTCAACACCAAGCATTTGATTCATTTTGTCTAGCTTACCGGCCAACGAGTCCTTGATGCTGTCTTTTATTGCTTGCGGGACCTTAGCGCCAAAGCTCTGCAGTAAGTCAGCGTACGCCATCTGGCCTCCGCCTAAATTCCCTGTGCTCATGTTTTGGGCAACTGTTGTTAACTTTGCATCAAAATTCTCTAGAGTCGTGTTGGCTATACTCTCCATCCCCCCGCCAATCTTAAGCTTCTTCTGCATATTTATATACTGCTTTTCTAACGCTGTTCTTAACTTTATTGTTCTTAATTCTTCCTGATGAGCCTGATCAATAAGACTCATGCCCTGTCTATACTTATCAACATGTGTATTTACTGACTGCAATAAATTTCTATACATTGTTAGCTCTTTCTGAGCTTCGGTTCCCAGAGCGCCACCCTGTTTGGCGGTTACTTCTGCGTCGTCCATCGCGTCTCCCGCCTTCTCCTTGAAGGCTGTAACAGCTGCGTCAAAGGCTGCGGGCCCTTTTGCCATAGCGGCGTTCAGGTCTGCCATGTGGTCTTCAAACTTGTCCGCTAGGTCTCGCGCGTTCTTGAGTGTCGTATCCGGTTCAAGTCCTTGGCTACTTGCAGCGCCCCTGTTAGAGGCCATCAATGTCTGCATTACACCCTTAGAGAACGTCCCAGCGAACTCCTGTTGCATACTGACTGCCGCCTTCGCTCGCGCTTGTTCCGTGTTTCTTTCCGCGGCCTCGCGATCAGCCACTCCCTTAGCTTCAGCCATTCCCTCGGGAGTTATAAACTCTGACGCGCTTTTCATAAGAGCGTTTGATATCATGCTGGTTCTCTTGGTTGTGGCCTGCATAGAAAGCATGAACTGCTTAGTACCAGTGTCTACCTGATACGCAAATTCCCTAATGCGCTCGCTAGTTTCGTAAAGGTCGCTACTGAACTTAACTGTCCTTTCCGCGTTTTTATTCATGGCTTTCTCGTTCTGCTCAACCGCGGCGAGGAATTTCTCAAATTCTGCGGCGTCACCTATAACCTTTTGGTCTTCTCGCAGTTTAGACGTATCAGATCTTCCCCCAAAGACGGTTCCAAATATATTTGAAGTTTTTACCCCCTGCTTCATGGTGTCGATTATCACTTCTCTCTGCTTATCGTCCGCCCCGGCATTTGTCAAGAAAGTATTCAAATCGTCTATAGACGCGTCTAGGTCGTCTTGACCGGTGCGCCATGTCTCGTTGTTCTTTTGATCGAATGACTTCTGAAATCTTCTATAGCTAGCCATTAACTTGGTCTGACCGTCGGTCATGGAGCCTTCCTTTTCGGCCTTTAATGCGTCCTTCATAGTGTCAGCTATAGGTTTGCCTTCTGCGTCAGTCACGCCTATGATTCTCTTCCCTAGACTCTCTTTTTGTTGCCTGTGTGCTTCCGTCATTTTGGACTCGGGCGCCAATGTGGCAAATGGGGTTCCAATCCCACTGTTAGCCAGCCAAGCCCTCCACCCTCCGCCCGTCCATCCGGTCTCTGTGCCCGGAGCCTGACCATCAACCTCTTCTCCCATATTTACGAATTGTTTACCTAGATCCAACGCATCCATTCGCTTTTGGCTAGTATATTTAGCCCCCGTAAGCAGAACGCGTGCTCCGATCTCATCACCCGCTTTCATCTTTTCGCCGTATTTTTCTTGTATTTCCGGATCAAGCTGGGCCACTTCCCCCGCAAGCCTAGCCTGAAGCATCTCTTTTTCGGCCTGAGTCAGCGTGCCGGCTTGAGAAATTAATCGACCCTGTACGCTCAAAACTCCATCGATAGCTTTTATGTAACCTTCGTGCATCTTAGTTGACTTCTCTATTGAAGCTAACATATCTGGCGTAGTGTCTGTAAAAGCTGTTACTATACCGGGTATTTCCATAGCCAGCGCAACCGCTCCCGCGATAAGCACCGAAGTACCCATAGTTACTGGCGCGCCTGCGACTCCAGCGCCCATAACCCCGGCAGCTGTTGCCGCTCTTCCCGCGCCGAAACGAACAGCGCCTTTCCCCAGCAAGTTTGCGGCCCCTCTCCCCATTCCCGTTCGACCGACGGAACCAAGCATACCGGTTCCTCCCCTCAATTTTGATGCCCCCGAAGCCATCCTGTCACCCATGCCCGCCGCAAGTCCACGTCCCCCCATGCCTTCTTGCTGAAAGTTACTCACCATGCCCATCCACATGCCGGCATTACCAAGAGCCCTTGCGCTTTCACCCATGCCGCGTTGCGCTCGGCTACCGTCCCCTATAGATTCGGCCAGAGCATTTCCCGCCATAGGGGCGGCCATCATCCAGCCCATGCCTTTCATCATTCTCATCGAGTCGGTTCCACCAAACCCCATCTGCATCGCCTTTGACATCCCACTCGCTTTCGGTTGCGCCGCTATCGTACCCTGTAGCCCTTTCGGTAGTGCCGCGTGTGCCGCTCGACCTGCCTCGCCGCCTTTCATCGCCAGTTGCTCTAATTGCCGCGCTTTTAATTGCTCGTTGTAGGTCATGTTTTTGAGAATCTCATTGCGCTGCTGCATCATCCTCAGTCTTTCCTTCTCTACCAGTTCAAGCTGTTGTTGATACCTCGTCCGTGCAGCCGGCCCCATGCGACTGGGGGTGCCGCCCGGGGTACGCATCGTCGGCGCTGCCCACGGGGCATCGGCATAATTTGGAACCATCCCTCGCGCAGCCATCAATCCTGCCATATCTGGATTTGGATGCTCCGTAACAGCTTTCTTAAGTTTTGAGTAAGTAGGCTCATCTCTCGTATTACCAACCACTGCCCCCTTATAGCTTGGGGTATCTACATATGAATAATAAGTTTGTCCATAAGGAACACCCGCTTGCTTAGCCTCTCTTTTTCTATTATGATCAAGAGCGAAGTTGGGAACGTGACCGATAGCCTTCCCTACCGGCAAGCCCATTGGCGCTTTCCCCGTGAATTTTTTATGCATTGGGCCCGACTTCGCACCCTCCTTCAAGGAAATTACGCCGGGTTTGCCTGCGATTGGTGTTAAAAACTTCTTGAACTCAGCAGCCCCATACGCCTGAACAAGACCTCTAGTATATGGATCGCCAAAAATTTTATTTATCATCGACACGTTGGCTTTTCGCGAGCTCGAGCGTTTAGCGTCAGCCCGATCGACTGGCATCTTGAACATTTCCTTAAACGCGCCCGAGGGCGATTTAGATTCCTCAAAGTCGAACGTCCGATTTGCATCTTCCGGAAACGGGTTTGCGCCTTTTCCAAGAGCAGCCGTCAAACTTGCTTCAAATAAATCTCCGTGCGTGCCCGGGGGAAGCTTCGCAATTTTCACACCTTGTATTTGTTTTCTGAAAGCGGTAGCATCGTTGCCCGCAAAAACAGGCTGACCCGGGAGACCGAACATCCCGGTCTTATCCCCAACGAATATAGCGCTGGCCACAGCCTTTACTGGCTCAAGCATCAGTTTGTTGATTTGGTTAGAGTACTTAGCGCCCATTGGAGTGGATTTACCTTTACTTTCTGCTTTCCCTAAAGCCAAACTGCGTTCCTGCATGCCCTGAATGCTGACTCTCGCACTCGGGTCGACCTTGAAATTTTTTCCAGACGTTGGGCCACCCGCCCCCTTCATCGTAAATCCCATAGCCTTCGCCCCCGGACTCGTCATACTGTATTTCATGAGCATCTCTTGAAACTGCGGTAGATTCCGCGCCAACTCGCCATATCGCTTTGTCGGCCCGTCCTGCCCAAAAGAACTTAACATACCCACTCTCGACGTTACTGCCGGGGGTAAATTGAATTCTTTAGCAAAATTTGGTACAAGCCCACCAGAATAAGCGCTATGACCAAACGTCATCCTAAATTGTTTATCGTACTCTTTTGCGGCCGTGGAGCCCTTGGGCGGCAAGATTGCTGGCTGCCTCATACCTATGTCTTTGACGGTTTCTGCTTCGTTGTATACAACTCTTTGGGCAAATCCGGGGACAGACATTGACTTAACCTTTCCGGGCGTATAACCACCAGCAAGAGCCCCCGCTCTTTCTGCGGCCGCCTGTGGAGCGGGAACAAACCCACCAGCAGATGATGGTCCCTTAAATCCACCAGACGCACGTGGCGCTGCACCCGTTCTTAAAACCGCCGGAGTAACAGCCTTGGAAACTTGCGCCAGCGTTCTGGTCGCTGCAACCTGTGCATTAATAATTGCCAATACCCTTTTCTGCACCATCTCGACATCTACCGTTTCTTTCTCAATCAAATTCAGCAACCCCTTGTCTTGCTGCAATAACCCGATAATTTCCCTCTCAGCATTCACCCTCATTTGTGCGGCCTTGCCGGCTTTTGTCATACCAATCATGGCGTCTGCGGCGAATTTAGCAAACTTCGCCATCAACTTAGCGATCACAACCGTTATCATTAGCAACCCGGGGCCCGCGAGCACATCACCTATGCCCTTTAGGATTCCCTTGCCTATCTTGCCGCCCATGGTTTCCGCGTCTTTACCGCCGGGGGTTAAGCCCTTAAAAATAGTATTGAAT
>PVBE010943431.1_pt1 | contig 16592 bp, 16 predicted proteins | sample 1631181 | NCBI WGS metagenome assembly PVBE01 (sample SAMN08397723, study PRJNA350692) | Marine metagenome, whole genome shotgun sequencing project. | isolation source: water | place: Pacific Ocean | collected 2012-04
CCTGGGAAAGAAGAACTTTTGCTTCTCTCAGCTTGGATATGATCTGCTCAGGTGTATGACGCTTCTTGCTCATCCGAATCCCCCCAGGTTGGGCGGTCACACCGAAAGAATACCGAAAATACTCCCATTCAGCATGGACCGGTTTTGAGGGAGAAGATCAGCTTCTCCTCGGCAGTTTCGAATCCGGTGACCTCGAACCCGGGACTCTTGACCGTAATCACATCGATCCCCGCCGAAAGTTCGCTGGACAAGCCAACCGCTTCTGCCCGGAGGCGTAGCGCCACGGGCGTCAGATCGATGAACGGCTCCAGCGAAACGGCCAGGACGAGGGGACGGGTCTCCATGGTCTCACTCCCGCCATGCGGTTTGCGAATTCGGGGGATTCAAAATTAATTGGCGGACAGCACATCAAGTTGGGTCGGCCCTCCCTCAGGCACCGTCTACAGCAGCCCGCTCAACGTGTCGCCCGCCAAATCCTGAATCCGTCAATTTCCGGGTACTGCTTTTCAATCTGCTCAAACTTCATGCCCAAACTTCATGCCCAAACTAAGTGCAAGGATTACGCCACGGTTTCGGGCGAATCATCCAGATTTTCCGATATATAACTCCTAACTAATCAACGGCTTATAGTAGCCCTTCAAATGAGTATTTTGGGACGGCGCCACCCTGTCTCAAAAAGGCCGCAGGAATCGGCCACAATGTCCCAATCGCTCTTCCCCCCATAAGATTCCCCGGCCAATTTTTTTAGCTTTTCCCGTTTCCGCGAACAACCAAAACCGGGCACTGGGCGTGACGAATGACGCGTTCGGCCACGCTGCCCATCAAAAGACAGTTGAGCTCCGTCCGGCCGTGGGTGGACATCACGATCAGATCGAAATTCCCATCCTTGGCCATTCGAAGGATTTCGTTCGTCGGATCGCCCATGATGGATTCGCATTTGACCTCCTGGCTGTCGCCCGCCTCGAGGGTAAGGGCTTCCAGTTCGGCCCTCGACTCCTCGAAAACCCGCTCGCGGATCAACTGCCAGTTCGCGTGGAGCATAGTGGAATGCCCATAGGTGTCGGACATCGAGGGCTCCTCGGTGACATGGAGAGCCGTCACTTTGGCCCCCCGGATCTCGGAGATATCCAGGGCGGCCCTGAGGGCATCGATGCTGAATTTGGAGAAATCGACAGGCGCTATAATTTTTTTGGGACTGAATCGCGTCATGGAACCACCCTCCGTTCAAGAAGGGAGGGCCCACACGGATACTGGTTAAATACGCATTTCCCGTGCCGGATTCGGTGCCCGGAAGGGAAAAACGAAGGGGGCGGCGGCTACTCGTCCGGGGCCAGGATGACCTTCAGACAGTCCCCCGTGCCGGTAATCTCGAGGCCCGCCTGGACCTGGGAGAGCGGCATCCGGTGGGTGATGATGTCGTCGATGGGTAGCGCGGTTCTCGAGAGCATGTCCAGCGCTGCCTCGAATTGCACCTGGGGATAGGCCCAGGAGCCGAGGATGTCCACATCCTTATTGCAGACCTGGTGGGGCCGGATCTCGACCCCGCCCGGGTCTCCGTAGTGGCCCACCTCGATGAGCTTGCCCCCCCGGCGGACCAGGTCCAGCCCCTCCTCGAAGGGCGCAGGAACGCCCGCCGCCTCGACCACGACATCGGGACCCACCCCGTCCGTCCACGAGAGCACCCGCTCCTTTCGCTCCTCGCGGGAGAGCGCCGAGGGATTCACCGTTTTTGTCGCCCCGAATTTTTGGGAAAACACGAGCCGCTCCTCCGACAAATCGACGGCGATGATCTCCCCCGCCCCCATGTTCCGGAGCGAGGCCACCACGAACAGTCCGATCGGCCCCACCCCCATCACCGCGCACCGGGAGCCCGCGCCAAACCCCTCGCCCGCGTAGGGCACCCCCGGCGAGAGGGCGCGGCTGACCGCGCGCTGGGCCACCGCGAGCGGCTCGGTCATGGCCGCGCGTTCCATCGAGAGGCCCTCGGGGACCTTGAGGACGAAGGCGTCGCCCGGTACGTAGACATACTCCGAGAAGGCCCCAAAGAGATGAGGCGCCTCGGCCGAGGTCCTGAAACCGAACACGCTGCGGTTCGGACAGAGTTGGGGCCGGTGGGGAACGTGGATGCAGTACCAGCACTTTCCGCACGCCTGGGTCCCCGGCACGACGGTGATGGCGTCCCCCTCTCTGAGCGGGCCGCCCACCACCTTCATCGACCGGTTCGCTTCGGGGCCGATGGACTCGATGACTCCGCTGAACTCGTGGCCCGGTATCACCGGCCATGAGAGATTCATTTTCCCGTTGAACATATGCTTGTCCGAACCGCATACCCCGACCGCCGATACTTTTAACAGAAGCGCGTCCTCGCCCACTTCGGGTTTGGGGTACTCGCGCAGGGCGATTTCACCGGGCTGGGTCATCGTGGCGGCCTGGACTGTAGACATCGGAAGGCTCTCCTAAATAAAAGGACTATTGAGATAAAAGGACCGTTGAGACAATAAAAAATTCGTTGGTTGTGTTGCAGAAGCAGGTTCACAGCCGTAATCTAACGCATCTCCCCGGTGCGCAAAAGCCGCGCCGCCCGGAGCAATCGCCACGACAGATAGAGGAGGCGCCCTTGGCTCTCGAGAAGACGCTCGCCATATTCGGCTATCCGCTGGGCCATACCATGTCTCCGGTCATGCACAATGCCGCGGCCGAGGCGCTGGGGGAGCCTTACCGATTTCTGGCCTACGAGGTCCGCCCCGAAAACTTCGAGGCGGCCTTCCGGGGCTCCCTGGCGATGGGGTTTGGGGGAATCTGCATCACGATCCCCCACAAGATCGCCATCCACGGTCTCGTGGACGAGTTGAGCGAGGACGCCCGCGTCATGGGAGCGGTCAACGTGGTCACCTTCGGGGAGGGCGGAAAAACGACGGGCCACAACACCGACGGCATCGGCTGTGCGCGCGCGCTCGAGGAGGAAACCGGCGAAACCCCCGAGGGGAAGCGGTGCCTCCTGATCGGGGCCGGCGGGGCCGCCCGGGCGGTGGGCGTGAAACTCGCCCAGAGCGGAGCCGCCCACATCGAGATTCGAAACCGGACGTCCGAAAAAGCCGTGGCGCTCGCCCGATTCATCGAGACGAACATCCCCGGCGCGAAAGTCTCGGGCGGCGGACTCGGCGATCTGGCCGGAGCGGCAGCGGACCGCGAGATCATAGTCAACACCACGAGCCAGGGAATGAGGGGCGACCCCGAGCGCGAGGCGGCCACCCCCCTTCCCGAGGAAGCCATCCCCGAGGGGGCCATCTGCACCGACGCCGTTTACAACCCGGTGGACACGGCGTTTCTCCTGGCGGCGAAGCGCCGGGGGGCCCGGACGGTGACCGGCATCGGTTGGTTCGTCAACCAGGGCGCGTCCGCCTGGAAATTATGGACCGGCACCGACATGCCCACGGAGCTGGTCCGAAGAAAAGTTCTCGAGGTGCTCGGCGCCGCTTAGCAGCCGGAGAGTTTCGCCCTGGCCCCGCAACCACCGCACACGATGAGGAACGAAAGCATGACCGCACCACTCGACGGCCTGAGAGTTTTGGACCTTTCGCGAATCCTGGCCGGGCCCTTTTGCACGATGATGCTCGGCGACATGGGCGCCGAGGTTATTAAGGTGGAACATCCCAAGGGGGGGGACGACACCCGGAGCTGGCCGCCCTTCTACGATGGAGGCGAGAGCACCTACTTCCAGTCGGTCAACCGAAACAAAAAAAGCCTGACGCTCGACCTCAAGGCCGAGGAAGGGAAGCGAATCCTTCGCAAGCTCGTGGAGAAATCCGACATCTTCCTTCAAAACTTCCGGCCCGGCGCTATCGAGCGCCTCGGCCTGGGCTACGAGGAGATGAGCGCCCTCAACCCACGCCTGATCTACGCCTCGGTGTCGGGCTACGGCCAGACGGGCCCGAACCGGGAGCGCCCCGCCTACGACATTCTCCTCCAGGCCGAGGGCGGGCTGATGAGCATCACCGGGGAGGCCGACGGGATTTCCTGCAAGACCGGGATCGCACTCGCCGATCTGACGACGGCCCTGTTCGCCATCCAGGGGATCCTCCTCGCCGTGATCGCGCGGGAGAAAACCGGGCGGGGCCAGTTCATCGACATGGCCATCCAGGACGGCCAGGCCGCCCTCATGAGCCACGCCGCCGGGAATTTCTTCGGGACCGGAGTCCCGCCGGGCCGGATGGGAAACCGCCATCCGAGCATCTGCCCCTACCGGGATTTCACCTGCTCGGACGGCGCGCTCATCGTCGCGGCGGCCAACGACAGCCTGTGGGACCGCTTCGCCCGCGCCATCGGACGGGCGGATCTGGCCGACGACCCGAGGTGGAAGACGAACGACGACCGGGTGAAGGGGCGCGAAGAACTCGAGGCGGAGATCGACAAAATCCTCGCGGAAAAGACCCGCGCAGAATGGGGGGAAATCGTTTCCGGGGCGGGGGTCCCCTGCGGGCCGGTAAAGAACATCGGCGAGGTCGCCTCGGACCCACAGGTCCTCCACCGGGAGATGGTCATCGAAATGGAGCACGCCAAGACGGGCACGCTCCGGATGATGGGAATCCCGGTCAAGCTCTCGGACACGCCGGGGGAAGTGAAGCTGCCCCCGCCGATACTCGGCGAGCACACCGGAGAGATCTTGGGAGACCTCCTGGGCGAGCCGGGAGAGCGGATCGCCGCCCTGAGGGAGAGCGGCGTGATCTAGGCGGCTTCCGTCCCGGATGATAACCGGATAGGATGAGAGCGGAAAAAGACCTATCGTCATCAAAAATTTCGGGGGAAAGGGCGGGGCCCTGCGAACCATTACCTATACCGCGAACTTCACGCTGGCGACGACACTGTGGTGCGTGAACCGGTGCGGCTACTGCAGCTTCAGGAGCGACGCGCCGATCATGGCGTCCCTCGATGAGTGCGAGCGGATCGGCCGGGCGGCCCTCGAGGAGGGCGCCGTCGAGGCCCTGATCATGACCGGTGAGGGAATCGATCGCCACCGCGGTCTCCGCGACCAGCTCGCCGGCTGGGGCTTCGGCTCCTACGCCGCCTACATCGCCGAGATCTGCCGCCGCTACCTCGATATGGGCCTCCTCCCCCACACCAACATCGGCACCCTCGAGGAGTGGGAACTCGAACTCCTCAAACCCTATAACGTGAGCATGGGCATGATGGTCGAGACCGTCAGCCCAGAGGCCACCCGCATCGCCCACCGCTCGGCGCCGACAAAAACCCCCGAACTCCGCCTCGCCAGCCTCGAGGCCGCCGGCCGCCTCGGCATCGCCTTCACGACGGGAATCCTCATCGGCATCGGCGAGAGCCCCGGCGAGCGTGTCCGGGCGCTCGAGGCCATCGCCGAGAGCCACGCCCGCCACGGCCATGTCCAGGAGATCATCCTCCAGCCGCTCAATCCCCAGGAGGAAACCCCGATGGCCCGGTGGACGAGGCCCGGGGACGAGGAGATCGCCGAGCTCATTCCCGAGGTCCGCCGTCTCATGCCCGGCGTCCACGTCCAGGTGCCGCCGAATCTGGTGGACGACCTTCCCGCGCTTCTCGCCGCCGGGGCGGACGATATCGGCGGCGTCGCCCACGAGCCCGACTACATCAACCCCGACCGGCCGTGGCCGAAACTGGGCGCACTCGGCGAGCGGCTGGCCCAGAGCGAAATGACGCTCCGGCCGCGCATGCCGATCTACGACGAATTCATCGAGGCGGACTGGTGTCCCGGCCCGGCCGCCGCCGCGCTCGACGCTCAACTCGCCCGCCGCGCCGAAGCCTGCGCCGGCGCGCTGGAGACGACATGACCTCTCCCTCCACGGCAGAAATCCTCGACGCCCTCGAAGCCGGGGAGCCCCTTTCGGTTTCCAGCGCCGGTGCGCTGATCGAAGATCCCTCCACCGGAGCCAACGATCGGCTCAACGCCCTCGCCGACGCCGAGCGGAAAACCGCCGTCGGCGACGAGGTGAGCTACATCGTCAACGCCAACGTCAACTTCACGAACGTCTGCTACACGGACTGTAAGTATTGCGGCTTCTACCGCCGGCCCAAGGACCCGGACGCCTACACGCACGACGACGATGTCCTGCGCGGGAAATTCGCCCGCGCCAGGGAATTCGGAGTCACCGAAATCTGCATGCAGGGGGGCCTCAACCCCGCCATATCGCTCGACCGCTACGAGGAAGTCCTGCGGCTGGCACGGGAGGAAATCCCCGGCGTCCATATGCACGCTTACTCGCCGGCCGAGATCGATCATATCCAGCGCAAGACCCGCCTTCCCCTCGAGGTGATTCTCAAGAGGCTCAAGGAGGCGGGCCTGGGCTCGATACCCGGAACAGCCGCCGAAATCCTCGTCGAGCGCGTGAAGAAAATGATCAGCCCGATGCGCATCCCGGTGGAGCGCTGGTGCGAGATCATCCGCACGGCGCACGCGGTCGGAATCCCCACTACCTCGACCATCATGTACGGACACATCGAGTCGCCGGCCGACGTGGCCGAACACATGGGAATCCTCCGCGCCATCCAGGAGGAGGCCCCGCCCGACAGCGGCGGGCGCATCACCGAGTTCGTCCCCCTGCCGTTCATTCCCTACGACAATGAGATGGGCGCCGAATTCGACATCTCGGATGTGGCGGACCTCGACTATATCTTCCGCATCCACGCCGTGGGGCGCCTCTTTTTCAAGGACCACATCAAGAACATCCAGGTGGCCTGGCCCAAAATCGGAATCGCCGCCGCGAAAAAAGCGCTGTCGCTCGGCGTCAACGACATGGGCGGCACCTTGATCGAGGAGAACATCACGCGGGAGTCTGGGGGCGAGTACGGCCAGGCCCTGACCGTCGGGCAATTCCGGGAAGCCATCGCCGCCGCCGGCCGCGTTCCGGTGCAGCGTTCGACGACCTACGAGCGCATCCCCGAGGACGATCCGCGCTACCGCCCCCCCCGGCCCGGAGACGATGCGATGCTCGGGGACGGCGCCTCCGGAGGCGAGAAGCTGCTCTCCCTGGGCCTTCCCTCGAAAATCTGATTTTCCTGCCCGAGGTAGCGGTGAGCGACATTTTTTTTCATCCCCTGTTCAAGGACATGATGAACGATGTGGTCGAGGCGGGAAGTTGCTGCCAATGCGGCATCTGCGTTCTGGTGTGCCCTCACAACGTCATCGAATACGTGGACGGCTACCCGAAGCAGACGGCCAAGAAGACCGCCGCGTTCGATTTTTGCGGAATCAGCGAGGGGATCGGCTGCGATGTCTGCGCCTCGGCTTGCCCGAGGTTGTGGCCGCGGGAGATTCATCTGCGGGACGCCCATTTCGGGGACCAGCGCCCCTGGGAGGGGATTTTCGGAGTTTACCGGCACGTTTTCGTTGCGCGAACCCGGCGCGAGGACATCATGGAGCGGGCGCAGGACGGGGGAATCGTCACCGCCCTCCTCTCGTGGGCGCTGGAGAGCGGGCGAATCGACGGCGCCGCCGTCTCGGCGGTCGGCGAGGACGACCCGCCCTGCTTCCCGAGCCCGAAGCTGGCCACCACCGAGTCGGAAACCAGTGGGAGCGCCGGAAGCTGGTACACCTACTGCCCGAACAACCTCGCGCTCTGGGAAGCCGAGGAGAAAGACCTCGGCAAAGTCGCCTTCGTCGGCGTTCCCTGTCAGATCACCCCGCTCCGCAAAATGGAGCTGATCGACCCCTCGTTTCTGCTCAGTCACAAAAAACGGCCCCAGCATATCGAGAAACAACGAGGGTTTCTGCGCGGCTATCAGGACAGGGTGGCGCTCCAGATCGGTCTTTTCTGCACCGAGGTGTTCAGGCCCGAGTTGATGACCGAAAAGATCGAAAAGGAAATGGGGATTCCTCTCACCGAGGTGACCAAGTTCAACGTAAAGGGCGATGTCCTCATCTATAAAAAAGACGGTGAGATGGAGACCCTCCCACTCCAGGAAGCGATGGAGAACTACCAGCGGCCCGAGTGCAGCCACTGCGGCGATTTTTCGGCCGAACTCGCCGACATCTCCTGCGGCGGGGCGGGCACGCGGGGCTGGACCATCGTGGTTCTTCGAACCCGGAAGGCCGAGGAAATATGGCGGGAGTTCGAGGGGAGCGGTCAGATCGAAACGATGCCGATCCGGGAGAACAAACGCGCCTGGAACATTCTTCAGATACTCGCGCGGCGGCAGCGGGGGCGCGTTCCCGAGGGCGGCCGCCGCAGCGGAACGGCTCCCGGTCTTCTCCAGTATCAACCCTGGAAGGAGGCCTCCTGCGCGGCGGCGGGAATGGCGGACAGCCCCAAAACCTCCGCCGAGTTGGAAGAGTGCCTCGCCGCCGCCTACCAGGAAGAAGACCGGCCCGTGCAGGTGGCGGGCTACATGGCGGGAAATCCCATACCGGGCGATCCGGGGGACCCGCCTCCCGGGGAGAAGCGAAAGCTTCCGCCCCCGCCCGCACCGGAGCAAGGGGGAGCGCCTCCAGGATGGACGCCAGACCGAACACCGGAATAAGCGAGACGGCGCTTTCTCCCGCGCTCGATGCGATATCGCTCGCGGACGCCCTCGCCGGCCGTCGCTCCGTCCGGCGCTTCTCGGACGAGCCCGTCGATCCCACCCTCGTCGAGGGCGCCATCGCGGCGGCCTGCCTTGCCCCCAGCCCGCACGGGAGCGCCCCGTGGAGGTTTTGCGTTCTCTCCTCCGAGGCCTCGAGGAGAAAACTCGCCGGGGAGATGGGGCGGGATTTTCTGCGCGACATGGCGGCCGAGGGCGTGCCCGAGGCCGAGCGCCGCCGCCGGCACGAGGGGAGCATCCGTCTTTTGACCGGAGCGCCCGTCCTCATCCTCGCCGCGCTCTCCTACGGTGAGCTCGACGAATACGGCGACCCCGAAAAACAGACGAGAGAGCACTTGATGGCGGAGCACAGCCTCGGCGGGGCGCTCCAAAACCTGATGCTCTCCCTCACCGCCGGAGGGGTCGGATCGGTGTGGCGGTGCGCTCCCCTGTTTTGCCCCGAGACGGCGCGGGAGGCCCTCGATCTTCCGGCCGACTGGATGCCGCGCGCGCTGATTCTCGCCGGTCACCCGGCCGCGCCGCCGCCGCCCAAGGAGCCGCCGCGTCCCGAGATCATCCGCCGATGAATCCCTCTGCCCCCGTCGTCGCCCTCGCCGGCGGAGTGGGCGGCGCGAAACTCGCCGTCGGGCTCGCCGCGGCCCTTCCGCCCGGCGCCCTCACCGTCATCGTCAACACGGCGGACGACCTCACTCTCCACGGGCTTCATATCAGCCCCGACCTCGACACCGTGATGTACAACCTCGCCGGGCTCTCGGACCCCGCCCAAGGTTGGGGGATCAAGGGCGACACCACCGGCGCCCTCGACCTCCTCGGGCGCTACGGGGGGCCCACCTGGTTCCGTCTGGGGGACAAGGACATGGCCACCCACATTCGCCGGACCCAGCGCCTATCCGAGGGAGCGCGCCTCACCGAGGCGACCGCCGAGCTGTGCGGTGCGCTGGGCGTCCGGTCACGGGTCCTCCCGATGACGGACTCCCCCGTCGCCACCCGCGTTCAAACTCCCGAGGGAGAGCTCGAATTTCAGGATTATTTCGTGGCCCGGGGGACGCGCCCGCGCGTGACGGGAGTCCGGTTTCAGGGAGCGGAGACCGCGAAGGCCACCCCCGAGGCCGCCGAGGCCATCGACTCGGCGGGAACCATCGTGTATTGCCCCTCGAACCCCATCGTCAGTCTGGGGCCGATTCTCGCCATCGGGGAAATCGAGGAGAGATTGCGGCGCCCTGAGATTCCCCGAATCGGGGTGAGCCCCATCATCGGCAGCTCCGCCCTCAGGGGCCCGGCCGCCGATATGATGAAAAGCCTGGGGCATGAGGTGTCCGCCCTGGGGGTGGCGGAGATACTGCGCGATTTCATCGATGGATTCGTTTTCGACGATGAGGACGCGACCCTGTTGCCCGCCTTCGGGGAGCGGGGCATCACGGCGCGAACGGCGCCGAGCGTGATGACCGACACGCCGTCCAAGAAACGCCTTGCGATCGAAGTATTGGGTTTCGCCGAGGAAATCAGGAACCAGTCTCCAGCCGGTTGATGTTATGATAAAGATTCTGCACCAGCCCTGAACCGGGAGAACACCACATGGCCGCTGGACACCCATGCGTCGCGCTCGTCCCCGCCCGGGATTTCGAAACGGGAAAGTCCCGCCTGGCCAGCGCCCTGAGCAACGAAGCCCGCGCCGGTCTGGGCAGGTGGATGCTCGAGCGCGTTTTGCACGCCCTCAAGGCGGCGAGGGGGATCGATGAAATCGCCGTCCTCAGCGACGGCGCCTCCGTCCTCTCTCTCTCACTTTCGAACGGCGCGGCGGGCATCCGGTGTCCGGCGCGGGACTTGAACGACGACCTGGAGACGGGGCGTGGGTGGGCGCTCGAAAGAAACGCCCGGACGATTCTAATCGTTCCCGCCGATCTTCCCGCGCTCGAGCCTCCCGACGTAGAGGCGATGCTCGCCGAGGGCGAGAGAAGAAATCCCCCCAGCGGCCGCGCCGTCCTCGCCCCCTCACCCGACGGGGGGACGAACGGGCTCCTGCTCGAGCCGCCCGATGGCCTTTCCTTTTCATTTGGGCAGAGCAGTTTCGAGCGCCACTGCGAAGCGGCGTTGGCGGAAGGGTTGGATTTTTTCCGGTTCGAAAATCCCGGTTTCTCCCTCGACGTGGACACGCCGTCGGATCTGGCGCTCCTCGCCGAAAAAGGCGTGCCGATCCCGGAATGGCTGTCCGCGATCACTACCGCATGATCACAACCTCATGACTATGGCCGAACTGATCCCGGTTCCGGGAATTCCCGAAATACGGCCCGGAGATGATCTGGCCGCGATCCTATGGGCGGCGATGGAGGCCGGCGGCCTCGGACTCATCGACGGTGACGTAATCGCCCTCGCTCAAAAAATCGTCAGCAAGACCGAGGGCCGGTTTGTCCGGCTCTCGGATGTCGAGCCCTCGAAGGAGGCGCTCACAATCGCCCGCCGGAACGGAAGGGACGCTCGGCTCGTCGAGACGGTCCTGCGTGAATCGAACGAGGTCGTCGTCGCCTCGGAGCGGGCGCTGATCGTCGAGCACCGCTCGGGGGCGGTGTGCGCGCACGGAGGGGTTGACCGCTCGAACCTGCGGGAGGACGGGGATACGGTTCTGCTCCTGCCCGAGGACGCCGACGCCTCGGCGCGAAAAATCCGCGCGGGGCTGGAGAGGATTGATGGGGTCCGGCCCGCAGTTTTGATCGTTGACACCCAGGGGCGCGCCTTCAGGAGCGGCGTCGTCGGGGTTTCGATCGGTTGCGCGGGCCTCGAGCCCCTCGTCGATCTGAGAGGCGAGGCCGATCGGTCGGGGCGCCCGCTCGAGATCACCCTACTGGCCCAGGCCGACGAGCTGGCCGCGGCGGCGAGCATCGTCATGGGTCAGGGCGCCGAGGGGATTCCCGCGGCGATATTGCGGGGAATTTCCTATAAAAAGGGGGAAGAACCCGCCTCGCGGCTCTTCCGCAAAAAGGAGGACGACTTATTTCGCCAATAATCGCGCCCGCCGCTGCAACCCCGGAATGACCTCCCCTAAAGGGTAAAAACGCCGCTCCGGCAACCGAGATGATATGAATTTCAATTAGTATTATATTTAGTTTCGGCGGATCGGACCGCCGTGCGGCTTCGGCTTGGGGAATGCGAACAATCGGGAAAGGGCACCGGGTTGTCCAATTCAGTTTCCAAGACAGGGGAGATTTCCGGCGACACGGCAACCCTCGCAGCCGGGGCGTCCTTGTCTTCTCCTTCCGCATCTCCCTCCCGCCCATGTCCGTATCTGGGCTCCCGGAAGGGGCAGAGCACACCCTTCGACCGCCCTTCGAGGGAAAATGTCTGCTACGCAAAAGAGCGCACGAAATTCAAGAAGCTCCGCCGGATAAGAGTTCCATACACCGCCATGCCGCGAAGCAGACAGGCTGATCTTTGCCTCGGTTCCTTCCCGGAGTGCTCCCTCTTTCAAGAAAAATTCCAGAGCATGGCCGATGAGGCCTCTCTTAAAGCCAAGCAATCCGGTGAGAGCCCGGCGCCCGCGGCCGACCGCGACTCCAAGCACCGCTCTCGGAAAAAGAGGCGAAAATCCCGGACGTCGCTTTTCATTCTCTACGCGAGGCTTTCAAAGGTCTGGAAAACCGCCGTTCAGATGGGCGCGGCCTTAGTCATCTGCACAATTACCGCCTTTGGCCTTTTTTTATTCATGGCGGACAAACCGTCATCCTATGTCGAATACATTTTTATGACGGTCATGCGGAACGACATCAAAGCGTTCGGAATGAAACATCTCGGGGTTAAAGACAAATTCGGGACTTCGGGCGGAATGATAACGGGTGGAAATCTGAGGTCCATGAAGAACATGTCCGAATCGGCCAAGAGAAAACTCAAACAATCCGGCGCATTCAAGGGGTTGACGAAAACGCAAAAGGCCCGCCTGATAAAACAATTCAAATCCAAATAACACGTTGGAATATTATCCAGCTTTAGAGCGTGAGGGAGAAATCCTCGACAAGCGCTCCCGGCATCCGGCTGCTTCGGGTTGACCGCGATTGATAGGTCCCCGTATCGAGAAAGAGATCGCGCTCCTGGGTCAGACCAATCAGGTTTTCCCCCAACACACGGTAGACCGTTTCGTCAAAGCGCATTACGTTGATCGGCGCCTGAATCTCCCCGCCTTCCACCCAAAAGGTGGCGAAACGTGTAAGACCGGTCATCCGGCACGACACCAGGTCGGAATAATTCAGGTACCAAAGATCGCCAATGTATATTCCCCGCTCCAATCGCCCGAGTACGCTCGACGATGGTATTTCGCCGGCCGCCATATCCACCGCCTCGGGAAACTCCCGGTCGGAAGCGCCGTTCGACGAAACCCCCCACTCTTTCTCCGAACGCGGAGAAACCAGGCTGCCGCCAGGGGCTCCCGCTTCAATCAGGGGAACTTCGGGAGGTTTCGGGAATCCTTGGTACTGAAACCCCGGACCGAAACCTTCCCGCGTATTCTCCTTCAAATGGACAATCGGATTGAGACATCTGCCATCTTCGATCATCTTGAGCAAAGAGGTTTGTTTTGTCCGGCGAGCCCGCAGCCCGAAACCGCTCCGGGCAACCATCCCCACGAATTCCGTCAGCGCGGCGGGCGACAGGTACACCCTGTACCTGCCCCGAGGAATGGATTTCGGCGGGCGCTTGAGGGCATCGAGATGAGCCTCGGCGATTTGAATTTTCGTTTGAAATACCGAGGGCTCCCATGAATTACCGGCGTACTGACTTTTTACGGCTTTATCGCCCCGGTGATAAAAAGTCCAATCCAGGTTGAAACTGAACGAAGAATACCAGTTTCGCTGTCCGAACGAATTGGCGAATCCCGCGCAAATACATCCCGACGAAAAAATCCCGACCAGGTCCTTCCCCCGGCCGGCCTCCAGAACAACGTCGAGCGCTTCGCCTTGAGGAGGAAGATTATCTTCTCCCGCTTGCTCGCTCGAACCATTATCCGAAGCAAATATCAGATGGGGGTCCTCGGGCAAATCGGGCAACATCTCCCTTAATTCAACGACAACTCTCTCCACCCGGGAACGATCTTCCCCCCAACGACCCGACAGAGAGACGCTGGCCTGGGCGTGGCGAAGGCCCGATATCAACTCCAATTGCAAAAACATTTGACGAACCGACCCCGCCTGGCGAACGGCGCTCCGGCTCAGGCGCACAAACCCGGATTCCTCGCCCGAGAACCCGCAGGCAAGGACCTCCTCGCCCCGCGAGAGACCGATCGAATGATCGGCAATCCGGTCGAATATCTCCCTCATGCCGATTCGCCGCCAAAGACTTCGATACCGCCGAACAAACACACTGGAGTTGCATGACCCACTCGAATCATCTGGTTGGGCTCTCCTTTTCCGCAGTTGGGAGTCCCCAATATTTCATAAGTGGCGAGGTTTCCCACCGCCTTCAGGTTTCGCCAAAATTCGGGCGTCATCCCGCGGTAGTTCGGATTTTTCACCACCCCCGTCAGCTCTCCATTTTCAATCAAACGGGCCCACTCGCAACCAAATTTAAATTTCAGCCGGGAGTCGTCTATCGACCATGAGCAGTTGGTCTTCATAAATACCCCGCGTTCAACAGAGGCAATCATCTCATCCAGACCGGAATCGCCCGGCTCGATATTGATATTCGCCATTCGATCAATCGGCGGACGGTTCCAGCCCACTGCCCGCGAGCAAGCAACCCCCGGCACACCGGACCGCATCTGGGAGACCGCGCCGCCCAACCCCCGCAGCAAAATCCCATCTCGGATCAGATGCTCCCGCGCGGCGGGGGTTCCATCGTCATCAAACGAGTAGCTCGCAAGCTGTCCGGTTTCTCCGGGATCGAAAACGACATTCAAGAGATTCGATCCGTATCGATACTTTCCAAAATCATCGAGCGTGACAAAACTCGTCCCCGCGTAATTCCGCTCGTCCCCCAGAATCCGATCGATTTCAAGGGGATGACCGATGGATTCGTGGATTTGAAGAATCATTTGATCGGGAGCCAGAATCAGGTCGATTCGCCCATCGGGGCAATTCGGGGCCGAAAGGAGCTGCTCGGCTTCCTCGGAGATGACGGGAGCCGCCTCCAGCATCTTCTCCGGGTGAGCAGCGTCCCATCCCCCCTGACGGGCGAATCCTCTTCCGCCATTAGTTCTCCGCTGCGATTCGGAGCCGACGCTCGCAACCGCCCCCATATACGGAATCACGTTGGAAAAACGCTGCCGAACCCGCGCGCCAACCGAGTTTATGTAGCAGACCTCTTCTTCCACATAAAAAAGGGAAGCAAAGCGCTCGACAATTTTCTCTCCGAGATTGAGCCTCTCGTTAAGCTCCTTCAAAAACCCGATTTTCTCTTTTAAGAGAACCTCCCCCCACGGAGTTCCCACGGGACTACTGTGTTCGCCCACATGGCCAACCGGTTGAGGCGCAGGAATATCCCGAACCATCCGGCCAGCGGGCCTCCGGGCCCAAAGAAGGGCTTCATCGAGAGACCGCCTCAATCCCTCCTCGGTCAGGTCGCTCGATGCGCCGTAGCCCATCCCGCCCCGGTCATGGATTGTGACCATCGCCCCTTCGTTTTCGGATTTTAGCGGCGGATGAATGATTCCCTGCCGGGCGGAAAGCGACTCCTCTTGCCCCCGGACAAACCGAACGGACCAAAAATCGACATCCGGCGCTATCTTCCGAAATCGATCGGACAAAGCTTCGATCATCGTTTTTTCTCTCGGGAAATCGGCCAAAATCCGGAGCGTATCGAACAATCCCGCTGCCCGTTACTATAGCAACATTATAATTCCAGGACCTCCGCTGGCTCCGCCAGCTGCCTTAAATGCACGATATGATTCCCGCTGTTAAATGCGTCGCTCGGACAAGAGGCCTCCAATTTCCAACGGCCCTATGACTTCAGATTAAACCTGATCATGGAAGACTCCACAAAACATCTCGAGCAGTGAATCAACGCCTTGGAACGCGAGGTTGATCATCTTTACAAAATCCAGGAATGCACGGCTTCCCTTATCTCTTCTCTCGATTTCGATGAAACACTCAACATCATCCTTTCCACGGCGCGGGACACGATAGGCGCGGAGCACGGATCGATTCTTTTATACAACAATACACTCACGCACATGGCTATCGCCTACTCCATCGGACTCAAAGAAGAAACAATCCGAGACTCCAAGGTCGTCCCCGGCGAAGGAATCGCTGGGAAGGTGGCCGAATCCGGCGAACCCATCCTCGTGGAAGATATCGACAACGACCCCAGATTCAACGAGCGGCGCTCCAGCCCCGAGCGTTCCCGTTCATTTGCAAGCCTGCCTTTGAACTACCACGGCCGGACGTTGGGAGTCATGAATCTCAGTCACCCTTCGGGAAAACTTCCCTTCAACCACAATTCACTCCCTCGTCTCGTAGCGCTCTCCAACCAGGCCGCGGTCGCCATCGCTCATTCGGAATTGCACAGATCGCTCCTTGAAAAAGAGCGAATCGAGCAGCAACTCGAAACCGCTCAATCCATCCAGGAAAGTTTCATCGCACCGGAAATTCACATTGAAAAGGAGGACTATATTTTTTCGGGGCTCAATTCCGCCGCCCGGGCCGTGGGCGGGGATTTGTACGATGTCGTCGAAATCGAAGGAGGAAGGGCCGCGATATTCCTTGGCGACGTTTCAGGGAAAGGATTTCCCGCCGCTTACATGGCGAGGTTGTTCAGCGACGTTCATCATTTCATCGGAATTGATCCACGGCCCGAAACCGTATTCGCCTCACTCAACGCCTCTTTATGCAGCCGCCCGCACAGAGGCATGTTCACAACGATGGTTTACGGCCTCATCACACCGAACGAGCCGGGCGTCTCTCCCCTAAAGTGTACAGCTAGCCTTCTTCCGTGACGATTTAACGAACCTCTCCACGGTGTCAATGGGCCGCTTCCCCATGTTCCTGTATCCCTGATGTGGCCGCTTAGTGTTATAGAACCGAAGGTATTTATCCAGGTCCTTCTGTAAC
>PVBE011500361.1_pt1 | contig 16592 bp, 7 predicted proteins | sample 1631181 | NCBI WGS metagenome assembly PVBE01 (sample SAMN08397723, study PRJNA350692) | Marine metagenome, whole genome shotgun sequencing project. | isolation source: water | place: Pacific Ocean | collected 2012-04
TCCTCTTATGTCTACGCACTCTTAGAGGGATCGAGTGGCTACTTATACTTTTATTATAAACTCGAAGCCAGTTATTTCGATTAAGCGGTTCGAGTAATCGCTTAATACAATAAGTCTAGCCAATTGATCTAATTTGTCTATTCTTCTGAAAAGATTTTGAACCTACTATACCTGTAGCTAAATTTTGTATATTTTCATCTGTTTTATATATTCTACTAAAAATTTCAGCTACCTCTATTTCACTCATACCACCTGGTTCTCTATAACCAAGAGATAAATTCACAACAGTATCTGCGTCCAACCCATAAGAACCTAAGTCTATATGATCTCTATATAGTGCTATTTGTCTTGCAGCTTGTTGTAATTGCACAGAAACTTGCTGTTGCGTTAACTGCCCTGGTGTCGCTTTAGCTATTTCCAAAGCTTCTTCGGTACTAAGATTTCCTAAATCTAATTTAGCCGCTTGTTCCGAAATAGAAGTTGCTTCATATAAATCATATATTTCTGTAGGGGCAGAACCTCTAAAGAAATCTACTATCCCTTGAGGAGATGTAACATCAAAATCTAAACCTTGTTGAGTGACAACTCTTTGGAAAGCTAATAATGTGTCAGCATTCTTTTCTGCTCTATCAAAAATATCGTATGTTTGTTTTAAATCCTCTACTGTATATCCTTTATTTATAGCTTGATTAACAAGTTCAGTAACATCGGCTTCTTCTCCGTATCTATTATTTAGTTCTCTTACTTGATGTTCAAATTGTTTATAATTTTCAAGAGCCGTTTCGTGATCTCCTGCTGTTAATTGAAGCATTTTATCAAAAGCAGGATACCTAGTTTTAAAAGATTCTTTAGCAGACATTTCTCTTAAGAACTTACCAATACTCCAACCTTCAGCTACACCTATATAAAATAAATCTTTCATAGCTGGATCATTAGCTGCCCATTCAGGCAAAGCTACTTCTCCTGTAGGTGATTGTAAAGTTCTTTCTACTTTTGTAGCATAATTTTCCTTTACACCTACAACATCATTTATAGCGCCACCAGAAACTTTATTTCTTTTAAATTCCTGATAATTCATTGTTTGAGCAACTGGAGGAAGATTTCCTTCACCTATTCCTTCTAGTAAATCTAAGTCTTGTCTTGATGCATAATAATAAATACTAGATCCACCTGGTAATTCAAATTGAAGGAAATAAGCAAGATCTACACCTGGATAACCTGTAACAGCGAACCATCTACCTCCTTCGGCATATGGTTGTAATTCTATTTTTTCATTTTTTTCTTTCTCTAGTTCCCATTCAGTTTTAGCTACACTTAGCTGGTCTTGGAACCAAGCTTCATACCCACCTTCATAATCACTCCAAGGCATATCTTCACCCTGATATAAAGAACCAGTTAAACCTTGATTACCAGTTAAACCTTGATTACCAGTTAAACCTTGATTACCAGTTAAACCTTGATCACCAGTTAAACCAAGTTCCTTATCTGCAGCACCTTTCGCTGCTTCTTTGATAGACTCAATATTCTCTACAGTAGGTTCTCCATATAACTCAATAAGATTTCCTTTTTGAATTACTTCTTCCACTTCTTCTTCAAATGAAAAACCTTCATCTGATCTAGGAGATGTAAAGGTATTTGATGCAAAAGATGCGGTATAAGGTTTGGTTTCTGGAGGAGTATCATCAGAAGAAGGTAGACTACTTGAGCCACCTGACTCTTTGTTTTCATCAGGTTTTACATTTACTTTAGGTGTAGGTTCTGGTATTTCTAATTCCTTATACACATTTGCTGTAATTTCTTCTAAAGGTGTATCTGGACCTTTTTCTTTAATTTTATCTTCAACTTTTGCTTTAACTACTTCTTCAACTGCTTTTGCTTGAATTTCTTTTATAACTTCTTTAGGAGATCTATTAGGTTCCCAATCAAAGCTAATTGTTCTATTAAATCTTCTTACCATTATATTCCTAACATCTTACCTAATTGCATTGTAGTATCTGTTACTTGTCGACTAAATGCATCTCCAGTAGCAACATCAATGCCACTCATCATAGCGGCAGTTTGTGCTTCCTGTTGTGTAGAACCTAATGCTGCTGCACCAGTTAAAACACCTTCATACTGATCACTGCCAGTAGGAAGAATATTATTCACAGCAGAAGTGTATCTAGCCATATATTCTTTCTCACTAAAATATGCTGGTTTTTGGTTATAAATAGTTTTGTACCTACCTGTTTGTTTTATATAAGGCATAGCAAAATCTCTAATACTTGTTGTTGCATTAGGATTCATAATTCTATATTCTTTATAACCTTCTCTTATTTCGTGAACAAGTTCTGGATTATCATAAAATAAAGTTTCATTAATTGTTTTATTTATGTCTTCATTAAGATACTTATCTTGTTTTCCGTATATGTAATCCTTATCTGGCATACGAAATTCCCATGTCTTCACCGTATTATTTAGAGGACTTAAATATTCAGAAGCACTTGATGAAACGTAATCTATAATATCAGTCAAACCCCATTCAGGCCTATTCTTTTGTGCAGTTGCAATATCTTTTTTCATTTTAGATATTGCAGGAATAAGATAAGATAACGCATATGATTGAGAAGCATATTGATCTAAACCACCTAAATTTGCAGACATTACATATCTGTTATAGACAGACTGTAAAACTGCATCGGCAAAGGTAGGTTGACCTATAAAGGTAGTGAAAGGATTTTGAAAACCTTGACTCTGTGATAATAATGACCAATCAGATTTAAAAGCAGCCATACCGTCTGCATCATTTTCAATCTGAGCCCACTCTGTACTTGGATAAGTATTTAAAAAGTCTTTATATTCTTCACTATCTGTATCTATCTCACCAGTTTCTGGATCATAAGCAGGACCCAATCTCCACATAAGTACACTATTCCACATTTCCTCTTGACTAAGAGCACCTCCAGAACCTCTTAATCCACTTGGAGGTTCTTCTACATCACCTTGAGTACCTTGGGTGTTCCAATCTCCTAATGAACTTTCAAATTGAGGATTACCAACATATTGGTTAGCATTCATTATCCATTCTTGTCTGTCATATGGTGGTAAAGCAGAAAGATTCTGTTGAGTCTGCTTCATAGCTTTTAAATAAGATCTATTTGGATCCGCAAAATGTTGAGAATAAGAAGTCCAAGGTTGCCATATACCATACTTAGTATTTTTATTTTGATCAAATAACTCTTTAGCATATCTAAATTGAACAGGTAACTGGCTAACATACTCAAGAACTTTCTTATGTTCTTCTTCAGTCATCTCTCTGATTTCTTTATTAAGAGATAAATCATCCATATATGCAGGAGAAGTTAAAGCACTTTTATGTGCATGCCAATTTAGTTGAAACAAACCATATGAACTTTCCGAACCTCCAGCATCAACATATTGTAAATGGCCATTAGATTCAACAGAAGTTATAGATAACAATAACTCTAGAAAAGTATGTTCTTCTTTAGTATCAGGATGAGTAAAGGTCTGATTAAAATAAGGCTGATCACCAAAATACTGTTCTGCATATCCAATAATTATTTCCACAGGGATAGGAGATTGTTCCCAGCCTTCAAATGGATCTTGTGTTATATCAGTCATTTTCATCTCCCATACTACCTAAATCCCATTCTCCTTGCCAGTATCTACCTTTTTCTAACTGTTCCTTACCAAAAGCACCTACTACAGGATTATTTACATCAACTTTATGATAGCTATCTGATGGACCAAAATGTTCTGGAAAGAAAATATAATGTCCCATTCCTGGAGCTAAATCTCCATTAATTCCTTGATCCACAAAAAGCCAAGCTACCTTCCTACCGTGTTTACCTCTATGGTTCACATCTCCAAATTGTCTGTCTGTTACGGCGTACAATCTTCCGCTATATCTATACAGAACTTCTATTAAAAATTCTTTTTGCTGATAAGCCATATCAAGCTCTTCAGGAAAAATATTTGGATCTAAAGTTATTTCATTAGCCATTATTCCTATTATTCTTATCTTGTCTTCTTCAAGGACTGATATCTTACTTTTCAATGTATCTCCATCAATAACTGAAAACTCATCGGTATTTATAAGTTGTGATTCCCAATTAGGTCTTTTAGCCTCAACAAAAGAAAATGTTGAAGTAAAGTCGACACCATCTGCGTCTGTTAAATTCCAAGTAACTCTATCATTTTTTAAATTTTCAGAAGTATAAGTTGATGGAGTATTTGGTGGTAATGGTGTAGTCCAATCTAATGACATATTCATATTCTTCTTAATATATTTGTCCCACCAAGCTTCCCAACTTACTGTTTCTGCAAGTCCGTATTCCTCTAGAGATTTAAATTCGTGAGACATTTTAGTAATAGCGTCCATAAGTTCTAGACCAAGTTCATCTTTCTTTTCTTTATTATTATTTTCGTGATAGTATTGTAATTCAACAACTTTATTTAAGAAAGATTCAAGAAATTCCAGTTCATCTTCACGACCTTCTGTATAGATAAGACCAGATTTAACAATCCCTTGTAATAACTGGACACCTTCGCTTATAGTGCTTATATCTCTAGGTATCCCAAATAAATAATTAGGATGCATTCTTGAAACTCTAGAATCTGCATAGATATGAGGTATTATTTGCTTCCAAGTCCAACCTCCTCTATTTTTTCCTGTAAGAGGATCTACATCTCCATCTTCATATGAAGTTCCTTTTAGTACATTTTTTATTAAATCAGTAAATTCTGGACCTAATTCTTCAAATGTATAAACTCTATTACCACCTCTTTTAATTATATCTGAAACTTCTTCAGCATTATTAAGATCATTACTTACCTTATCCCATGAAAGAAAATCTTTATCTATAGCTGGATTAGCTCTAAGTATTTCTAAAAAATCTTTAGCATAGTACTCATCTAGAAAAGCTTCACTTTCTGGAGTGATTTGACTATCTTCAACTATTAAAGCTAATTTTTTCATTATAAGTTTTGAAACATCATCAGGTAATTTAGCTTGTCTATAAAGAACATCTCTTAATCTTTCGTCTCCTGCATAAGGAATAATCCAACCATTATTTAGATATTCTCTAAATCTTTCTGCATCTGTATTGTCATGGTTAGTTAAACCAAATGACTGTCCTTCATAATATTGTCCAGGAGCTTCAGCTAAACTTAAATTATCTGCACCTTCTTGACCTCTTACTTTATAGTGTCTACCAGTTAAAATAATTATTCTTGGATCTTGAAGAATGAGTAATTTTTGTCTAGCTTGATGATCTATATCAGACATTGTTCCATCTCCCTCAAACCAAAATTCAGATAAATCATCTTTTATCTCCATATGTAATTGTGGATCATTTGGATTATATTTATACTCATCCAAAAGTTGTGGATCTATTATGCTTTCTAATAAACCATTAGTATTAAAATAATCTATCCAATTTAAAGCAATGTCTTGATAGTCTTTAGCAGTATTCCAATCAATAGGAGTTAGTACATCTCTAGCAGCTTCTCCTGCTTCTGAAAATATTGCAGCAACTTGCATATCTCTTCCTTGCTCATTTGTATACGAGACTAAATCTGCAAAACTTGTAGATACATACGCTAGAAGTAAATCAGCATTTTCATACATATAATCTGCAACTGCTCTAGAATGCACAAGTTGAGTACTTATATCCTGCATTACCATTGGAGGTCCTGAATCATTTGAAAGTGCCCAAAGTGGATCTACAGTGGCAGTTTTCATCTTATCAAAGACACCTCCACCAGCAATAAATTTATAAAAAGAAGGACCTGGTTCACTTAACCATCTTTCAACTGGAGGAACAAAATCTGTTGAAGGAAAAGCTTCACTCATCCATTCAACAAGTTCTGATTTTTCACTATCTTCCATATACTCCAACCAAGTTGCAATACCAAGAATAGGTATAGGACCAGAGATAGGGTTAATAGCAAACACAGGATTCTTACCGTTAGGTAAAAATGTTACACCTGAAAAATCAATACCTATTTTTTCAGGTCCAAGACCTGCTGTTTCACCAGAAAGTGGATTTGTAAATTCGTGAAATGGATTAGAAACCTCTCCTTCCATTGATGCATTTGCAATTCTAGAGATATAAGCACTTGTTCTAAGATTAGGAAGTAAACCTAAAGCATTATTCATTTGTCGTTTAGTAAAATTGACCGCTGTAGGAGTATCTGAAAAAGCCCACCAATTTCCTCTAAGTTGAGATCTTCTTCCTACTGCCTTAAGATGTCTTCCCCAGAAGTCAGCCCAGGCTTTTCCGAAAGGTGCAAAACGCCTAATCTTTTTACCTATAGGTGAAGCCAAGTGAAACTTCAACATAAAATTATCTAGCTCTAATTTTGCATATCTTTGAGCCATAGCGTTAACATGTTCTTCTGTCACATAACCTTTTTCCCATAATTCTTGACTATGATAACTATTACCCCATATGTCTTTTTGAAATTTAGGATCAACAGCTCGAATATGCGGAGCAATCTCATCTGTTATATCAGATAATTTTACAATAGTTTTATTTTGACTTCGATATAAATTTTCTAATCTTAATTTTTCCATAGCGAAAAATTTATTAGACATATAGTTAGCTCTTTCCCAAGCTGGGTTTCCAAACATTTGTTGCATCATTGTTGCTTCATTTCCTGAACCAATTTTTTTCCATAATGATGTACCAGTTACAGTACCTGTTTTCCCTTTAACTCCTACAATCCTCATTCTTCCAATATGTTTTGTTTTAGGTAAAGCTTTAGAAGTTGAATCTACTGCTCTTTCTGCACCTGCTTTAATAAAGCCCATCCACAAATCATCTTTATGGGCTTGGTTCTTAATTCCCATTGTGTACCATTTTCTTTGATTATCAAAAAGTTGCCACGCATGTTTAGAGTCACTTAAATTAAATGAAGGACTCAATGGTTTTTGTTTCACACCACGTTTAAATAAGCCTGGATATGTTATTTTCTCACCTTCTTGACCTATAAGTCTCACAGATTTTAAATAAGCTGCATCAGAAGTACCGAACCATTCAATCCAATTATCATTACCCTCTTTTAAAAGTTTCTCGCCTTTAGTTTTTGAAATGTTTTTTGCCTTGATACCCTTTAAAATTTCCATATAATTTTTTGCATATTGCTGAAAACCATAGTCACTTAAAATAGATTCAATATGTTGATGAGCATACTGCCAGAAACCAGGGTCACCTGATTTTAATAAATCTAAAGGTCGTGAACTATCCCACATTTGTTGATAACGTCTAGATATTTCAATATCTAATTTTTGATAATTCTCTAATTTTTGCTGAACCCAAGCATTATATTTTTTTGCAAATTTAGTATCTTGTTCTAAAGCTTTTTCTATGCCTCCTCTTCTATGCAATTGTCTTTGCATACTTTGTCCTTTAAGACCTTTAAACATTTGATGAGGAGCTTCTGTTAACCAACCACCAGTCATGTGTCTATAAAACATTACTTCATCTAAAGCTGCCACAGATGCTGTTGCAGGTCTAGCAACTTTTTCTAAAGCCCACATCTGCATAAAACTATCTAAACCATCTCCAATTCTTTTACTTTGTACTCTCCACCAACCTCTACCTACTTTTCCTGTTTGGACTGCTTGGTCAACCAACATAAATTCAAGAGGACTCAATGGAAGTTCTCCATCGACAAGTTGCATCTGTGTTCTTGTAGCTCCTCTTTTTTCTAATATTTTATGATAAGTTTTTTGAGCATCTGTTAAATCATCTGCATTATCAATTAAACCTGCAGCGTTTAATTCATTCTGCAATTGACCACCCATTTTTCTTCCTTCTATGAAAGAATATTTTGCTTCAAGAGCGTCATCACCAATTCTTTGTATTCTTGATAATTTATTCTCTTTAATAAAAAAGCTTTTCCTAGTACTATTAGAGCCTCTTAAAAGCATAGTTACAAGACCAACATTATCGCCAAAGTCCATCATCATCCTAACCATTGGCCAATCTACATCCATACGTAGAAATTCTCCTTTTTTGTTATATCGAAGTTGGAAAGGATTGTCTACCCATACTGCATCTGGATATTGTTTTAAAACTTCATCTTTATCTGCGTAAGTCCATTTTTTCTTCTTTCCAAGTTTATGTAACTTAGGAGTAACCTTCATACTTTCAGAAAGTCCATACCATGCTCCCTCAAAGAGAGCTGATTCATGCCACTTTAAAGTACGTATTAATTCGTCTTGACCATCCAATAAAACCTTCCATAATTCATTTCTCACAGAACGGGCTCTCTCCGCATTCAACTTGGCCATCTCTGAATTTAATTTTTTTAGTATTCTTCTATGTTCTCCTTCAAAAAAGTTTTGAAGTTTATGAGAAAGACTCTGACCTGGTAGATCTCCTCCTGGAACAGCTCTATATAATTCATCAGACTTTGCAAAAAATTCATCTATATATTCACGTAATTGATTCGCTGATTCTATAGTTTCATCTGCCGCACCAGCAGATTTATTAATTTCTTCTATATCATCAATCATTTTTCTAAGGAAACTTTGAGACTCAGGTGAAGCTACGCTTTCAGCTGATGAAGACATATTAAATTCTTTTCCTAAATATTCACCAGCAGTGTCATCCCATTTATTTTGTAAAGGAAGATAATCCTTTTTAATATATTTTTCTAAATCTTCTATGTATCTAGTCTGAATAGCTATTTCTTCAGCTGTAGCTCCTGCAGCTTTCATTTCTTTAATTTTAGCTTTAGCTCTTTTTAGAATCTCTTTAGTAGGCATATTAAAAAATGGCTCTATTCCTGGCAAAGAGTTTTCTAAATTTACAATTTCATCTTTCCCAACAAGAGACCTCAATCTTTGTGAACCTGCTCTAACTGTCGAACCTAGATTGCTAACTATTGAACGACCTTTTAGACCCAACAACATCTCTAAAGCTGTTAGTTGATTAGTCAATTTTATGACATGAGATTGATGTTTAACAATCCCTTCTTTAAACAAACCTGTTCCTAAATCTTCTGATTGCTTTGCAAGATTTTCTAGAGCATCATCAAACTTTTTGATTGCTTCAACTCTTTCTTTTTTAGTAGCTTTAGAACCATAAACCATACCTTCAAAAGCTTGTCTCAAGTCTGAGACACCATTATCACCAGCTAAAGCAACTCTCTTAGAAACCATTCTTTCGGTCATAAGACGACCGAATCCAACTCTAGAAGCTTCGTCTGTTCCAGAATATAGTCTGATTAATTCTCTCCTAGATTGATGTTTGAATATAGTCCACATATTTGATTTGAACTGAAAAGGCATATCTCCTCTATATAACCCATCCATATATACACTTCTAAATTCATCTGTAGCTTTTCCTGTAAACTTAGTTCCCGCAAGTTCATTTTTCTTAACATCTTTTTTAACAACATTTTTTAATCTTTGAAGAGTAACATCACTAATACCATCGAATACTTGCTTGACATCATTAAGATCAAACAACCCATCCATATAATGCTCTTTGATTATTCTGTATGTATCATCTATATATCTTTGTCCTAAAGCACCTTTCATAAAACCATTCAAACCTGCTTTGGTCGCATACTGAGTAGTAGCTCTAGAAAGATTACCTCCAATACCTGGAGTGAAAAACCACACGGCGGGATCAAACAAGGTCATCGTTGATATGTCGAATAGCGAACCTTGTAAGGTTCCCTCTAGACCCATAGCTTTTGCAGGACTGTAATCTGCTTGCTTAACTTTTTCATGTAACCCATCCCAATCATGTTCAAGTGCTAATTCCTGAGCATCTTCATTATTCAAAAGTAAGAAAGAAGTCGTAGCTATTGACCCTACAACATATTTGTTATAACGACCTAAGTTATTAAGAATAACTTCTCCTAAAGTATCTTCAGAATCAACTACCTTTTTCATATCAAGATTCATTTGAGTAAAAGCTTGATGACTTATCGTAGACATAGTATCCGCAAACTGAGGATCATTTCCTTTTTGGAAAGCATGCCACACAGAAGCAGCATACATTCTATCTCCGTCTGCTATATCCATTATTTCTTGAGCTATAGCTGGATATGCATTTTCTAAATTAGCCCATTCCATATTCTGAATATCTACATTGGTATTATGCAGCTCTCCATGTGCAGCAGTAAAAATAACTTGTATATCTTCTTTTTCATTTTTTTCATTATTAGGCATAGCAAAATTTAAAGCATCCCAACCTTTTATACCTAAAGAAAATGCCATATAGACCCAAGCAAAAGGATTAACTATAACTTTAGAAAATTCTTGTCGTTCTTCATCTGTATAATTTACTCTTGCTTCTGGATACATTTGGTTCCTAGCAGCTTTAACTGTGTTTAGGTCTTTGCCCATTTTATTCATAAACGATTCCCAAAATCCACTATTTTCTTCTGCCTGTACTTCTGAAGGAATCATAGTCTCTTCAGCTGTCTTCCAAGATTCTGCCTGTGTTTCAAAAGCAGAAAGAGACGATTCATATCTTTCTTGTTTTAATTCATTATATGTATTTTCCATTCGAGCATCCCAATCAATTTCATTTACAGATTTATACTCTCCTGATTCTGGATCTACAGTTTCAAACACACCAGTTTCTTGATTATATTTTGGTCCCTTACCTTCAGGATAATCTAAAGCTCGTCCGTTCCAAGTAAACGGTAGAGAGTTTAAAGACATTCTTCCTTTTGAAGATTCATTTAAATAACCAAATGTTTTAAACTCAGCTTGATCTCTTAAGTCTTTATCTACATATTGTTGTGAATACAGAGCATTAGAAATTTCTCCAGCCCACTCATTAAAGTTAGGGAATATCTCTGTTAATCTACGAGTGTTTTCTTCATTTTCCTCTAGAAGATATTCTGAAGGAAGCACACTCCCATAAGTTAAAAAAAGTCTTTCTTTTTCTGATATAAAATCATCTACAGATTGATTGCCTGTAGCTGGAGCAGAATAAAATTGTTGGTAATCTTTAGGTTGCTTTAAGTAATGGAAGATACTATCTTCTAGCTTCCTATCTTTCTCTGTATATTTATATTCTGGTACAGGTTCGTTATTATTCTCTTCACTTGTCATCTGATTTACTAACCATTTTATGAGCTATTACTTTTCTAATAATATTAGAAGCTATAGCTTGTACCATAGGTATATCAGATTGCATCATATCCATAGCTTTATGTATCATAAGTTTTTGTTCTTGGATTGCTTGATTCTCATCTAATGTTGGAGTAGAACCTTCGCCTAAACCAAAATCTAAACCATCTGAAGGAATATTATTTAAAGCAGGTCCATTAGTAATATAATCTTGAACTCCTTGCATCTGCAAAGAAGGCTCTTCTACCATAGGTGAAGGACCAGGAGCCACAGGTGGAGTATCTCCACCCATTCCTAAACTAATATCTCCTGCTGCTGCTATTTCTTCTAGCTCGCCTTTTCCAGCTCCAGCTCCTACATCTGTAATTTGTGAAGGTCCTGCCATTTTAACCTCCTATTCCTAATGCTCCCAAAGAAGGTAAACTTGCTGCTTCAGGTGGTAATCCTCCTTCAGCAGGCATACCTCCAGGCATACCTCCAGGCATACCAGGTTGTTCTGGTTCTGGTTGATTTAAATTCTCTAACAACTCGCTGACTACCTCATTCAAATCTTTATTCTCTTTGCCCATAGATTGAAGTAATTGAGCAGCTAGTTGAACATTACCTTGTGCAGCCTGTTGATAAATTCCTTCCATTAAGGAATCAGTTACTCTCTGTTTTACTATTCTGACTTCTTCTCTTGTTGGATCTTCTAAGAAATCCATTTCATCTCTAGCAGTTTCTCTTGATATTAAATTTTGTTGTAAGTTCATAGAAAGTCTCATCTCTCTATTAGCAGGATCTGTTCCTGCACCTATACCATACCTAACATTATTTTCATAATGCCCTGCAATATCTCTTGAAGGGATAAATATTTCTGGTTTCTTTTTATCTGCAGCATCTCCGTGAATTGTTTTCTCTCCGTCACAGTACTTCTCATCGAAAGCTAGAAGTATCTCAGTTCCTTTTTCTAAGAAACTTTCAAATTGTTTATGAGCTAAAGCAAGTCGAGCATCAATTTGTCCCATTGAAGCTTGGATACCACTAGCAGAAACAATACTTGCTCCTGGATCACCACTAAGTTGACCAGGGAAAGATGCTTGAGAACGAGCTTCAGAAGCTAATCTTCCTATTAAATCCTTAGCATCAAAATGAGAACGAGATTGCATTCTCTCCATTCTGGCATCAGGACTTCTTCCGTGTATCACAGCTCCAGGACCGAAGTCATCTGGATTCATAACATCATATTCGAACACTGGTGGGTAGACCTCTTCTTCAGAACTTGTTATTGTAAGAGTCATTAACCTATGCATTGTCCTTAGTATGTGTCGTGTCTGATCAAAAATTCCTCTCGGTTGACCATCGAAAGATGGAACTGAGACTTCAACAACAGGAACTTTACCAAGCTTATTTTCTTCTTCAGTTAAAATAATACCTGTTCTTTTCTGCATTCCTTTTCTTGAAGCATCAGCAATCATATGAACATATCTATCTGGGAAAAACCAGAACCATTCCTCAACCTCTGTAATCTTTGGATCAAGAACTCCTCTAGCAACTGGATATTGTTTTAAGATAACATCAGTAGAAACTCTCTTAGCTATTAAAAGCTCTATGATATTTCCTTTAGTATCTTTAATCGGATAACAATATCTAGGATCTAATCTCTGAAAGTAGGGGTCTCTATCTTTTGCATCTTTTGAAAAATCTGCCCAGACACCGCAGTACGCAGCGCCAGCTCCAGCATAATCTCCCCACCATTGAGCCATCAATTCATTGATGTTAGAACCTGACCATAGTTCGGTAACTCGTCTTTCTCTTTTTCTAGCAGCTCTTTCGCCACCTTTTAAATCTGTATTTACAGGAACAGGGACTCTGACTGATGGAATTACTGCTCCACCAATAGCAGACCAGTGATGTATTCCCATCTCTATAATATTTGCTACGGAAGGTGCTTCAGCAGTAGCAGTTAAATTCTGCCAGAGCATATGCCACTCTCCATTAACAATGGAGGTTACTTCTTTGACTCTGCCTTTCCATTCACTATGGGTTTCAATTAATTGATTTCTTCTATCCCAAAAACCCTGTGCTGGAGACAAATTCCTAGAACCTGAATTAGCAGACTCTAAGGGTGTTCCAAAATTTAATTCTCTACTCATTTTTTCCTTGCGAACATTCTATCCCTAATAATAGGCGGAATATTCCGTCTTGACACGACTTTTCCTAAATCTATGCTAAAAACGGACGAACTTTTACATTCGCCATTTGCGACCCAAAAAGCTATCAAAGCATCCTGCTCTTTAGCCCAAGGGAATACTAGCATATCATCCATCAAAGGTTCAAGCTTTTGCTTATCAGAAATAGTAGCAGAAGGAAAAGCCACAAGTCCACTATAGAACAAAGCTTGCATAGCACCTATGCCATACTCTTCGTCCCACTTAGAACCTCTCTTGCTTCCAATACCAATAGTTTTATGTTCAACCATTCTTGTTCCTGCCCAGTTAGCTCTGTTCCTTACAGTCTCATCACCTAAGAGAGTAGGAGCAAAGTTTGTTTCAATTACTGAGTACGCAACTCGGTGATCTTTATACTTCTCCCAAAACTCATACAGTAATTTATTTCTAACTCCTGTAGCACCAAGCCTATGTCCGACAAAAATATCTACAACAGTTCTTACACCTGACTCTGGATTGTACGCTAAAAGTACAGAGGCAGCTCTACCTGTTGTTGCTGGGTCAACTCCTAGGACTAAAATCTCGTCAGGAAAAACCTGACCGATAGTTCTATTGGCACCTAGCTCTAAAGCGTTGTCAATAAGCTCTTGTTTAAAAATTGCTTCTTCATGCTGTACATCTTCTTGTTGGTACACAAGTTTCCATCTCAGAGGATCTCTAGAGCAAATCTCATCTCTAATATCTCTTAGTCCAGGGATAAAAATTTCTGTATCAATTGAAGGGTCGTACTCCCATTTACCATCTAGTGACCAATACTCTTTCCAGTTAGGTTTCTCTGTATCAGTATGCTCTTCTATAATCGCAGGTATCGATACGCTACGAAAAATTTTATGGTCTTTCCAAGACTCTTTCCATTGTCCATAGTTATCTAATGGGTGAATCCTAGTTCCATTTACTAAGGTCTGACCTCTTTGGGCCCTTGACCTTGCCTCCTGGGTAAACCATTCGTCAATTCTTCTTCTTCTAACATCTGTTTGTTGGTTCTCTAGAGTTAAAGCGTCATCAAGAATTAATAAATCCAAACGAGCACCATAAATCTGCTTACCTACAGATAGAGCTTGTAAGGTTGGATCTCTCTCACCTGACTCTCTCTGTCGAATTGTAATCTGATCTTTAGACCAACTGAACCCATCAGACTTCTGAGATTTAAATCCATTGAAATCTTCTATGAGATTCCTCTCACAGTCTTTGTATAGATGCGGGTCAGTTAAATATCTTTTAATTCTTCCGAGTAAGTCTTGTGCCTTTTCCCCAGACTTCGTAACCAGGGCAATTCGAATGTCTGGGTTTTGGCACATTTTGTATACAGGATACCATAAAGCAGAAAGCGTTGACTTTCCAGATTCAGGGTGTCCTAAAACTAATACTAACCTTCCCTTCGGATCAGCGAGGCAATCTTGAATCTCTTTCTGATGCGGAGCAAACTCAACGTTAAAATATAACTTGCAGAATTCGGAAAAATCCATCTGCGATAAATCTGGGTAGGAATCTTTAACAGAATCTCCACTTCGTATCTCACGTGCTTCAGCGGCCCAATCTGGGTGTCTTTGGGAATTTTCCTCCCACCACTTTCTCGTGACACCAATACGCTTACACGCCTCGGAATATGTAAGCCCATATCTAATACATTCCAAGAAACATTCCATAGCCCAAGCTTTCCAGAGAGATGTACCCTTTTTGGCTGGTGGCGGAGGGAGATAAATTTCGACATCTTTATCAAAGGTTTGTATTTCATTATTGGCTCCAAAAATTTGTGCCTGTACTTTAGCCCTATCAGAAAGAAGATCTGCTTTGGACCTCTTGGGTCTCCCTGCTTTCACTTCTTTTGACATAAACTTACTATACTATATATTTCCTCTATTACAGTCATAACATAATCCTGAAGTTCCATCTAAAGGAACCATCTCTTTACACTGTCTACAGTACCAACTTGGTTCTTTACTCGTCATCATCCTCCAATAACTTGCCTTGTTCTCTCTTGGGAAGAGGCCTGTCGCCCTCTTTTTCTATAATATCCCAACCTTCTTTAGTTACAAAGTATTGTTTTGACCTACCTTCGCCTTCCTGTCCCACAAGTTCATCTCTAATTAGCTGGGCTTTAGGTCGTTCAAATTTTCCACCCTCTAGATTTGCAGCTTCTCTCCAGGACTTATTAAAGAATTTCTCACCTCTATGGGTCGTAATATCGCCCAAAGCCTTAAGTAAGGTGAAGTCTCTAGCTTTAACTCCCTGTTGATAAGCAGTAAGGTATGCAGAACCTGATTCCATATCAGCACTAAGTACCATAGACCATGGTTTAAATGGTTCAGCATCCTTTTGTTTAGTACAGGTCATTTCGATAAAAGCATCCCCACTAGCAGTTAACTGTATGGTTGTATCCGCAGAAGCCCTTATAACAGATGAACCTCTCATGGATTCTCCCGATTTTGTGTCGTGGTGCACTGCTAGAATGGCAGCACCAAAATTTTGTCTAAGTGTATCTACCATACCTACCACTTGGCCCATATCTTGTTGTAGGTTTTCATTCGCACCTACCGTACATCTCTGTAATGTATCAAAGACTATAAGGCCAGGATTTATGGCTGCTACTAGATCTAAAAAATCTAATTGTTCCTGTGTAGGTACTTTTCCTACAGGAGCAAATAAGGGTACAGCGCTCGTGTAATAGAAGACAGGGGGAAACGTGGAGGCGTTCCTCTTATTCTTCCAGGCGGTTACACGAGCACCTAAGTACCCTATTCCTTCAGCTAATACGTACAGTACGGTCTTTTTTTCGGTTTCCCTACCAAACCATGACCAACCATTAGCTATAGTATTTGCCCAATCTAAAGATAAGAAAGTCTTACCAACACCTGCATCACTATGCAGAACTGTAAATCCCTCTTCCATGATAAAATCTTCAATTAACCATTTAGGTGGTTTCAATTTTGTGACATCAGCTCCCTTGATTGCCTTTAAGGGTTTATAGCCGTCTTGCCTTCTATGATGTTTTAATAAAAGTTCTAATTTGTCAGGTTGTAACATTTTGCCTCCACTTGTTATTCCATGTTAGTCAGAAAAAAGAGTTGGGGGCTTATTTCCAACTCTTTTCTCAAAGGGGGAAATTAATGAAAACCATTAACTTCTTAATGCAACTATACAGTAGGTACGTTTTTAGTCCAACTGCTTTTGGACTAAGTGGACTAAAAAGTTAGTCCAGATTAGGTTGGACTAACTTTCACAATTAGGAATTGAATGTATCGAATAAACCAATGATTAGTACGGTTTTTAGAACGCCA
>PVBE011936412.1_pt1 | contig 16592 bp, 13 predicted proteins | sample 1631181 | NCBI WGS metagenome assembly PVBE01 (sample SAMN08397723, study PRJNA350692) | Marine metagenome, whole genome shotgun sequencing project. | isolation source: water | place: Pacific Ocean | collected 2012-04
ATTGCCCTGCATGGCCCTTTCGGAGAGGATGGCCGAATCCAGGCCGCGCTCGACCTGCTGCAGATCCCCTATACGGGGTCCGGATCGGGCGCGAGCGCTCTGGCTATCGACAAGACGCGCGCCAAGGCGGTAGTTTCCGGGGCGGGAATCCGCGTCGCAAGACAGATTGAGATTGGCGGGCATGACTGGGACGCGTCGCGGGATGGGGCGACAGGCAAAATCGCGGATATTGGGTTTCCGTGCGTCGTAAAATCGCCGTGCCTCGGTTCTAGTTTGGGCATGGCCATCGTTGAGGATACAGCGGCACTTCCCGGTGGCGTAGCGGTCGTGCGCGAGCACGGCGACCGAATCATGGTCGAGCAATTCGTCGAGGGCACCGAACTCACCTGCGGCGTGCTCGATGTGGGAGACGGCCCCGTGGCATTGCCGGTCACCGAGATCCGTCCCAAGAGCGATGGCTATTTTGACTACGATGCAAAGTACACACCGGGCGCTACTGACGAGATCACGCCGGCCGAGATACCGGGGGACGTGGCCGAGGAGGTCCGGGACATCGCGGTGCGCGCGCACGAAATCATCGGTTGCCGGGGCTTTAGCCGAAGCGACATATTCTGGACAGGCGATGGGCTGGTCTGGCTGGAGATAAACACGATACCGGGGCTGACACAAATGTCGCTTTTCCCCAAGGGAGCCCGCGCCGTGGGGACATCCTTTCCCGAGCTCCTGGGCCTGCTCGTAGACGCGGCCCGATGGGGTTGAGTTGGGCCCCGGCGCGTGTTCGGCTATCGCCTTTGTGCGCATGGTGCGGAGGTCTTATAATAGTGTCTTTCCACCTCCCCGCAGCCTACCGGAGATCCAGCAATGGCGAAAGACGACCTCAAAGCAATGTACCGCACGAAAAATTTGGGGGACTTCCCTGACACCTTCGAGGTGCTTGGGCGCGGCTATCGGAAAATCGAAGACCTCCGCTACGGCACAAACCCCCATCAGCCGGCGGCGTTTTACCAACCGGTTGACGGCTCCCTAGTGCTCGGGGCCTACGAAATTCTCAAGACGGGCAAGGGCGGCTTGAGCCAGACCAATGTGGAAGACATGCACCACGCCGTCGGCATTCTGAAATTCATGGGGCGTCCCGCGTGCGCCGTCATGAAACACTGCAACCCTTCGGGCGTCGCCATCGAAACGGGTGACCAGGATCTCAAGACGACCTACCAACGCGCGCGCGACGCCGACGCCCAAGCGGCGTTCGGATCTGTCGTCGTGTTCAACACGGAAGTCGATGCCGCCACCGCCGAAGAAATCATGCAGACCATCGTCGAAGGCGTGGCAGCACCCGGCTATGGCGAAGACGCCTTAGCCGCGTTCAACGATTTCGATCGCTTCAAACGCAACAAGGCGATCCGCATCATGAAGCTGCCCGACTTCGGGCCGTTGCCCAAGTTCATCGACGACGGCACGGACGTGCGCGAAATAAAGGTGTTCGACGACGGCTCGATCGTCCTCGCCGTGCCCTATCTCTCGCGGGTCAAGTCCACCGCCGATCTAGAGCCCGCGTACAACGAACACAAGAAGCATGGCCGCATTGACATCGGCCGCGCACCCACGCCGCAGGAACTCGAAGACCTCCTTTTCGCGTGGTACGTCAACATTCATGTGCGCTCGAACGGCGTCGTCATCGCGAAAAATGGACAGACGCTCGCGGTCGGCACGGGCGAACAAGACCGCGTCGGCGCGGTTGCGCAGGCTATCGCGAAGGCCAAGCAAAAGTACCAGGGCAACGAGGACATCCAAGGTTCCGTCATGGCCTCCGACGGCTTCTTTCCCTTTCGCGACGCCGTCGAAGCGGCCACGAACGAAGGCGTGACCGCTATCGTCCAGCCTGGCGGTTCCATCAACGACTACGATGCCATCGCGGCGTGCAACGAATCCAGTACGGCCATGGTGTTCTCGATGGAACGTTGCTTCAGTCATCATTAGGCCATCCGGCAAGGTAGCATGGGCTTTTATCACGGGCAAGATTCACGTGCCACTACGCCGATTCCTCTCTTTCCTGCGTGGGAACGAGGGGCGACTATTTGGCCGACCAGAGCCGGGGCTTCGCGAACGTGAAACTGAAATCGCGGTCCGAATCTCTCCCGTACCGTTCGTCCGGCGGGATTGACTGTTGTCGAGCCCAGTCCTCCGCGGTCGCCGCCACCGCCTTGTCTCGGTAAGTTATTTCGGGGAAGAGCGTTTCTAGGCCATCCTCGAGCCCGTACATGTGCCCGAATTCCGCATCAACGGAAGCCCTCCGGAACGATTCCTCGGACAGTGGCGTGGGGTTCTCCATGTGGCCGAAGGTCGCGGATTCGATACGAATCGAGTTGGACTCTTCGATGAAGAATAAGTCTAGAATGCGCCCCTCCTGAGGATAGTCGATTATGGAGGCCGTCTCGATTTCGAGGTAAGGATACCGGCCTTCGATAAGCCTGACCCGGTGGCGATGGGTGTGCCCGGCGACATGCACAATGATGTTCGGCTGGTTGGTCAAGTACGCCTGCCACTCGCGCGTCGAAACGGTATCCCCCGGATGGGAGATGTCGAAGTCTTCACTGGGATGGTGGGATGCGAGCAACACGAACTCTCCAGCGGCGCGGGCAGCCTCGACTTCGGGTTTCACGAAATTTTTGAATTGCTCGCGCGCCATCGTGCCGAAGTGATAGGGAAGTTTGAAGTTGGGGCCTGGCGATACGGTATCGATCACAACCAACCGCACCGGCGCGCCGGCTGTCGAGCGAATCGAATAGCGCACCGCGCCGGAATCGAGGTTGGCCGGCGTGAACCCATGCCCAACGGGAAGTGTGTCCGTATCGAAATGCGCTTCCATGAAGGAAACTTTCGATAAGTACCTGCGGCCACCGTCGGGAACGATGGGACCCGCGGAGAGGTCTTCGAGGCGGAGTTGGAGCGTCCGCGGGTCGAGGTGTTCCTCGCGCGCCGCCTCGACGATCGCCGGGCTCTGCGCGCTCAGCGGATGCAGGGCCAGCTGCGGCGGACGCAGGTCCATCAGTCCCAACAGGTATCCGACGGTCCCGAAAACCGGCGTAAACCATGTTGCCGAATCGGCGGAATTCCGGTTGACGGGAAACGTGCCCGAGGAATGATAATCGTGATTGCCGAAGACCGAGTACCACGGTATGTCGCCGACGCCTTCCGCTTGAAAGGCCAGCTTCGGATTTTCCTCCGGTGGGCCGGGCCGTAGCGCGCCATCCAGCTCGCCCGAATCGTGCGTGACCAGCCGGCCATCCATCGTGTCGATAATCCATCGCAACTCATTCTCCTGCGCGTTGTCAGCCAGATCGCCGGTGAACACGACAAAATCGATGGGCGGATTGGCCGGGTCCTCGTGGCGTTCCTTCAACACGCGCAGCGTAGCGTCCAAGGTTTGCAGCACGTAGCCTTCCTGAGGCCGCCAAGCACTGGTAATCAGCCGATCCCCGCGAACGGCGCGGGCCGGACTCTCCTTATCCGCGGCCTGCGTGTCCGAAATCTGAGCGAAACGGAGCCAATGGATCCCCGCGCCATCGGGTTGCGACTCCAAATCCGGCGGGGGCGCGCTCGGGCAACCCGCGCAGCAAAGCACGGCCGGCAGCGTTGCCACGAAGACGAGCGAGCGAGCGACGGCGCGAGCCGTCATAAGTCTGCCGCCCCTGTGGCGAGATGCATAATCTTCTCCTGCGTCGCCTCGTCCCGCGCAAGTTCGCCCGCGAGTTCCCCTTCGTGCATGACCAGAACGCGGTCGCACATGCCCAACACTTCGGGCAGCTCGCTTGAAATCATGAGAATGCTTACGCCGTCGCGCACGAGATCGTTCATGAGGCGGTAGATTTCCACCTTCGCGCCCACGTCTATGCCCCGCGTCGGCTCGTCGAAGATGAGGACCTTCGACTGGGTAAACAACCATTTGGCGAGCACGACTTTCTGCTGATTCCCGCCGCTTAGATTCTGCGCGGCCTGCTCGACCGAAGGCGTCCGAATATCCAAGCTCGAAACGAGACCCGTGACCACCTCGCGTTCACGGGGCAAATCCACAAAGGGCCCGCGCATCAACTTTTTCAGATTGGCAAGGGTCGCATTCTCGCGCACCGACATCCCGAGCACCAGCCCCTGGCTCTTGCGGTCTTCGGTCAGCAAGCCGATCCCCCGCGCGATAGCGGCCCTCGGCGATTTCACCGTCACAGCTTCGCCATCGAGAAAGACGCGGCCCTCGCCGGCGGTATCCGCGCCAAAAATCGCCCTGGCCACCTCCGTCCTTCCCGCGCCCACGAGGCCCGTCAGCCCAACAATCTCCCCGTGATGCAGCGAGAACGACACGTCCCGGAACGCGCCGCGCCGCGTCAGCCCCTCCACACGAAGGCGTTCCTCGCCACGCTCGAATACCTCCTTCGGGAATTCCTCCTTCAACTCACGGCCCACCATCATGCGGACAATCTCGTCGCGCGAGACTTCGCCCGTGGCATTCACACCAACATGCCGGCCATCGCGCATGACCGTGACGCGGTCGCCAATGTGAGAGATTTCATCGAGCCTGTGGCTTATGTAGATGATCCCGATTCCATCCGCCTTCAACCCGTGAATGAGATCGAAAAGCGCCTCCAACTCGTGATCGGTCAGCGTGGCCGACGGTTCGTCCATAACAATAATCCGCGAGTCGAACGACAGTGCCTTCGCGATCTCGACCATCTGCTGTTCGGCCACCGAGCATTCATGAACCGGTTTGCGCCAGTCCAGCGTCACGCCGATGCGCCGCAGCAACTCTTCTGCCTCGCAGTGGACTCGCTTCCAATCGATGAAGGGAGTCCGTCCCATTCGCGGCTCGCGCCCCAGCAAGATGTTCTCCGCCACGCTCAAGTGAGGGATCAGGTTGAACTCCTGATAAATCATGCTCACCCCCAACTGCTGGGCGTGGTGGGGCGACTGCAAGTGGACCTCTTTCCCGTCCACCCGAATCGTACCCGCGTCCATGGACAGCGCCCCCGCCAATATCTTCATCAACGTCGATTTGCCCGCCCCGTTTTCCCCCACCAGACAATGGGCTTCCCCAGGAACCAGATCAAAATCGACTTCATCCAAAGCCAAGACACCTGGGAACCGTTTGACGATCCCTTTCATTTCCAATAATCGCTCGTTCATAAGTTCGAACATCCTACCTCAATGCGCGTCTCGAACGTGATCTGAACACGCGGGTCTTGGCGAGAGCCTTTGCACTGCTCCTGAGAAACCTCCGCTTGCCGTTTCGATTGGAATGCCGGATCACGCATAAATGACAGACGCAACCAGCCTAAATACAACGGCTTACAAACACGCCTGACAGCTTCTGCATAATTCGCTAGAACACACATAGACAAGTTCTGTAATAGAAAGTCTATGCATAAGGAAGAAGACGATGGATTCAAAACTTCTCTCTGGAACTCTAGGGCTCATGACCCTCCAGGTGGTCAGCCCCATTCGACCTATGGATACCAGATTGCGCAGGAAGTACTGCAGAGGTCGGACGGCTATTTCGAATTAAAGGAGGGCAGCTTGTACCCAGCCCTGCACCGAATGGAGCGTGAGAATCTCCTCGAATCTAACTGGGTCAAGATGGATTCCGGACGGCGCCGAAAATATTACCGCCTCACGCCTGAGGGTCAGAAGGCGCCGGAAAAGAAGGAGGCGGATTGGGAACGGTTTGCGCTGGCGGTGAACGGTGTCTTGGGGGCGCAATCCAATGTCGTGGCGTGGCCAAGCGGAAGGCGCGATGCCGCCCCAAAGGTCCAGCGAACCCACGAACTTGCGCGAGGACATCGTGGACGAGCTGGCCGACCACCTGGCCCTCGCCGCCGAGCGCGAACGCGATGCAAGTGGATTCTCCAAAGAAACGGTATGGGCGCGAGTCTTGAAACGGTTCGGCGGTCCCAGCGCCATAGCCCGCCGGCTCTGGTGGGACGCCATGGGGGAGACCGTCATGCGAGAATGGACCCAAACTTCAGCAATCGTAGTAGGTGTCGTAGCGGTGTTGCTGTTCGTCGCGCTCGGCTTCAAGCAAATGCAGGCGACGAATTTGGCTGTGCTCGAAGCGCTGCAACGGCAGTCGAACGACGCGAACGAGCACTTCTCTACGATAGATATCTCAATTCACCGTGGTACTGCCGACGGTCCTCCCGCGGAAGGTATGGAGGTTGCCATGTCGGGGCATTGGTTCGAAGACAACCAGGTCACGGTGCGAGAGGAGACCGATTCCAACGACGGACTCTCGCTATGGCCGATTCGTCAAGGGCGGTTTCATCTTGAAGTCACCGACCCGAATTCAGGGCTTGTTTCGCAGCGCCCAACCGTGCTTCTTGGCGGCCACAAGGATATTTTCATCGTCGCGCCCTTCGCTGAAACCACGCCTGTCGATTGGGGGCTGCCTCCGTACGCCGACGATGAACACCAATTGGTCGATGTGGAGCTAAATCTGGAATAGAAAGCTGCCGATGGCGAGTGGAGGTCTAGACGACATATGCACATCGGCTCCGAAGGAATATGGCATAACTCCAATTCGAGATTCTCTCTCATGCACTCGCCCGTCCGGATACTGGACAGGCTAGGCCGTTCACTTCGTGCCTGGGGAGGTGGTGACGAGAGGGGAAGACTGATGGAACTCAAATTGCCACGCCGGACAGTTCTCCAAATCGCTGCTCTCAATGAGGCGTTTTCTGCCGCCCCAGCCCTGTAAATTCGATCTGAACCGGTGTAGACTCTGTCTTCATAAAGCCGACTCCTTATCGTGTGCTTAAAGTGCTTCTCGCAAGGCCTTTATGCGAAAGGAATCGGCCTTTGTCAATGGGGATGGCGAAATATCCGGGTTAGGGAGGGGCTGGAGGAGGGTCGATATTCTACAATTTACTCCGGCACGGGGGGTATTGAGTTGTTCAGGAAGTGATCCATGAGAACGCTGAAACGCTCCCATAACATACCCCCGATCTCCTTTCAAACTTCAAAGGGGGACTTTCGTCGCTCGAACATGGTTCGCACCGACCGACAAGGATGTTGGAAGCGCCCGCTGTTGTTGCGGTTCCGCCGCCCTTGTTGTGAGACGGACTATCGCTACCGACCTCGACGCTTATCGCCTACGGTTACATCGAGCGTATGCATGCGGGTGCGGCGGGGGGTGGGCCGTGGCCTTGGGGCGACCGGCTTGCTTTCTACGCGGCGGACATCGCGGTTGATCAATTTGATACCGTGATCGGCAAAGCCGCCCGCGTTGGCCTCGATGCGCACCACCGTTCCTTCGTGGGACGAGGAGAAGGGAACTTGAAACGATTCGTCGCGCATGAGCTGCACTAACAGCTCGGTGCCGACGGGCACGGATTCTATCAAGCGAACCAACATCCCAAAGGGGCTGATGTCCATCACGACCCCTTCGATATCGTCAAAACTGCCGTCCTTGGCTTTGACGAGGCAGGGCCGGCAGGTGTCCGTGCGGCTGCGCCCGCGCTTTCCGCGATGGAGGGAAAGTTGATCGTTTGTGAAGAACATCTCGTCGGCCATAAGGAAAGAATCTCACATCGTTTGGTAACACGCGGTTGGCCCGCAACGGCGGCAACCGTAAAGAGTATACCATAGCGCCGGAATTCTGGAAAGAAATCGGGATTTCTGCGTTATTCGCATTATCGAACGATCCGAAGTGCCGACTCTTTGCTACCATAGCCAACGATATGGCGAAGATCTCTAAGACTCGCGCAAGGAATTCCCCGACCGCGCTCCGCGTTGTCGTGTTCTTGACGGTGGGCGTCGTAGCGGGCAGCCTTACGGGCGCTTACTCGAATGCCGCGGAGTGGCGTCAGCCGGAACCGATAAGGAGCAACGAGTCGCCGCAGTGGTTCAACGCGCCGCTGCCGTGGGCGCGCCCGCTAAGCGATGGGCGCATAGACGCGCTGCTCTTGGCGCCGTGGGACGCGCTTCGGGACGCGGTGGAACTGGAAACGCGAATTGAACTCCGCCTCGTTCGGGTTGGTTATTGCGATACGGAAACTGGGGCGGACGCGGAAAAATCCGAAGGGAACGCGCCCGGCGAAGCACTCCTCGACGCGCTGCTTGACGCCGGGCCGGACGTCGTCATTCTTGGAAATGTAGATCTCGCGAACCTCCCGTCCGATTTCCTCGACGAACTCGTATCCCGCGTTGAAGGAGGTTTGGGACTGATCGTCTATCGGTTTGCCCGCGATAGGCCTCCGGCGTTCGAGGCGCTGTTCGATTCCGTGAATCGACTGGAGGACAACGCGGAGATTACACGCGGGCTGGGATCGAGATTCGTGCCCGCGTGGCGCGATGGCTTCGACTTCGTGGACCTCTATGAATATGGCGCGGGCCGTGTAGCCGACATTGCCTACGAATCCGGGGCGCCGTCCATGCACGCGCTCGTTCCGGCTCCGGATGGTCCCGGCGACTACTCGGAGATTCTCGCGTTCGAAGACCACATGTCGCTGGCGGCGCGGGCCGTTGTGTGGTCGGCGCGCCGCAAACCGGATGCCCGAATTGAGCGCGTGACAGTCCAGCTCCCGGCGGATCCTCTTGAAGACCAAATCCCGCCATTTCTCCCACGAGAATTCATTCGGAGCCTGAGCGACGCGAGCCTTCCCCAGGGCCTGGTTCCTTTTCGCATAGATCTCGACCAACCCGCCACACGGGCCTACGACCTAGCCTATAGCCTCCGTTTTCCCTCGCGCGCCCTGAGTTTGCCAGAGATTCCGGGCAAGCGCATCGCGAAGGGCCGATCGAGCGCGACCATCCATGTTCCCGCGGGGCAGGGCGAATTCCTGCTGGATGTGTGGCTGCGCGACAAGAAGGGGGTGGTCGATTGGTTCACGGCGAACGCGTCGTTGCGCGGCTGGCCGGAGATCTTCGATGTGCAATTCTCCAAGCATGCCCTACGGGAAAACGACGAGTTAACAGTAATGTTGCAGATCCGTCCCCTCTACAACCGCCCGCGCCAATCGACGGTCCTCTTCCGCGCCGTGGACGGTTGGGGGCGTGTGGTTGCGGAACGCTATGTTTCCGTCGGCCCCGAAGCGGGCCCGGTGTCGGCGCTGCTGTCGTTCTCCGACCTCATCTCGCCCTTTTTGCGGGTCGATGTGTTCGCGGCCGATATGCCGCGCGGCCCCTTTGGCCCCTTGGCCCTGGCGAAGTCAGCGCACGTGTTCATGGTCCTGCCAGTCCACCTTCGAACACAAGCGGCGTTCGGCTTTGTAGCAGCAGGTTCGGGCTCCTTCGAACGGAACGCGCGCGGCCAAAATATCGCCTTGGCAAGACAGGGGGTAGATACAATCTCGATGTCCACGGCGTCCACTTCGGCCATAGCGCCCGTCGTCGACAATCTCCGTATCGCTCCGCGCGTAGCCGAATATAGCCATGCGAACATGGACGGCTCCTTCTGCCTGACGGACGCGGAGTTCCTCCGGAACGAACGGGACCGAATTCACGATCTCTCCCTATCCTACGGAGCCTTGGGCAGTACGACCTATGCACTCGGGTCCAGCTGTGGTGTCTCCACAGTTTCGACCACGCGTGTCTGCCAGTCGGAAACTTGCTCCGTCGGCTTCGAGGCCATGCTGAGGAATTCATTTGCTTCCTTGAATGCGCTGAACCAAACTTGGGGAACCCGATACGCGCGCTGGGATGCGGTGCGGGCTTCGGGCGGTGTTCCGGATGAGGGCGAGCCGTTATCCCACTGGCTCGATTCTAGACTCTATCTGGATCGCGTGATCCTGAACGCGCATACCAGGGCGCTTGCCGTTATTCGTGGGGCCGATCCGGAGTCCGATGTAGCGGCTATCGTCGGGAACACGCCGCCACGAAGCCCCGGTCCTGCCTGGCACCAACTCGCGTCGCACATGGACATGGTGGCCGCTCCCAATTCTACGGTAGCGGTCGAGAAATTGCGTAGCTACGCGTCGGGCGAAACGCGGACCATGTTGGGAATAGACGGCGGCGGCGGCGCGCGAGCGGGACTGCCGTGGCGCGCATTGCTGAACGGCTTCGATGGCGTGCGGCTCGTTCGTGCGGAGTCGGCTGCTCCGTGTCCGTCCGTGGCCAGCGGCGCGCTCGGGCCAGACAGCCGCCCGAGACGATGGTTTGAGCGAGTAGCGGCTGAAGTAGCAGAGGTTCGTTCGGGCTACGGCCTCCTGTTCGCCAAGGCCACGCGCGAACCGGCCGACATCGCTGTGTACGACAATCGGGCGAGCCACCACGTCAACAGCCTTCGGTCCGTGCGCGGCGCTTCGAGCGAGGACTCCGAGGCCGCGCTCGCGCTCGCGCTCAACGAACTGGGGTATGCATTCGATTTCGTGTCGAGCGAAGACGCGCTAGCGGGCGGGCTCGACCATTACCGAACGCTCGTGTTGCCCATGGTGTCCGTCTTGAGCGATAGGGAACTGGCCGTGCTGAGCGAATTTGCTTCGGGGGGAAAACTGGTTGTCGCCGACGTGCTTCCCGGCGCGTACGGCGAACATGGAACGCCGCGCGCGAATCCTCCGCTGTCACAACTTTTTCGCGCCGCGGAACCGGTAGAGGGCCTCGAACCCGCCTGGATTATTCAGCGTGGCTCGGGCTTTTTTGGCGCCATGCTGGGCGAACCGTTTCCGGCTCTCAACAGCGTGGAAGAATTGGCAAGCGAATTGGAGCGGTTGTTGGCGGACAGCGGCTCTGTCAAGGCGGGCGAAACTCTGCCGCTAGAGGCCGAGGGGCTGCGCGGCGCGCGTACAGCGTACCGGTACGGCAATGCGCGGATACTGGCGTTCACAAACGTGGACGATGGCAAATCGAATGAGAGGAAGATCCGCGTGGATCTCGGCAGAGAAATGTTCGCGTACGCTTCTCGCCGCGGCGAGCTGGTGCGCGGGGGCAAGCGGTACAGCTTTCGCCTCAGGCCAGGGGAAGTCGAACTGATCGCCTTCTTGCCGTACGAAGTGACCCGGCTGGTGCTCGACGTGCCCGAAGCCGTGCGGCAGGGCCGCCGGCTCCATGTCGGAATCGGCATACGTACCCGCGAGAAACTGCCTGGCAACCATGTCGTGCATGTGAGCCTCGCGACACGCCTCGGCGAACCTATCCCTTATTACAGCCGTTCGCTCGAGTGCGAAGCGGGACAGGGATTGGCATCCATCCCCTTGGCCCTCAACGAAACGCCCGGCGAGTACACGGTAACGGTTCGCGACGCGATGACGGGGTTCGTCGAGACAGCGCCCGTCGACGTGATCCGGTAATGCTCCCCAGACTCCTCCTCATAGCCGGCGGCTCATGCTCGGGTAAGACCACCTTGGCCGAAGCGGTGGCCGCGCGCCTGGACGCGGCGCAACTGATCTCGATGGATTGGTACTACCGTGACTTAACAGGCATGAGCATTTCCGAAAAGGACGCCCATAATTTCGACCACCCTTCCGCCATCAATCACGAGATGCTCCGTTCTCATCTGGAAAAGCTGCTGAACGGCGAAAGCATCGAAACGCCGCGCTACGATTTCGCCACCCACTCCCGTCTTCCCGAAACCGTCTCGACCACGCCGGAGGCCCACTTAATCGTCGAAGGGCTTCACGCGCTGTGGTGGCGCGAGATCAGGAGCTTGGCCCATACCAAGGTTTTCGTGACGCTTGACTGTGGCCTCCGCCTGTCCCGGCGAATCGCCCGGGACGTCAAAGTCCGCGGCCGCCGCAAGGCCGCTGTTCGGGATCAATTCGAGCAGAACGTTCGTCCCATGCATGAGGCCTATGTCGAACCCACCCGAGGCTTCGCCGACCTCCTCATTCAAGGCGATGGCAACGTGGACCGGCTTTCCGAAACCATAGCGAGCTTCCACTTGTCCCATTTCCCCGCATAGCGGGCTCTGACTCATCGTTACACCCCAGGCTCTGCCGGTTCCACAGGGATTTTCGAAAATAGCGTCGGCCCTCTTCCAATAACATCCCCCTTCAAAGGGGGACTTTGGCGATCCGGGGGGCTGATAGTCCCCCTTTGAAGGGGGATCAAGGGGGATGTTGCGTTCCGTTCGCGTCTGCTTTTGGCCGATGCGCAAAGGTCTCGATTTCGCCGCCTACTTCAATTGGGTCGACAGGCCACTAGCTCTGCTGGTGGTTACTAACTACGCTGAGATATGAGCCAATCGGGCTAGATCCATCTATTGCTTTTCGACGCCATCTTCGTTATCTTCGTAGCCTGCTGGAGGCGCGGGAGAACCGGCGCTTACCTTACACCATTCTTACATCGGGAGTGCCACTCTGTGAACAACAAGAAACAAGAGCGATTCGAGGAGTATTGGAGGGCGAACAAGCGCCTTATCGGCGGCCTTCTCGCCATTTGGGCGCTCGTCTCGTTGGGCGGCGGAATTCTCTTCGTGGAACTCCTCAACAAGGTCAACTTCTTCGGCCTCCCACTCGGATTCTGGATAGCGCAGCAAGGCGCTATCTACGTATTTGTCATCCTCATCTTCGTCTACGCCTTCCGAATGGACACGCTGGACAAGAAGTATCGACTCGATGAAGACGACGAAGAGTAAGCGCCATGACACCCACCGAAAAATGGACGTTTCTCTTCATTCTTATCACTTTTTCCGGGTACCTCTACATCGGGTGGCGCGCACGTGTGCGCGAATCGGCCGGATTCTACGTGGCGGGCCACGGCGTTCCCGCTATCGCGAACGGCGCCGCAACTGCCGCCGACTGGATGTCCGCCGCATCGTTTATCTCCATGGCCGGACTCATCTCGAATATGGGTTACGACGGCGCGGTGTATCTCATGGGCTGGACCGGCGGCTACGTGTTATTGGCGCTTCTCTTGGCTCCCTATCTGCGGAAGTTCGGCAAGTACACCGTGCCCGATTTCGTGGGCGACCGGTATTATTCCACCACCGCCCGCCTGGTGGCTGTGGTGGCCGCTGTATTCGTTTCACTAACCTACGTGGCGGGCCAGATGCGGGGCGTGGGAATCGTGTTCAGCCGATTTCTCGGTGTTGATATCGCGCAAGGCGTCATCTTTGGAATGGTGATCGTCGCTTTTTTTGCCGTGTTGGGCGGGATGAAAGGAATCACCTGGACCCAGGTCGCTCAGTACTCCGTGCTCATCGTCGCCTTCCTTATCCCATCCATCGCCATTTCCCATAAACTTACCGGCAATCCCGTCCCCCAGATTGCGTTCACTACGAGCGAAATCATGGCGAAGCTAAACCAAATCCAAGTCGATCTCGGCTTCACCGAATATACCAAGCCCTTCGTCGAGGGCAAACGAAGCATGATAGATATATTCTGCATCACCCTCGCCCTCATGGTCGGGACGGCCGGGTTGCCCCACGTCATCGTTCGCTTCTACACGGTGCCCAATGTGCGCGCGGCGCGGTTCTCCGCGGGCTGGGCCCTCGTGTTTATCGCCCTGCTCTACACGACGGCGCCAGCACTCGCCATGTTCGCGCGCTACAACCTTATCACCTCGCTAATGGACGCGGAGATCTGGGGAATCTCGGATGAGGTTTTGGACAACGGCGCTGACAACCGCATGTACGACCTAGAAAAATTGGATGTGAACGACGTAGCCATCGACTTCGGCTGGACAAAACAGTGGCAGCAAACGGGACTCCTGCGCTTTGACGATAAGAACGGCGACGGGGTCATTCAGCTCACGGCCGATGACGCGACGAACGAAGTGTTTATCGATCGCGACATCATCGTTTTGTCCACCCCGGAAGTGGCCAGCCTTGCGCCGTGGGTCATCGCCCTTGTCGCCGCAGGCGGGCTTGCGGCGGCGCTTTCCACTGCCGCGGGCCTTCTCTTGGTTATATCCAGTTCCATCGCCCACGATATCTACTACCGCCTTATCAACCCGAAGGCGGACGAGGCGCATCGTGTCCTTGTTGGCCGCGTTTTCGTACTGGTCGGCATCGTTGTGGCCGGGTATTTTGGCGTTAACCCTCCGGGCTTCGTGGCCGAAGTAGTGGCCTTCGCTTTCGGCCTTGCCGCGTCCAGCTTTTTCCCCATCATCCTGCTCGGCATCTTCGACCCGCGCACCAATCGCGAAGGCGCGATCGCCGGAATGCTCGCCGGGCTAACTTTCACGGCGGCCTATATCATCGGCGCGCAATTTTACGACATGAGGCTATGGTGCTTCGGAATATCTGCCCAAGGAATCGGCGCCGTGGGGATGGCGCTCAACTTCGCCATCGCGCTTGGCGTGTCGCGCATTACGCCGCCGCCGCCACAGAAGATCCAAGAGATGGTCGAGTCGCTCCGCCATCCCGATCACCCTGGCCCCGCCCTCATACTCGACGAAGAGGCGGAGTAGGCCGCGCGATCCTTCAAGAGACTTTCTAAGATCTCGGGTCCAGGGATAGGCCCCTTCTCTTTCCTCCTGCTCGACGTCTATTGCGGTTATATTTGACATTGGTATATCGGACACTATATCTTCCTGCCATGAAACACACTCGAAAGATGAAAGAATTGTTGGATCGGATGGCGGCGATCGAGCGGATGGAGCGGGGTGCAATGTCTCAGATGAGTGGACGCCCCTACTACAACCATCAAACATGGCGCGAGGGACGCAACGAAGTCCGTTACGTTCCCAAGGACGAAGTAGCGGAGTTGCAGAAAGACATTGCGGGATACCAGTTGTTCACAAGACTGGCCGAACAGTACGCCGACGAAGTCATCCGTGCCAGTCGCCGCGAGAAGAAGAAACGAAGCGCAAGAATGAGCTCATGAGATTCTAGTTTGGCTGCGCGGGGCCCACGCAGCCAGCAGTGAGATTGTCCAATGTAACCTGGCTTTCCTTCGGAGGGCCTATCCTATGGATACCGCCGTCTTCGATTTGTGTACCGTGCCGTCGATCGGCAGCGAATGCGCATAATTCCGCGAATAAGAAACAAGGAAGAGTACGTGATGAACGAAAAATCTGTTGCTGTGGTTGGGGCGACTGGTGTTGTGGGCCAGTGCATGTTGGAGACACTCGAAAACCGGGATTTCCCGGTTAAGTCTTTGAGACTGCTTGCTTCGGCGCGTTCGCGGGGGAAAGAACTCAGCTTTCGCGGCGAGACTTTGAAGGTCGAGGTACTTGGCGAAAATTCGTTTAAGGGCATCGAGGTGGCGCTATTCAGCGCGGGCGGGGGTACCAGCAAGAAATTTGCGCCTTTTGCCGCGGCCGATGGCTGTGTGGTGATCGACAATTCCAGCGCGTGGCGCATGGATCCCAAGGTGCCCTTGGTGGTGCCCGAAGTCAATGGGGACGATGTGGGCTGGCATGGGGGCATCATTGCAAACCCAAATTGTTCCACGATTCAGATGGTTTGCGTTCTCAAGCCGCTGCACGATGCCGCTACGGTTAACCGCGTAGTCGTCTCGACCTATCAGGCCGTGTCGGGTGCCGGCAAAGACGCGTTAGACGAACTGGCGGCTCAGACGCGCGCCGTTCTCGACGGCGAAACGCCGAAGGGCGAAGTTTTCCCGCACCCTATCGCCTTCAATTGCATCCCCCAGATTCCACAGAGCAATGCCTTCGCCGACAACGGCTACACTACCGAAGAAATCAAGATGATCGATGAGACAAAGAAGATAATGGGGGACGATTCCATCTGTGTCACCGCGACTACCGTTCGTGTGCCCGTTCACACGGGCCACAGCGAATCGGTCAACGTGGAAACACAGAAGAAGCTGACGGCCGCGAAAGCCCGGCACATACTGAACCAAGCCCCCGGCGTGACGGTAAAAGACAACCCAGCGAATCAGGTGTATCCACTGGCTTTGGATTGCGTGGGCGATGGGGCGACCTTTGTCGGCCGAATTCGAGAAGATGTGTCGCACGCCTCAGCGTTGGACATGTGGATCGTTTCCGACAACCTGCTAAAGGGCGCGGCCTATAACGCGGTTCAGATCGCGGAATTGCTATAACGAATCATCCGTCTGGTATACACAAATCCAAGCCGAACTCTTGGCCCTTCTACGTTTCGAAAATCGTCGAAATACAGACCGTTCTCTGTTTGTGATACATCTCGTGACCGCGCCCCGAAATAACCGTTGGCAACGTGATGTCAAACTTGTATTGAGTACTGCCCAAGGTCGTTTTTGCCTGACCGACAATCATGTTGATCAACTCGCCAACGCCATCGTGAACGATAACATCTCCGATGCCGCCAGTGATTTCCTCTCCTCCCGTCATAGCGCTAACACAATCGATGACAAACTGCGCCGGCAGTGTTACCGCCGAGGTTCCACAAATCATCCCCGAAACGCCAACAACGCCCGAAACATCGCCAAACATCAAATAATTATTCTTAATGTAGACATCCTTACGCGCACATTAAAACCAACCATTATTTCGAATGTGGAGTGGGTTGCATTAATAAACGGCAAAATGAAATCGGTATTTATACCCTGCGCACTTATGCACTTTCTAGGACTTCGCCAATGGTTCCTAGAGTCGAATGGGCATTACAACATTTATATAATTGTCCCGCGGCGCCTCATGGTGTGGTTTGATTACGCCTGGACTTGTCCCGTCCTTCAGAAGGAGGCTCGTAGTCTCGGGATCAATATGACGTAAAACTTCTAGTACAA
>PVBE011279831.1_pt1 | contig 16590 bp, 20 predicted proteins | sample 1631181 | NCBI WGS metagenome assembly PVBE01 (sample SAMN08397723, study PRJNA350692) | Marine metagenome, whole genome shotgun sequencing project. | isolation source: water | place: Pacific Ocean | collected 2012-04
GCTCTAGAAGAGGCTGAAAGAGCCGCTATCGAAAAGTATGGTTTACATAACTTAAATGACTTTAGACCAAAAGAACCATCAGAAGCAGAAGTAAAAATAATCAAAGAATTATTTGAAAAATCTGTTGAAGGTGAGGCTTATGATCTTGAGAAGTATGGACAATACTTTAGACCTGCAGGCGTAGGTGCTAGAGTATCTATACCAACAGCAAGTAGACCTGCTCCAGTTGAGAAGACTGCTGATCCGGTAAATGCAGAAGTAAAAGTTGCACCTGCACCACAACCAGTTACAGCATCGGCTCCAACAGCAACAACTCCAACAGGAGATAGTGCCAAAAGAGCAGAAGATATCTTGAAACTTATAAGATCAAGACAACAAAAATAAACTGACATTTTACCAGGGCCTTAATTGTTGACAGTTGAGGCCTTGTGTAATATAATAAGGATGTTATGAAATACAAAATTAAAAAAGCAATCGATTGGATACTGTACAAACAAATACCTGCATGGGTATTAATTGCACTGATTGTCCTTTGGATAATAATATAAAAATGACAAAACCATTTGACGCAACAAAATTTAGAAAAAGTATAACAAAGTCTATACAAGGACTTGGCATAGGATTTAATGATCCAACAGATTGGATAAGCACAGGAAACTATGCGTTAAATTATTTAATAAGTGGAGACTTTAACAGAGGTGTTCCACTAGGCAAAGTAACAGTACTAGCAGGTGAGTCTGGGTCAGGCAAATCATTTTTAGCATCAGGCAATTTAGTGCGTAATGCACAACAACAAGGCATTTATGTAATATTAATTGACTCTGAAAATGCATTAGACAAATCGTGGCTAGAAGCACTTGGCGTAGATACTGACGAAAAGAAACTATTAAGATTAAGTTTATCCATGGTAGATGATGTAGCAAAAACAGTTTCAGATTTTATGAAAGGTTACAAAGATGAACACGCAGACGATAAAGAAAACGCACCTAAAGTACTAATTGTAATTGATAGTTTAGGTATGTTACTAACACCAACTGATGTTAAACAATTCGAAGACGGTGAAATGAAGGGTGACTTAGGTAGAAAGCCGAAGGCACTAACGGCGCTAGTGCGTAATTGCGTAAATATGTTTGGGTCTTGGAACGTTGGACTTATAGCAACTAATCACACATACGCATCACAAGATATGTTTGATCCTGATGATAAAATATCAGGCGGACAAGGATTTATATATGCAAGTTCAATTGTGATTGCAATGAAGAAATTAAAACTTAAAGAAGACGAAAAAGGTAACAAAATTACAGAAGTTAGGGGTATTAGAGCGGCTTGTAAAGTTATGAAAACTAGGTTTTCAAAACCATTTGAAAGTGTGCAAGTTAAAATCCCTTACGAAACAGGAATGGATCCTTACAGTGGATTAGTAGACTTATTTGAGAAAAAAGGTGTACTAACACAACAAGGAAACAGACTAAAATACGTTGATTCCTCAGGAAAAGAGACTTTAGAGTTTAGAAAAGCCTGGGTTGGAACCAAATTGGATATGCTTATGAAAGATTTTGATAAATTATCACAAGCATCATCACAAGATGACCAACTTAAGGATTAACGAATGGTAGAAATGACCCACGAAGATATCGAAAGATTGTGGAATTCCGTTACACACTTCATTCCTGATAGACAAAAACAAGACGCGGCTGTTGACTTTGTTAGAGCATTAGACGACATTGGCGTTGAGCATAAAGAAATTAAAAGTATTGGAGAATACGATCCAATACTAGAAAATGCTATCGAAACTGTTTTTGAGGATGAAGAGGACGACGAAGTTTACGACGATCGATATGATAATGATTAATTGGTATAACGAAGTAAGTAGAGACATTAAAAAGATTCCAGAGTGTATAAAATACTTTGAAACTGAATTAAACAACGCTAAAAGAGAAGTTAGAATATATGGTAACCTCGAAAAAGCTAGTGCGTCACTTCCAGGAATAGTTGAAGAAAGATTTGGACAATTACAACAAATAGAAGCAATACTTGAATACCTTAATATTGAATTACGTAGATTAAGATCCAAAACATTTAGAAAATTTTTAGAAAATTATAATAGAGCATTGTCCAGCAGAGATGCTGAAAAGTATGTTGACGGCGAGGCAGACGTTATTGATATGGACAAACTTATTAATGATTTTGCACTTTTAAGAAACCAGTGGCTAGGCATTACCAAAGGGCTAGATCAAAAACAATGGCAAATTACAAACATTGTTAAATTGCGAGTAGCAGGTATGGAAGATGCCAACATCAAATAGAATAATCCTTACAGACGTAGATGGCGTATTATTAGAATGGGAGAACCATTTTACTAAATGGATGATATCTCGTGGAGCAAAACTAAAAAACAAATTTAAAGCAGAATACGATATGCAACGTAGATTTGTTGATGCTACAGAAGATATTAAACTTGCAATAAGAGAATTTAATAAAAGTGCTTGGATGGGAACACAACCTCCAATGCCAGAATCACAAACGTGGATAAAACTATTACACGCAGAAGGTTGGACATTTATCCCAATTAGTTCACAAACATCTGACATACCTGCACAAGAATTACGTAAAAGAAGACTAGAAGAGCTATTTGGCGAATATGCTTTTTATAACTTTCATATACTAGAAACAGGACAAGATAAAGACGATATACTTGCAGAATTCCACGGAACAGGTTTATGGTGGGTTGAGGATAAATGGACAAATGCTTTAGCTGGATTAAAGTACGGTCTTAAACCTTTGTTTATAGATCATCCATACAATAGAGAATATTCCCACCCCGATATTACCAGAGTAAATAATTGGAAACAGATACACGAGATAGTTTCTAATGATGGTAGATGAAGAACAAAAATATTTCCCGATTAAAAAAGACCCTGCTTGTCCTTTAAAATGGAACTGGTCAACAATTTGGACAACAACAGGAGAGACAGCTAGTTGTCATAAATGCAAAAGAGTACCAATTGACATTGATAAGTTTGACGAATTTCATAACTTACCTCACAAAATAAACGAAAGAAAAATTATGTTAAGTGGCAAATGGCCTACAGTTGCCAACGGAGGTTCTGGTCATTGTGAAGTTTGTAAAGAAATCGAAGACAATGGTGGATTAAGTGACCGGCAACAAATGAAGGGCATTCCTAATCAAGTACCGCCTGAACTACGTGATAATCCAACTGCAACTTCTGTTACTCCAAGAATATTTGAACTTTTTGTTTCTAATACTTGCAATCTTCAATGTACATATTGTAATACTAGAGATTCAAGTAAAATAAATTTAGAAGCTAAAAAACATGGACCAATTATTTTTCCAGACGGTGAAGCAGTTGGCAGATATCAATATAAAGCACCTCATCCACAAGCAGTAGGATATTTTAGAAAGTCATTAAAATGGTATGAAGCTAACGGACACAAACTAAAACGATTCCATTTATTGGGCGGAGAACCTTTTTATATGAAAGAAACTATTCCTGTTTTAGAAACATTAGCAAAAGTTAAAAATAGAAATTTAGAATTTAATATAGTATCAAATATGATGTGTACGCCTGCTAGATTAGAAATGTATATAGATAAAATTGAACAATTAATTAGAAATAAAAACATTGGTAGATTTGATTTAACAGTTAGTATTGACGGTATTGGACCTGAAGCAGAGTATTGTAGATCTGGCATGAAATCTGATATAGTTACAAGAAACATGGATTATATTATTAATAAAAAATGGATTATAGTAAATGTAAATTCTGTGATGACAAGTCTTACTATTAAACCATATTTAAAATTAATTAGATATGTTAATGAAAAAAGAAAAATTAGAAGGATTGGACAATATTTTGGACAGGATATTGGTACACGTGATTTTTTACATCCTATGGCGCAAGGAGGCGAATTTTGGAGAGAAGATATGGAAAAATTAATCAACGAAATAGAGGATTATGATGGAAGATCACAATTTCAAGAACACTTAACTGGAATTTGGAAATCGTTTGAAAAAACGAAACCAAACAAAAAATTAATTGATAAATTTAAATTTTACCTGGACGAACTAGATAAAAGAAGAAATACTAACTGGAGAAAAATATATCCGTACTTGGATATCTAAATAATTACTAATATGAAAGTTTATGTAGGTTGGGATTCACGAGAAGATATTGCATATCAAGTATGCCAACACTCTATTAAAAGAAAAGACCCAAACGCAGAAGTTATTCCATTAAAACAAAGCGATATGCGACAAGATGGGATATACACACGTGAAGTTGATAAACTAGCATCAACAGAATTTACTTTTTCAAGATTTTTTGTACCATATCTAAATGATTATAAAGGTTGGGCAGTATTTTGTGACTGTGATTTTGTTTGGCGGGTTCCTACTACAGAATTAGAACAATATTGTGATGATTCTAAAGCAGTAGTTTGTGTGCAACATGATTACAAACCAGAAGACGGATCTATTAAAATGGATGGACAAATACAATTACAATATCCAAGAAAAAATTGGAGCAGTATGGTACTATGGAACTGTGGACATCCTAAAAATAAAATATTAACACCCGAATTATTAAACTCAGAATCCCCAAAATTCCTACACAGATTTAGTTGGTTAGATGATGAAGATATTGGATCACTGCCACACGTTTATAACTGGTTAGTAGGTTGGTACAAAGAACCTAAAGACGGTACACCTAAAATATTACATTACACTGAAGGCGGTCCGTGGTTTGAAAACTACCGTGATTGTGAATATGCCGACGTATGGAAAAAAGAAGTTATTAACTTGTTTTCAACATAATGTATTGGGATCGAATAAAAAAACTACACTACTTCAAAGCACCTAAGGAACACATACACGCAACAGGTATTGTTCCTGTTAAGGAATACGACATACTTTACGAAAATCAAAATAATACAGCACACGAAGTTTGGGAAGAATTTTACAAAAAGTTTAAAATAAAATTTACTTTTTATAAAGACTTGCGAAATATTAATATAGACAAAGAAATAATTTGTTTATGGTTCTTTAAAGATAGGGGAGATTTAAATCCTGGCAACGACATTCAATTAGGAATAATAGGAGATAAACATGGCTCTAAAATAATTAGATATCATCCTAATACATTTTTTATAACAAAACTTAAAGCCATAAAAATACTTGAAAGAGAAAAATCTTTATTTGATCGACCAGTTTTACAATTAGATTTAAGTGAAAAAGAATATGACAAAATTATAAAATCGTTAAGACAACTAATAAGAGATTTGCCCAGATAACTAATAGTATATGAATCATAGAGAGAGAATGTTACAAAAAATACAACAATTAGGCTTAATTGTTATTCATACAGAAATTGCTCCACACGGACCAGGAACTCGTAGGTATATGGTTGGTCGAAATATAGAGGAGCCCCAAAAATCTCATCAAATGGGTAGTGGTAAATGGCAAATGACTCAAGGTGTGCAAGAATGGCTTACACCTGAACCACTTAACGGACCAGACCTAGAAGCTTGGTTAACAGATTACGAAAATTCTCATTAATTAAATACTATACATTATGATGTATAAAGAACTACCATTGCCTATGTCAATAGCATTTGAACCTATTAATTTATGTAATGCAAAATGTTATTGTTGTCCTTATACCACGTTAAGTGAAGACAAAACTTATCACGGAAAAAGAATGTCTCGTGAACTAATAGGACAATTACTAGAAGATTACAGCTCACTTATAAAAAAATATAAAGTTAAAGATTATTCCTGTGGCATACTTCCATGGAGATATAGTGATCCATTAGTACAACCTGACTTAGAATATATTATGTCTTTATGCGATCAATATAAAATTAATATTGGAATTACTACTAATGGTGTATCGTTTACTAAAAAACAATCTGAAATTTTAAACAAGTATAAACACTTGTTAGGCAATATTCATATGAGTGTTATAGGACATACAGAAGACGAACTGTGGGAATATATGAAGGTTAAAAAAAATAAAACATTAAGCAGTTTAAAATTCTTAAAAGACAATTATCCAGACATATCTAAAAAATTAAGCATAGGTATAAAACATAAAAAACAAGGAAAAGTGGCCAGTTCAGAAATTATAAAAGAATATCAAGATGTCACATTAGGTAGAGTTAAGTCTAAAACCAATTGGATGGAAAATAGGCTAGGTGACGGAGATGGTGATTGGACTAAACCTTATAATGCAACTATATCAGAAAAATCGTATATACTTGGCTGTGCTATGGGCGGAGGACGTATACTTAGACAAATGGAAGTACTAGTTGACGGACAAGCTGTATTATGCTGTGATGATGCTGATGGAAAAACAAACTATGGAAATGTTTTTGAGCTTGGAATAGAAAAAGTATGGAAAAATTTACAAAAAGAACATCAAACAATATATGATAAAGAATACTCAGACAATAAAAAAAATTTAATTTGTAATACTTGTTCTAGAGGAAAATTTACAAAACACTGGACAACTACTATGCAATCAAAACTTCTATCAAGACAAGATACTGCAATAACTAAAATAGAAAGTATGTCATGATAGGAAGTAATTTTGTAGAAAAATGCCTCAATACTGAGGTCATTACAACTCCGTGGAACCATCAAATTATTGAAAATACATTTGATAAATCTGTATTTGAAAAACTACAAACACAATGTATTGAAAAATTAAACTTTCCAACAACACAATTAGTACAAATACATCCAAAAAATTATAAAGAATATGGAATAGATTTTTATGATGAAACTTTGAATATTTGTGAAAGTTTATATGAAAATATGAAAGTGTTATGTGGTAGGTATCCAAAATATAGATGGTTTGAAAAATTGGCGGTAAATGCACATATATCTGTTACTCCACCATTGCCGTGGCAGTTTCATATACACCAAGAAGGCATTGAAAAAATTTGGAGTAGTATAACATATGTTTCACCAGAAAATAATGTTGGAACTAAAATGTATACAGCAGAAACCAAAGATGCTTTTGTTAAAGAAGCAAAATGGAAACCTAATAGTACATTTATTTTTTGTGGACAAGAAAGAAAAACTTGGCACTCATACGAAAGCATTAAAAATACTAACCGTATTACATTTAATCTTTTTATTATGAAATATCGGAAGAAGGTAACATTTTTTCCTTTAAGAGATTAATATCTGCTTCTAAATGTCTATCTCTTACTTTACTCCAAGTAAATTTATCTCTGTTACCAATATTAAGATTTGTTCTAACTTGTTCACCTGTTTTATCAAAAATTTTTTTTGCTTTAAAAACAACAGTTGGCAAATATAAACATCTGTTTAACTTTCTTGCAACTTTTTGTGTATAACTATCAACAAAAAAATGCCAAAAATATGGTGGAGCAAGATAACCTAACGTGTTTATCCAATTTTTATGTACAGCAAAATGAGCCGCGGGTAAAGGTTTGTCTTCCCATAATTTAACTTCTTTTCCTAAATTTTGAGTTCCTTTTCTTCTTCCATCTGATGGTACAACCATTAATATCCTATCTTCGTATTTGTTAAATTCGTCTACAATTAATTGATCCCAGTCTTGTGTTTGAATTTGTACATCGTCCCCCATTAGCATTACAATATCATGACTTGCTTTATTTGCCATTAAGTTCCAACTATAACAAGTAGATTGATTTGGGCCAATAGTATAATGTTTTTCGTCTAATAAGTCTTTATACTCTTCTAATTTTTCATCATCGTCATTAAGATAAAAAAGGAATTCTGTTTGTCCTTTTTGTGTTTCTGTTGCAGTATCTACTAACCTTTTTGCAAGATCGGGTCTGCCACGAGATGGACAACTAAATGAAATCATATTAATTTGTCTTTCCAAGTTTTTGGTGTGTGTTCATTTATAATTTCTAGTGGTAAATGATACTGAAACTTTTTAGTTCCTCGTAATCTAATATAATCTGCAGTCTTTTTTACTGCTGTTCTTAAGTTAGTTGCTGTTTTATAACCTAATAACTCACGTGCTTTATCTGATGAACACGTTGCAAGTTTAACTTCTTGTGGTCTATCTTTATGATATTCTGGATCTAAATTAAGTCCTGTTTCATTAGCACACAGTTCAGCAAGTCCGTTTATTGTAGTAGACTCTTCGTCTGGTCCTATGTTTATTACTTGTCCAACTACGTTATCCTGAAAGGCAAGTGCGTTCAAACAATATAAACAATCATCAATATAACTAAAACATCTTTTTTGTTCACCATCGCCGTATATAATTGGTTGCTTACCTTGTAACATTCTGTTTAACATAATTGACATTACGTTTCTAAATGGGTCATCATACTTCTGCCTTGGGCCAACTATGTTGTGTGGTACAGCAATAACGTACTCCATTCCGTGTACTTTACATAAATTTTTTAATACATCCTCTCCGGCTTTTTTTGCAATACCGTAAGGATCTTGTGGCTTACAATCATAATCTTCTTTAAATGGTGTTTGGTTCTCTCCATATCTTGCCATGCTTGAACAATACACAAAACGTTTTACTTTATTTTTAATTGCGGCAGTTACAGTTGCAACTGAAGCCTCAAATATATTTTGTGTTACAAGTACAGGAGAAAAAACTGAAAGTCCTTCATATGCTGTTGCGGCACTATGGTAAACTATATCACACCCTTCCATTGCTTTTGTAAGTTTATCTAAATCTTTACAATCAACTTGATGGAACTCAACATCTTGTGGTACGTTGTCTGTATAACCACCAATCATGTTGTCATTACCAGCAACTTTATGACCATTTGCTATCATTAAATCTGCTAAATGAGAACCTAAAAATCCTGCAACACCTGTTATAAAAATTTTCATATGTAATATTTAAAATACTATACTCTATAATAAACTATATCTGGCCATTCACTCATTAAAACTTTAAAACCTAGATTTTTTACTATATGCTCTTTAACTTCTTTGTTACTTGATTCGTATTTTTCAGTATTATGATTAAGTTCTACCATAAGAAATTTTACATTAGATTGATTTTCATCATTAAACGTTAGAGTTTTGTGGGCTCCTTTTAATACTTCCATTTCATATCCTTCTACATCTATTTTAATCATATCAACATCTTTATAATTGAAATAATCTATTGGATGCATTGGTATATCACCGTCGCCTTTTACTCTGGTTTTCTGTGTTGCGTCTTCTGTTGTTAAAGATATTGTTCCTTCTTTACTTCCTATTGCAAACCTGTGGCTTTTAATCCTGTCACTAAATCTTGCTACGTTTCTTTCTAAACAAGCAAAGTGTAGTCGATCAGGTTCAAATGCATCAATGTTCTTGATATATTTTTCCATTGCAACACTCCAAGTACCACACCAAGCACCTACATCTAATACTCTTTTAAACTTTTTTTTCTGACTATCACAATAGTTTATAAAATTATTTAAACATTTATTCTGTGTAAAAGGAAGGCCTGCTTTCCATTGCTCGATGTGTTTATCTTTTGATGGTACCCAAAAATCATTTATTTCTTCTATTTGTGTTTTCATAATAAACCTTTATCTAATAATATCTCAACTGCTTTGCCGTTTTCATATTCTTCTGGTGTAAATTGTTGATATGCTAAACTATACAACCATGGTTCCGGGTCAGCATAAAAAGGCTCTTCAATATCTGCTAAATGTAAATTACCCATTGCCTTAGCAAAACTTTTTTCATCACAAAATGCAGGTTTACCCATACATACTGCTTCAATGGCACTAATTGAGCAACTTGTTACACACGCCCAAGCGTCGTTTAGGTGTTCAGAAAGAGGAACCTTTGCTTCACTTGGTCCTGACGTACCTCTACCGCGTGGCTTATGTCTTACTACAATCGGTCTATCTGTATATCTTTTAATTTGTTCTATTGTTTCTTCTAGCCAATTGGGCCTACCTAAATAATTGTGTATACCGTCTGAACTTGGACAAACTAATATATGAGTTCCTTTATTAATAGCTGGTGCTTTTATTGTAATATTAAATTTATCAAATCTATCAGACTTACAATCTTTTAAAAAAGGAACGTGTATTCTATTTTTACAAATACGCCAATAATGATTATCTGGTTTTAAATTGTTATTATCAAATCTTCCAAAATATGGAGTATCAGTAAACCAATACTGATGCTTACGTGCTTCTAACTTTTTAACTAACTCTAAATTATTATTAACAAAACCCCAAAACATTGAATTTGCTAACGGCTCTGTTGCAATACTATTATCATTTACAGCAACTTGTTCTGGCCAAGACTTTTTAATTCCATTAAAAACTTCCCAGGCTTTACTGTTTGGATTATTAAATGGTGCGTAAATTGTTAGCATCTATAAATTCTTTTAATTGTTCTGCCCAACGTTTATGTCCTTCCACGGAAGGGTGGGGATCTGCCATATTAGCAACTAATTTATTTTCAAGAATATAATCATAATGTGACGTTTCTGGTTTAAAAAATCTTTTTTTATCTATCATATCATATAATGTCCGAACATCTGCATTTTTTATTGGTGTATCTGAAATAGTTTTATACATTACATAAGGATATTTGTTTAATTTAAAAAAATTTTGTAAATTAACAGTAGTTTCAATTGATTCATACTGAATTAATTGATCTATGTCCAAATGAGTTGAGAAAAGATGTTTAAAAAAATTTTTAGATGGTGTATCTTTTTGTGGGCTAAATGTTTTCCATGATGACGCTAAATCAGGAAATTTATGTTTTTTATACCCGTCATTAGTGGGAAAATCAAACCTTGTGCCAGATGTTATACCAATTACAAAGAAACATTTTTTTGCTAACTCCGGATTTCTTTGGCACCAAATTTTAGTTGTAATACTAACTCTTTTATTTCCTCGTCCGCCTCCTGCTAAATGTCCTCCTCTTGCTAATCCCATTAGTTTTTCTAATTCTTTTCCAGCATGAGTCATTATACCGTCTTTAACACGATACGTAAGAAACGAACAACCGTTTATAAAAATATGAGTAGGTTCCATAAAATATTATAATTAATTATACAAAATGCAGACAGTGAAAAACATTACCAGTATTAAGTATTTTTTAGATCGCTTTGAAACAGTGGATCATGAGTATGGGTTTGATGTAAAATATCACGAAAAAGCACCTAAAACACATTTCCATAGTTTGCCAACGTTTGTTGCTGAATTTAGGAACTGCTCTGTTAACTCATTGCCTTGTTTAATTACTGAGGATCGACATCTTATAACTGACAACGTCTGGCCTTTATTACACAAATACAAACACAAACCAAAAAAGACACACGGCTTATGGGATAATTGGACAGAGCCAACTATTGAACTTACTATGCCACCAATTACAAAACAACTTGATGGTGATAAATTTGTATGGTTGCCTATAGATAAAGAAAGTGCAAATAATCCATGGCACATTTGGATTGACGTTATATCTAAATTTAGATTAATAGAAAAAAGAGGTACATTAATTTTTTCAAATTTCATTTATGTATTGAGCAATCCTAGTGCTTACTTTGATAAAGTTGCTAAAGAAATGTTTCCAGATTTAAAATATTATGTTATGCCCGAAGGCGAAACTTGGCGTTTCCAACATTTAATTGTTCCGTCAATGAGTAATCATGATGATGGCGTAACAACACCTCATCTTGCTCCATGGTTAAGACATTTTAAAGGGTTGTTTGGATTCAAAGGATTAACTCCACATAGAAAAATAATTGTACTACGTCCTGGAGCAAAAACGAGAAAAATGATTAACTCGGACGAACTGATACTAGCATTAAAAGGTTGGGAAACAGTTACTTTAGAAAACATGACTATAAAAGAACAATTTAAAACTTTTGCAGAAGCAACACACGTTCTTGCGGCCCATGGTGCAGGACTAACAAATTTGCTTTGGTGCAAGGCTGGTACAAAAGTAATTGAAATACAAGATCCTAATATGTTACACAAAAAAGTTTATCCTTTATTATCACATCATTTACAATTAAAACACGAAATATATCTTGCAAAAACAATACCAATACAATATAACAAAACAAGACCTAAAGGTGTTAAAAGAATTAATGATTTAATAAATTTTGAAGTTAATATACCAGATTTAATTAGACATTTAGATTGATACAAAGTATAATAAAAATATGTATTCGTTGCTACAGAAAAAACCAAAACTTATAACAGATCCATATCCACACGTTGTAATAGAAGAAGCTTTACCGTGGGAGTTATATGAGAAGCTAGAAGCAGAATTTCCAGAAAAAACTTTACTAGCAACTGAACCATTTGACAACGGTATATGTTATAGAATGAAATCAGATGTTTTGTTACAACCAACATTTGAATCTACCCTATGGAGAGAATTTGCAAACTATCATACATCACCTGAATGGTTTATGGAAGTATACGAATTGTTTAAACCGTGGCTAGAAGATAAACCTAAACTAACAAGTTTGCTACCTAACCTTAAAGAAAACTTAGGTGCAAGAGGATGGGCAGGCAAAGAAATTAATTTATGGAGTGATTGTCAAGTTGTTATGCACAAACCAATAACAGAAAAAACATCTAGAACAGCACACATAGACAATCCAATGGAAATGTTTGGTGGATTGTTGTATATGCCTTATAAAAATGATACAAGTACTGGCGGTAACTTTCAAATACATTCAACAAAAAATAATATAAGAAAAGTGGATATGAAAGGTGGTAGACAAGTATATACTGAGGATTTAGGTCCTGTACATACCACAGTACCATACAAAAGAAATACGTTTGTAATGTTTTGTAATGCAAATCCTAATACAGTACACAGTGTATCAAACAGAATTAATCCAACTATGTACAGAAGAAGTGTAAACATTATTGCAGAGTTTAAAAGGAATTATGCAAAAATGTATAACGTTGAGGAAATAAGATGAACTATGCAGTAAAAACAGGTAGAGCTGTTACTGAAAAATACGTAGAAGCGGCCGCAAGAGGTATGGATGCAAAACTTGTTTCACACAAGGAAGTAACAACATCAACCGATTGTGATAAAGTTGTATTCATGGGTGTATTAAGAGGCACTCACCTTGTATATAGATGGGCAGAAATGAAAGGAATTGATTTTTATTATATCGACAGACCATATTGGGGAGAAAGTAGAGGCACTCCTTATTGGATGAGATGCTCTAAAAATCAACACGTTAAAACATTTAACGACAACCGACCAGACGATAGATTTAAAAAAACATTTAAAGAAGCAGTTAAACCATTCCATAAAAATGGCAAATATGTTTTGGTTGTTCCGCCTAGTCACGCTATGGCAAATATGTTTGATGGCAAAAATTGGTTGGACAATACATTAAAAATTTTAAAAGAAAATACAGATAGAGAAATAGTTATTAGAGAAAAACCTTTTAATCCAGATACAATAATAGATGATCAAGGCAGATTCCAACCAGGAACTAGTAAAAATAAACAACCAGCTAGACCATTTGAATGGGAGAAAGTTCACGCAGTAGTAACATTTAATAGTTCGATTACAATTAAAGCATTAACAAATGGTGTTCCTTGTTTTGCTAATTTTGAAAACCCTTGTTTACCTATATGTGAAACAGATTTTGCAAAAATTGAAACACCAATATATGAAGACCCTAGACCAGTGTTTAATTCACTTGCTTATGGACAATTTACACAAGAAGAATTTAGAAATGGTTATGCTATGGAGATATTAGATGGACGTTGAGATATTTAGAAGAACAGTAAAGGATAGACGTAGAGGTGCTAGTTGGGAACTTCTACAACATATGGCAACAGGAATTAAAGCTGTTGGTGATAATCCAATTATTATAGACGAACACAGGACTGGCCCTACTGTTGAAAACGAAATGGAACCAACTGCTCCAATTGGTTGTATGTTTGGTTATGGTGGCGACAAACAAATGCACCACACAAAAGGACGTAGACGAGAATTAGTTGAACGTGCAAAGAAAAAAGGCATTTACATTATAACATTTGATGGTGGTATACTATCTAGTTTTGGAAATACTATAACACATCCTAAACATCATTGGCGGGTAGCATTATATTCTCCTATGAGAAATGGAAACTTTTTAAGTGACAATTCTCCACCCGATAGATGGGAGATGATGAAAAAATTATGGAATGTAAAATATGAACCATGGAGAAAATCTAATCCAGACGATCCAATATTATTCGTATTACAACCAAAAGATAATTGGAGTATGAACGACTTAGATCCAATTGATTGGTTTAATGATGTATATAAAAAATTGCGACCATTAACTAAAAGAAAATTTCAAATTCGTCCACACCCAAATCATATGGCCGCTATAGAAAAAAGAAAAGATGAATTTCCTAAAGACTGTGAACTTATAATAGGACAAAAATTTTTTACTGGCGATGAGAAAAAGTACTATAGATTCGACTTTCAAAAAGCAATAACTAACGTTCATGCTGTTATATCTCACAACTCTACTGCTACCATTGATTCCTGCATCCGTGGCAGGCCTACCTTTTGTACATCAGATCTTGCTATTTGTTGGCCTGTTGCAAACACTGATCTTTTAAAAATAGAATCACCAATATATCCAGATAGAACACAATGGGTTTATGACTTAGGTTATAAACAATGGACAGAAGAAGAAATTAAAAACGGTACTGTATTCAAACGATTTAAAGAGAGATTAAAATTATAGTGACTTATGTTGTTAACGACAAATGTATTATGTGTAAGCACACCGACTGCGTTGAAGTATGTCCGGTTGATTGTTTTTACGAAGGAGAAAATATGCTTGTCATTAATCCAGACGAGTGTATTGATTGTGGAGTATGTGAACCTGAATGTCCGGAGGATGCTATTGAACCTGATACGAATCCTGACACAGCAAAGTGGGTTGAGTTTAATGGTAAATGGTCACAAGAATGGGCAGTGCTGGCAACTAAAAAAGATTCACTTGATCCAGATAACAAACACAGAAACGAAGAAGGAAAATTAGAAAAATATTTTAAGGACAAATAATGTGTGGCATATACGGAATAACAGCAAAAGATCCTGAATTTATTCAAAAATACATTGATACTTGTAAGCATAGAGGCCCAGACGGATTTAAAGTTTGGTGGGATCCGGATAATACAATTACTTTAGGACATAATCTTTTAAGTATAATGGCCAATCCTAAACTATCAATACAGCCATGGAAAACTCCTAAAGGTAATACACTTGTCTATAATGGTGAGATATTCAACTACTACGAACTAAAAGAAAAATACAATGGCAAAGGCTTTGCTGGTATTACAGGTTGTGATACAGAATTACTTGCTTGGGGTTTAGACAAATTTGGTTTAGAATTTTTAAATGAAATAGACTCCATGCATGGATTTGCATACTATGAACCAAAGAAAAAACAAGTTACTTTAAGCAGAGACCATGCAGGAATAAAACCAGTATACTATGCTGAAATAAAAGAAGGATTAGTGTTTGGTTCTGAAATAAAAGGTATGTTAGACAAAGTTCCTAATTCACGTATACTTGATAATTTAGCAATAAGTTGTTTAGCAAATACAGGTATTAATGCTACACGTAATACTATGTTTAGTGGAATTAAAAAATTATTAGCAGGTGAAACATTAATTTATGATATAGCAAATAAAAGAATTAAAACTCGTAAAAGAATTTTTATAAAGCCAAACAGTAATAAAAAGTTTTATCCTGAAGAGTTTAAAATAATGGGTGAAAACACAGTTAAAATGTGTAGTATTGGGCAAAGAAAAATTGGTGTATTCTTAAGTGGCGGACTAGATTCAAGTTTAGTTGCATACGAACTTAAAAATACAATGGGAGATGCAAACACTTTTACTAACAGGATGACACCATATGTATGGTACGGTGGTGAAAACTATAACGAAGATGCCGACTGTGCCAACGTGTTGGCTAATCAAAACGATTTTAATCATACTGAAGTAATGATTACTCCTGAAATAATAAAAGACTACTGGAATGAGTCAATTTATTTTATGGAACAACCTGCATACAATCCAAGTCTTGCCATGTATTGTTATACTAATAAAGTATTACACGACAAAGGTATAGTAGTAACAATGGCTGGTGATATGGGAGATGAAATACTAGGTGGATATCCAAAATATTGGAAACTAAAAAGAGATTTGCCAAGCAATGACAAAAGACCAAAACGTTGGGGCGATATTATCGACAGATGGATGAAAAGAATAAAACGGCCAATATTGGACTCTAATAGTCCTTACTTAAAAGGATTGAACCCACATTTATTTCTAGATAAAAATATTATAGGTGCAGAAATACACAAATGTTATCCAGACGATTTATGGAACCCCGAAGATCCTGTGGGTTCATATATGGCATTAGATTGTGTTACTCAAGTACCAGAAGAGTTTTTTAATCGAAACGACAAATACGGTATGGCATATGGTATGGAAGGACGCTTTCCGTTAGCAACTAAAATGTTTATGCAATATTGTATGAACATACATAGTAGTTTTAAAATTGGGCCGGAAAAACACGAAACAAAACTATTA
>PVBE012987216.1_pt1 | contig 16589 bp, 12 predicted proteins | sample 1631181 | NCBI WGS metagenome assembly PVBE01 (sample SAMN08397723, study PRJNA350692) | Marine metagenome, whole genome shotgun sequencing project. | isolation source: water | place: Pacific Ocean | collected 2012-04
CGATGAGCCGTTCCCCAACATCGGCATCGCTCAGCTGGGCCCCGACCCCTTCCCCGGACGCTTCGCCGTGACAGGCGCAGACGCCGACCGCGGCGCGACCAAGACCCCAGGGCTCCACAACATCGCCGAAACAGGGCCCTACATGCACGACGGGAGCTTCAAGACCCTCGTTGAGGTCGTCCTGCACTACAAGCGCGGTGGCATCAACATAGACGGCACCAAGTCACCCTACCTCTCCGACAAGATCTCCCGCCTCCCCCTCAACGGACAAGAGATCTACGACCTCGTCGAGTTCCTCGAGCAAGGGCTGAGCGGCACGGTCACGGCGGTCGAGATCCCGCGTCTTCCATGAGGGCTCACACGCGGGGCTCGTCCCGGATAGAATCCTCGGCTCGCTTCGGCGAGTGATGACCCCCTTATGGCTCTCTCCTGTGGAATCGTCGGGCTGCCCAACGTGGGCAAGTCCACCCTCTTTAACGCCCTCACAGGCGGGGACGCGGGCGTTGGCCCCTACGCCTTCGTCACCACCGAGCCCCAGGTCTCCGTCGTCGGCGTTCCCGACGCGCGCCTCGCCGTCATCAACGGCTTCATCGAGACCGAGAAGATCATCGAGGCCGAGCTCAGCGTCGTCGACATCCCCGCCTTGACCCAAGGCGCCTACAAGGGCGAGGGGATGGGCAACAAGTTCCTCGGGCGCGTCAAAGAGACTGACGCCATCCTCCACGTGGTCCAGTGCTTTGAGCGTCAAGACCTCGGCCGAGAGACTCCCGTGAACCCCAAGGGCGACATCGAAGGGCTCGAGCTTGAGCTGGCGATGGCAGATCTCGAGACCATCGACCGGAACATCGAGCGCGTATCCAAGAAGGCACGCGCTGGAGACGACGTCTCGATCTACGAGAAGGAGGTCTTCGAGCGCGCCCAGGTGCACCTCACCGAGGGCGGACAGCTCAGACACCTCGAGTGGAGCGCGAAAGAGCAAGAGACGATGCGGCCGCTCTTCCTCCTCACGACGAAGCCCGTGCTCTACGTCGCCAACGTCTCCGACGATGACGTGGACGGATCAAGCGACTTCGCGAAGGCCGTCGCCGCGCACGCTGAACAGTCTGGCGATGCCTGGATCCCGGTCTCTTGCGACATCGAGGGCGAGCTGCGCAGCATGGATGAAGAGGACCGCGAGATGTTCATGGGCGAGCTCGGGATCACAGAGCTCTCCCTCCCGCGCCTCATCAGCGCGACCTACGAGCTCCTCGGCATGCAGACCTTCTTCACGGCAGGTGAGAAGGAGATCCGCGCCTGGAACATCGTGCGCGGGGACACCGCCCCGATCGCCGCTGGAAAGATCCACTCAGACTTCGAGAAGGCCTTCATCAAGGCCGAGGTCTACTCCGTTGATGACCTCGTCGAACACGAGACAGAGGTCGCAATCAAGGCCGCAGGGAAGATGCGCATCGAGGGCAAGGACTACGTCATGCAGGAGAGCGACGTCGTCCACTTCCTCATCGGGAAGTGAGGCTTCGGACCCGCCTACTCGAGGCGGGAGGTGACGCGCTCCACCTCCTCGGGGCTCCCGAGGACGACGCTGCAGCGCTCGTGGAGCGCGGTGGGCTCGATCTCGAGGATGCGCTCGGTGCCAGAGTAGGCGAGGCCGCCCGCTTGCTCGATGATCATCGCCATCGGGTTGGCCTCGTACATGAGGCGGAGCTTTCCCTTCGGCGCCTTCTCAGTGGGGGGGTAGAGGAAGACGCCGCCCTTGAGGAGCGTGCGGTGTACGTCCGCGACCATCGCGCCGGCGTAGCGGCTCGAGTATCCCTCACTGTGCGCCCAGGAGAGGTAGTCCTGGTAGGGCTTCGGGAAGGTGGAGCTGTAGGCCTCGTTCACCGAGTAGCTCTTGCATGCGGCGGGGATGCGCAGGTTGTCGTTGGTGAGCAAGAACTGCCCGACCTCCGGGTCGAGCACGAACTGCTGCACGCCGTTCCCCGTCGTGAGGACGAGCGTGGTCTGAGGTCCATAGAGGACGTAGCCCGCTGCGCGCTGCTTGAGCCCTTGCTGCAAGATAGAGGCCTCCGCGGACTCGGCGCGGCGGTCATGGCGCAGGATGCTGAAGATGGTCCCGATGCCACCACAGACGTCGATGTTCGAGGAGCCGTCGAGGGGATCGAAGAGCACGACGTAGGGGCGCTCGCCGTTGCTGTTGGACTCGACGAGCAAGGGCTCCTCGTTCTCCTCACTGGCGACGATCGCGACGCCTGAGCGGCGGCCGAGGCAGCGCAGGAGCGCCTCGTTCGCGATCACGTCGAGGCGCTGTTGGATCTCACCCTGCACGTTCTCCGTGTCCATCGAACCGAGGGCGTCGACCAAGGCGCCGCGGCGCACCTTCGCCGCGATGAACTTGGCCGCGAGGCTGATCGCAGAGAGCACCCAGGTGAAGTTCCCCGAGGCGCCGTCATGACGCTGCTCCTCCGCGAGCAGATAGCTCTGGATCGTCGTGAGGTTCTCGTGACCCGTGAGAGGCAGCGAGTCGTCAGGGAGGTTGGATGAGCTCATGGGGTCAGGATCAGACACAGCTGTTCCGACTCCATTTTTCGACTCTGAGGTTCCTTCAGCGTGGGTGATTGTCATGAGCGGCTCCCGCTGCTGGGAGGTCGCGAGGGGCGACCCGCCATTGAGGGCCCCCAGAGTACCAAGTTGCAAACTAGCGGGGGCTCGTCTCGCGCGCTTCGAGGCGCTCGAGGGCACCAGGGAGGGCGCTCAAGCGCTCCGCTAGATGCAGCCCCACGCGCTCATGACCGGTCACTGAGAGGTGCAAGTCGGTCTCCCAAAAGCAGGCGTCCTCGCACTCTGTGAGGGTGGGAGTGAGGTCCAGCGCGTTGATCTTGAGCTCCTCAGCAGTGGAGAGGAGGCGCGCCCTGATGGTGGCTGGGAGGGCGAGGTCCGCCTCTTCAAAACCCAAGAGCGCTCGGATCGCAGGCTCCTCGTGCGGCGCGCGCTCGAAAGGCAGCGAGAGCGGGGAGGGGAGGTACATGAGGAGCAGCTCGGCCCCGGCGTCGCTGCACGTGCGCGAGATCTTCTCGAGGATGCGGAGCGAGACCTCGAAGGAGAAGTCGAGCTCGTGCGGGCGATCCTTGAAGAAGAGGAGCGTGCCGTAACCCTGGCCGAGGACGTAGCGGCTCTTGGTGAGCGCCTCTCCACGCCGCTCCCTGCTCTCAGGCGTCAGCCCGCGCGGGTGCGTCCCCTCGAAGGCGTGCCCGAGCATGAGCACGTCCGTGAAGTCGTTGCCGCCGAAGACCGTGACGACCACGACGTCCGGCTTGAGGGAGCGGTGCCTCTCGATCACGCCGAGGTAGTTCCAAAGAGAGTGCCCGCCGCGCGCGCCGTTCAAGACCTCGACGGTCGCGCCCGGGTGCTCTGACTCCAGCTCAGCCTCCGCGATCGCGCAGAGGTTCTCGGAGTTGTTGCAGATCCCGTCCACGTGCGAATCCCCGACAACGAGGACACGCAAGGTCGGCGCAGAAGCCGAGGGCTCAGAGTCACGCCTCATCCCGACAGAGTTGGTGCGCATCCTCCAGCCCCCCTCCGGGTGCTCCTCGAACGAGCGCTCTGCGTCGAGGTCTGGTTCGTGGGTGTAGTAGGCGTTGGGGTCGTAGCGGTTGTACGGATGGTCCAGACCGAAGAGCTCGCGCGCGAGCTCCTCCCCAATGGGGATTCGGCCGAGCTCGTCTGCCTGCTCGCCGTCCTTGGCTCGCTGGATCAGCCCTGCGAGCGCTGTCTTGGGGGGCCTGTAGAAGCTGAGCTGCTCACCAGCGGACCTCCGCTCCCATGACCTCCAGCCGAGGGGGCCCATGAGCAGGGCGAGGAGCAGGAGCGATGCCCCCACTGCGAGCTTACGAGCGAGCGTCATAGACACACCCTACCAGCGCGCGTCGCGCTTACGAGGAGAAGGAAAAGAGCGCGTCACTCCTCGAACTCAAGGGAGGTTCCGGAGATGATCTGGAGGTGAAGCAAGTCCTCTTTGTCGGCCTCGGCGGCTTCTTAGGAGCCGTCCTCAGGTACGCGGTCACAGCGTGCTGCTCTAGCGAGCGCTTCGCCGTGGGGACCCTCGCCGTCAACGCCCTCGGATGCCTCGTCATCGGGGCCGTCGTCGGGTGGGTCGAGCTGCGCGGCGAGCTGGAGGCGCAGACGCGGGCGCTCTTGGTCGTCGGCGTCCTGGGCTCCTTCACGACCTTCTCTGCCTTCGGGAACGAGGTCATGGAGCTCGTTCGAGAGGGACGGAACCTCGCCGCAGGCGGCGTCGTGCTCGCCCACCTCGCCCTCGGCTTTGGCGCTGTGGTGGCAGGAAGAGCGCTCAGCCTCTACGCCCTACGCTGAGCTCCCCAGAGAGAACGGGCTCACCGGAGCCACGCCTCCCAAGGGTTAGCGATCGAGGCGTCACTTAAAGCCGGCACGCCCGGCGCGATCAGCCCGGCGGTGTCAGGACGCAGCAAGAGGAGCATCCCGTTCGTTCGGTTCTGGAGGTAGACCTCGCCATCCACCTCGCGGCCGAGGACGAGCTCGATGGGCGCCTTTTCAGGAGGGAAGAGCGTCACTCGCGCGGCGGGAGGTTCGAGGCCTCGGTCAGCGTCGGCTTGAGGGTTCGTGAAGCCCGCGTAGGGCGCGCGCTGCAAGAAGGAGAGCCAACCGGCGAAGCGGTAGGGGAGGACCATGTGCTCCTTCGTCCCGTCAGCGAGAGACCAGCGCAGCTCCCCGTCGAGCTCTCTGGGACGCAGCTCGAGCGAGGCGCTCGCGTGGAAGTCGATGAAGGCGCGCGTGATCCCGCGCGCAGGGTCCAAGGTGCAGCCAGCAGTCAGGCGCCGATCCAAGAGCGGCGGGAAGCCCGGGCTCCTCTCGCGAGTCAGCGGTCGCAGCGGCAGCGCGTCCAGCTCCCAGACTCCATCGAGGCCCGCTCGACGGATGAAGATTGAGCGTCCGCCAGGTGAGGTGACGGAGCTGCCGAGGTCAAAGATGAGAGACCCTGCGTCGGGGTCGCTCCTCAGGAATTCCACGCGAGTGGCTGTGTCAAAGCCGAAGGCCGTCACCGAGTCCTCCGTGCTCAGAGGCGCGCGCAAGGCCGCAGGGTGTGTGAGGAGCGCGACGGTGAGGTCGGTGATCTGGCGAGGATTTGCCACCGCCCCAAAGGCCGTGACGCAGCGCCAGACCCCATCGCTCTTACGGTACTCGTGGCGCTCACCAGCCTTCGTGAGCGCGAGACCTGCGAGCTCCAAGGACTCTCGCTCAGCCTCCGTCACGAGCGGCCGGTGCGTCTCATGGGCGTCAGCGGCGACGGGCGCTTGGGAGCGCTCCAAGAGGAGGAGCCCCGCGAGGAGCCCAGAGAGCATGAGGGCTCGCCTCATGACGCCCTCCGGGTTCGACGGAGACCGACTCCAGCCAAGAGGAGCGGCGCGCCCCCCAGGAGAAAGAGGCGCCACCAGAGGCGCTCGTTGGCGGGCAAGGGTTCGAAGCCCACTGGCGCCTCACGCTGGGTCAAGAGCTCCGTGAGCGCTGGGTCGAGGGTGAGCTTCGAGGCACAGAGGAGGAGGAGTTGGGCGTTATCAGAGCCCTCCGCGTGCAGGTGGTTGGCGCGGAAGGGCGCGCTCGAGCCCACCAAGGTCAGGTGGCCCCGCGCGCTCGCCTCGGCGGGCGTGAGCTCGAGGGCGCCATCCTCGTCGACGCGCGCGCCAGGGAAGCTGCCGACGAGCTCAGCGGCCAAGAGCGCGGCTGGTTGCGCTTCGTTCCGCGCGTCAGAGAGCTCACCCGAGAGCGCTGACTCCGTCAGGTCACCACCCTCCCACGCGTAGCTCCAAGCGTCTCCGCTCGCGCGCAGCCAAGGCGTCAATTCGAGATCTCGCTCTGCGATCCGGGGAGCGTCCAGGGCCAATGAGTTTGCGCCAGCGAGGATGAGATCACCGTGTGCATCGCCTCCCAAGATCTTCACACAGAACGGTGCGCTCGCAGGCTGCAGCTGGGTCAGTGGGGTCAGCCCAGCGCGGTCCACACGGGTCGGGATCAGCGCGGTCGCCTGCAGCGCGTCGAACAGGAGCCTCGGATCGAGGGAGAGCCCGAGCTCTTGGAAGGGGCCGTCTACGTCCGGGTAGAGGGGGCGCGGCCACCACGCGAAGGTGTGATCGTTCTCAGTGAGTCGCCGCCCGAGGAGATCATGAGTCTGCACCGCGAGGAGGGCGCGTCCACCTGAGCGCAGGTGCTCGAAGAGCGCGCCATGGAGAGGGGCAGCGTCGCGTCGTGGCTGGAAGACGAGGAGGGCGTCAGTCGTCGCAGGGACCTCCGGCTCCCTCGGGTCGACAGGGACAACGGAGAAGCCGTGGGCTGTGAGCCACTCCTTCGCAGGACCGTAGGGGTCCGCGCCGCCGGGGGCGAAGTGCCCTTGGTTCTGGTACTCCAAGACCGCCTCTGCAGGAGAGAGCAGCGGGCGGTCGCTCGCGACGGCGAGCTCCACCGGCGCTCCCGTCCCCAAGGTTCGGAGCGCGAGGGCGAGGCGGAAGCGGAGCCGCTCGTGGGTGGCAGCGTCCGAGAGGTCGAGGGTGACGCCCGCGCGGCCGGGTGCGCTGAGACGTGCGCCCACACAGACCTCGAGGACGCGGCGGGCCTCGGTGAGCGACTCGGCCAAGGCGCGGGGCTCAAGGCCGAGGGCTTGCGCGGCCTCCCGCGCGGTCCCGGTCCGCTCGCGGAGATCGATTCCTGAGGCTCGACACAGGCCGCTGAGGGTCTCATGGGCGCGGTCTAGCGCGTGAGCGAGCTCCACCGGCAGCGCGGCGCGCTCCGGTCGCCACAGCTCGAGGGTGACGCCCCCGCCGAGCTCAGAGACCGCGCTCCGGAAGACCTCCGCGCTCGCGTCGTCGAGGTGGTGGCGGTGCTCCTTTGTGGCGTCGAGACCCAGAGAGCTATGGGGTGAGAGGGCGAGGCTACAGAGGACGGGCGCGGCGATCACACAGGCTGTGAGCGCGAAGTGCGGCGTGAGGCGCGCCCCCCTCGTCCTCCCTCGTCGAGCGAGGAACAAGGCGGTGAGGAGCGCCGGGACGCCGAGGATGAGGAGGAGCCGCGCCCTGGTGCGGGCGCTCGTTTTGAGGGGCGGGAGGGTCGCGCTGCGCTGGGTCGTCGTCCGTCGCAAGAGGTGACGGTCCTTCGAGACGAGCGTGTCGAGGAGCACGCGGGAGAGGACGAGGTGACGGTAGCGCTCGTCAGAGAGGTGTGCGTCAGCGAGCGGGCTCGCGCTGCCCAAGAGGAGGATCCTGCCGCGGGAGGGGTCCCTGTGGGTGAGCAGCGCCGCGAGGGGAGCGCGGGGCGCAGGCGCTCCTTCGAGGGCGTCGAGTTCTAAGACACGGAGGGGCGCGGCAGGGAGTGCGGCCCTCACGGCGCGCGGGCTTGCCGTGGCGAGGGTCTCCGCGCGCAGACCGCGCGCCGCGAGCACGCCGGGGTCGAGCTTGAGAGCGGTGGGCGAGTCGAAGAGCAGCGAACCGTCCGGCTGGCCCGCGAGGGAGCGAAAGTCCTGGTTGACGGCCGGGACCGAGACGAGCTGGCGCGCAGGGAGAGAGGTGCCGTCCGGGAGCGGCAGCGCGTCCGAGACCGGATCGAGCAGGACCCCGTCGTCCGCGCCGACGCCGAGCGCGCAAAGAGCGCGGGCGAAGGCGGGCTCTCCTTGGAGCTGGATGATGACCTCGCCCTCGCTGCGACCGAGGGCGGCAGAGGCCGCGCTGCCTGCGAGCAAGAGGTCTCCGCCGGCCTGGAGGTGAGCCTCGACGCGGGCGAGGGCCGCTTGGGACGCGTCCTCTGGTTGGATCCAGACGATGAGGTCGTCTGTGATGGGCGCGGCGTCCGTCGCGAGCTCTGCCCGTCGCAGGTCGGCGCGGTCCGCGAGGAGGGTCGCGATGGCCTCATAGCCTTGCGGTGCGTCGAACAAGACTCGAGGCCGGGAGGGCGTCGCGAGGTCCTCAAGGTGCGCGATGAGGAGCTCAGGCAGGTTCGCCGTCTGGGCCGGGAGCAGCCCGTTTCGGACGTGGGCGGAGTGGGCCCCGAGGGTGAAGCGCAGGCTGGAGGTGAGCTCCGACTCGCTCCAGCGGTCGTCCTCGACACGCGGCGTGCGGGTCGCGCGGACCCCGAGGGCGTCGAGGTGAGGGGCGAGGCTCGCTGCGTCGCCGGGGTGGTGGACGGAGAGGTGGAGGCGCTCGGTGTGCGCCGAGCGAAGGGCGCCGAAGGCCGCGCGGACCTTGGCCTCGAGCTCACGCAGGTCGTGCGGCAGGGCAGACTTCGGGGTGACCCAGTACTCGATCGAGGCGTGGTGGTCTCCTTCGAAGAGCGCGTCTAAGCGCTCGCGCTGCTCGGCGGTGAGGTGAGCGCGCTTGGTCCGCGAGGGCTCGATCGAGAGGTCGCTATGCTCGACCACACGCGCAGCGGTCGACGCGACGAGGAGCGCGAGGCCGAGGGCGAGCCAAGGGGTCGGGCGGGTGCGCACGGGTCTCCTCGCGGTCAGTCGCGGACGTTCCGGACAGTCCAGGTGTTGAGCGCGAGGAAGACCGCCGTGGTCCCGAGGAACCATGCGCTCTCACCGAGCCCGATGAAGCCCGCAGAGAAGGCGTCGTAGCGAACGAGGGCGGAGAGGTGTTCGGCCAAGAGGGAGCCAGGCGCGAGCTCAGGGGCGAGGCCGTCTAGGGTGGCTGTGAGGGTCGGGGCGCCGCTCGCTAGGAAGAGGACGCTCCCCGCGCAGCCTGTGAGGAAGGCGACGACGACCTCACGCGTGAGGCTGGAGAGAAAGAGCGCCTGTGAGAGGAGCAGAGCCCCCAAGAAGAGCGCTCCTATGTAGCTCGACAAGACCAGACCGCCGTCCGGGTCGCCGAGGGCGAAGAGGAGGAGGACCGCCGGGGTCGTTCCGAGGAGGAAGAGGAGCCAGAGGCCCATCCCAGCGAGGAACTTGCCGAGCACGAGCTCGTGGGCGGAGAAGGGCAGGGTCACCCAGAGCTCGAAGGTGCGGCGGCGACGCTCCTCAGCCCACAGGCGCATCGCGAGCGCCGGGAGGAGGACGGCGGCGGCGGCAGGGATCCAGCGGAAGAGGGGCGCGAGGTCGAGGCGCGCGGCGAGGAAGAACTCGGTCGTGAAGAGCGAGAGGACGACGAGGAGCGACGCGATGGTCGCGACGTAAGCGACGGGCGCGTCGAAGAGCGCGCGCAGCTCGCGGTTAGCGACGAGGCGGACCTGCTTCACGCGGAGGGCTCCTCGCGCGGCGCGCGGACGGCGTCGAGGATGAGGTCCTCGAGCTCCTTGCCCTCGGAGCGCGCGCGCTCAGTGAGGACCTCAGTCTTCTCATCGAGGATGAGCGAGCCATGGTGCAGCAAGAGCAGGCGGTCACAGGTGGCCGTGACCTCTGCCAAGACGTGGCTTGAGAAGAGGATGGCTCTCCCTTCTCGGAGCTCCGCGATGTGCTCGCGGAAGGCGGCGACCTGCAAGGGGTCGAGGCCGTGGGTGGGCTCGTCGAGGAGGAGGACCTTCGGGTCGTGCAAGAGCGCGGCCGCGAGGGAGACGCGGCGACGGTAGCCCTTCGAGCAGGTGCCGACGCGCTGCTCACAGACGGAAGAGAGGTCGCAGCGCTCGACGAGCGCTTGGACGCGCGAGGCCAGGGCGGCCTCGTCGAGGCCGTGGGCGCGTCCGCAGAACTCAAGGAAGGCGCGCACCCTCATGCCGTCGAAGAGCGCGTCGTGCTCGGGCAGGTAGCCGATCGAGCGACGGACCTCGAGGGGGGAGGCAGAGACGTCGTGCCCAGCCACCGTGAGCTCCCCCGAGGTGGGGGTGAGGTAGGTGGAGAGCATCCGCAGCACGGTGGTCTTCCCAGCCCCGTTGGGGCCGAGGAAACCGACCACCTCCCCAGGCTGAACCTCGAAGGAGATGTGGTCTACGGCGCGTATGTCGCCGAAGTCACGGGTGAGGGCCGCTGCGCGGATCATGACAGGAGAGTAGCCCCCCGAGTCGGTGAGGGGAATCGGCTATCCTGTGGGGCCCGATGGCGCCCGACTCGCGCCGATTTGATCCACCGGAGATATCCCATGATTCAGCAAGCGACCAGCACGAACCCTCTCTTCGCTCACGATGTTCCTCCGCGCTTTGAGGAGATCACCCCTGACCACGCCAAAGAGGCTGTGCCTGAGCTCTTGGAGCGCGCGAACGCAGAGTTCAGCGCCTTTGAAGAGGCCATAGAGCCGACCTGGGATGGCATCTTCGGCCGCCTGCGCGCGCTCGTCGAGCCCCTGGAGTTCGCCTGGCACGTGACCGGTCACCTGATGGGCGTGCAGAACTCCGATGAGCTCCGAGATGTCCACGAGGCCCTCCAGCCCGATGTGGTCGAGTTCTTCACCCGGATGGGCCAGAGCGCGGCGACCTACGCGGCGCTCGAGGCGCTCGTCGCCGGAGAGGGGTGGGCCGAGCTGGACGCGACGCACCAGCGCCTAGTGGAGAAGGAGCTCTTGGGGATGAAGCTCTCCGGAATCTCACTCGAGGGCGAGGCGAAGGAGCGCTTCAACGAGATCCAGAAGGAGCTCGCGGAGCTCTCGACTGGCTTCTCCAACGCAGTCCTCGACAGCCGCAAGGCGTACGAGCTCGTCATCACCGACGCCGCGGACGCGGAGGGGCTGCCGGAGACCTTGCGGCAGACCGCAGCGGCCTCTGCGCAGGCGGCTGGGAACGAGGGCGCCACGCCTGAGGCCGGACCTTGGCGGATCACCTTGGACGGGCCTTCGGCCGGCCCCTTCCTGATGCACAGCAGGAACCGCGCGCAACGCGAGGCCTTGTACCGCGCGCTCGTCACCGTCGCCTCCGATGGGGAGCACGACAACAAGCCGCGCATTGACCGCATCCTCTCCTTGCGCAGGGAGAAGGCCGGGCTCTTGGGATACGGCACGCACGCCGAGATCTCTCTCGCGACCAAGATGGCTGAGGACGTCTCGGCGGTGGACAAGCTGACTAAGGAGCTGCGCGACGCCGCGATGCCGAAGGCAGAGCAAGACCACGCTGACCTCATCGAGTTCGCGCGGAGTGAGACCGGAGACTCGGAGCTCGAGCTCGCCAACTGGGACATCGGCTTCTGGGCAGAGCGCATGCGCGAGACGAAGTACGAGCTCTCTGATGAAGAGCTGCGACCCTACTACCCATTCCCGAAGGTGCTCGAGGGCCTCTTCGCCGTGACGAAGCGCCTCTTTGACGTCGACGTCGTCGCGGCGGATGGAGAGGTGCAGGTCTGGCAAGCGGACGTGCGCTACTTCCGCATCAAGAACTCCGCAGGCGAGGACATCGCCTCCTTCTACCTCGACCCTTACTCAAGGCCCGAGGACAAGCGCGGCGGCGCTTGGATGGACAACCTGATCGGTCGGGCACCGGGCTCGGATGGAGGCGTGAGGCTCCCCACCGCGGTCCTCGTCTGCAACCAGACCCCGCCGGCTGGGGATCGCCCCTCCCTCATGACCCACCGGGAGGTGGAGACGCTCTTCCATGAGTTCGGTCACGGCCTGCAGCACATGCTCACGACGGTGGAGGTGCCTGAGGCCGCCGGGATCGAGGGCGTCGAGTGGGACGCCGTGGAGCTGCCGAGCCAGTTCATGGAGAACTGGACCTACCACGAGGAGACCGTGATGAGCTTCGCGGGCCACTTCGAGACTGGGGAACCGCTGCCGAAGGAGCTCTTCGAGCGCCTCGTCGCAGCGAAGAACTACCGCTCTGGCTCGGGTGTCTTGCGTCAGCTCTACTTTGGAAACCTCGACATGGAGCTGCACCACCACTACGACCCGGCGGGCGATGAGAGCGTCACCGAGGTGAAAGACCGCGTGGTCGCCGTCTCTACCGTCGTCCAACCGATCCCCGAAGACCACTTCGAGTGCTCCTTCTCCCACATCTTCGCTGGCGGCTACTCAGCCGGGTACTACAGCTATAAGTGGGCCGAGGTCCTCTCAGCGGACGCCTTCAGCGCCTTCGAAGAGGCCGGCCTCAACGACGACGCGGCGATCGTGGAGATGGGACACAAGTTCCGCGACACCGTCCTCGCGCAAGGTGGCAGCCGCCACCCGATGGAGATCTTCCAAGAGTTCCGTGGGCGCGCGCCGTCCACCGACGCCCTCAAGCGTCACACGGACCTCGTCTAGCCAGCGCGCCTGCGCAGGAGATAGAGCCCGGTCTCTCCGGGCAGGATGACGTCCATGCCTCTGACGAGGAGGTAGCGGCCTGCGCCGATCTCGCCGCCGGGGTCTTTGCCGTTGTGGGCGTGGCGGCGCTTGCCTGTCACCACCTCCATCACTCCGACGGAGTCGAGATCAGCGACCCAGCAGGCCTCGAAGTCCAGAGTCTGAGTTGATGACGGCGGTCTCGTATGGGTCCTGGATCAGCTCTTTGGCCTGGAGACACAGGAGGAGGGCGGGGATCATGGTGTTCAGCGGATAGTGGCTGTCTGCGGTTTCAGCCCGGGGCTTCACGCCTTACCCTCTCTCTCAATGAGCGAATCCAGCAGAGACCTCCTAGTAAGCGGAGGCAAAATCGTCGAGGCGGACGGAGTCCGAGAAGAAGACGTCCTGTTGAGCGGCGGCCGCGTCGCGGCCAGAGGACCTGAGCTCGAAGCGCCCGAGGGGTGCGAGGTGCTAGACGCGAGCGGCAAGCTCGTGTTCCCAGGGCTCGTCGATCCCCAGGTTCACTTCCGTGAGCCGGGCTTCCCGCACAAGGAGGACATCGCCTCAGGCGCGCTCTCTGCGATCGCGGGTGGGGTGACCGCGTTCTGTGAGATGCCCAACACGACGCCTCCGACGACGGACCCCGCCGCGCTTGAAGATAAGCTCGCGCGGGCGCGCGGAAGGGCCGCGTCAGACCACGCCTTCTTCCTCGGCGCGACTGAGGAGAACGCCGATGAGCTCGGCGAGTGGGAGACCGCGCCTGGATGCGCCGGCGTCAAGGTGTTCATGGGCTCTTCGACGGGGACGCTCCTCGTCCCGGATGACCCGACCTTGGAGCGCGTCTTGCGCAGCGGCTCGAGACGAGTCGCGGTGCACTCCGAAGACGAGCCGATGCTGAAGGAGGCCTACGCGAACCTGGGGGAGGGGATCGGCGTCAAGGACCACCCGACGGTGCGCAGCGTGGAGTGCGCGGTGCGCTCGACGACCAGGCTCCTGAACCTCGTCGAGAAGACTGGTCGCAAGGTGCACCTCTTGCACGTCTCCACAGCGGAGGAGGTCGAGATCTTGCGCGAGCGCGACCTCGGGGAGCTCGTGACGGCAGAGGTCACGCCCAACCACCTCTTCCTCACGGCGCCCGAGTGCTATGAGGAGCACGGCTCCCACGCGCAGATGAACCCGCCCGTGCGCGACGAGCGCCACCGCGAGGTCATCCGCGGAGGGCTCGCGGACGGGACGATCACCTGCATCGGTTCGGACCACGCGCCGCACACGGCTGAGGAGAAGTCCAAGCCTTATCCGAACTGCCCCTCAGGGATCCCTGGGGTGCAGACGATCCTCCCGTTGCTCATGACTGCTGTGAGAGATGGTTGGCTCAGCCTTGAGGACGTGGCCCGCGTCGGCGCGAGCGCTGCTTGCGAGGCGTATGGGATCGAAGGAAAGGGCTCCTTGAGCGTCGGGAGCGACGCAGACCTCGTCCTCTTCGACACAGAAGAAGAGGGACCGCTCCAGGTGGAGTGGCTTCGAAGCCGCGTGGGCTGGAGCCCTTACGCGGGGATGGGGCTCGCTGGGTGGCCGGTCCTCACCGTGCTGGCAGGCCGCGTCGCCTACAAGGACCACGCGCTCGTGGGTGAGCCCGCTGGGCGGCCGCTGCGCTACCGCTCGAGCTGACTCTGGGCCTGGATAGACCGGATCCCCGTGAGGGGATCCGGAGCGGTGGTGAAGCGTCCTCTCCAGCTGGAGGGGCAGGGAGAGAACGCATCTCAAGCAGGTTGAATACTAGCAGCAAATGCAACTTCCTGGGAAAATAATACCCAGTAGGGGTTGAAGAGGCTCTATTTGCCGGGGGGGTAGAGCCGCAGCGCTCAGGCGGAGAGGACGCCTTGAACGACCTCGCCGTGCACGTCAGTCAAGCGACGCTCAAGACCGTTGTGGTAGTAGGTCAGGCGGGTGTGGTCCAACCCCATGAGGTGGAGGATCGTCGCGTGGAAGTCGTGGACGCTGACGGGGTCCTCATCCGCCTTCCACCCGAACTCGTCGGTCGTGCCGTAGCTGAAGGGAGCCTTGACGCCCGCGCCAGCGAGGATCGCGGTGAAGCCGTTCGGGTTGTGATCGCGGCCCGATGCGCCTGCCTGGAAGGTCGGCATTCGGCCAAACTCCGTGCACAGGACGACCAAGGTCTCCTCCAAGAGGCCTCGCTGCTTGAGGTCGCGGATCAACGCCGCCGCGGGCTGGTCCAAGATCGGACCGTGGACGTCGTAGTCCGTCTTGAGCTGCTTGTGACCATCCCAGTTGCCCTTCCCTTCACCCATCGCATACGCGCCGTTGAAGAGCTGGACGAAGCGGACGCCACGCTCGATGAGGCCCCGCGCGAGCAAGCAGTTGCGCGCGAAGCCAGCCTTGTTTGTGTTGGCGTCGTCCGTCCCATACATCTCTCGAGTCTGCTTGGACTCCGACGACAAGTCTGTGACCTCAGGGACAGAGAGCTGCATACGCGCCGCCATCTCGTAGCTGGAGATGCGCGCCGCCAGCTCAGTGTCTCCCTCATAGCGGCTCATGTGCTCTTCGTTGAGCCTCCTCAGATAAGCTCGCGTCGCGCGGTCCTCCTCTTCACTGACACCTGCGGGGCGGGCGAGGTTGTGAACAGGGTTGGCAGCGGTGAACGGGGTCCCTTGGAAGGCGGCCGGCAGGAAGCCTGGGCCCCAGTTGTTGATGGAGCTCTGCGGGACGCCGCGGGGGTCAGGGATCGCTACGAAGGCCGGGAGGTCTTCGCACACGCTGCCGAGCGCGTAGGTCGACCACGCGCCTATGCTTGGGAAGCCGTCTAGGATGAAGCCCGTCGACATGCAGTTCTCACCGGGGCCGTGGGTGGCGGTCTTCGTGTGGAGCGAGTGGATGTAGCAGAGGTCGTCAGAGAGCTCGCCCAAGTTTGGCAGGAGATCACTCGTCATCTTTCCGCACTCTCCTCGCGGGCGGAACGGATAGAGCGGCTGATGCAGGTTGCCGTTGGCGCCCTGGAAGGTGACCAGACCATCGCCGCCAGGGAGCGGGGTGTCGTGCAGCTTGATGAGCTCGGGCTTGTAGTCGAATGAGTCCATATGACTCAGCGCGCCGCTGCAGAAGATCACGACCACGTTTCGGGCGCGCGGCGCGAAGTGGGGGTGACGCGCAGCGTGCGGAGCCCTCGGGTCGATCTCGATCTGGTCGCTTTTCAAGAGCCCCTCTGCCTTCAGGAGATCGGCCATGGCCATGAGGCCGAGGCCGGTGCCCATGTGACCGAGGAGGTCGCGTCTTTTGAGGTCTCTCACGGGAGGAACACCAGCTCGTTGGAGTTCATGAGCGCGCGACAAAAAGCGACGAGGCTCTGCTCGGTGATGAAGGTTGACGCCGCGCGCGACTCTCTCTCACTGGGTGAGCGACCATAGGCGCGCAGGTAGGCGCGCTCGACGTGGTCTTCGCTTGCTCCCTCCAAGAGCGCAGCCATCCGACCGGCCTGATCCATTACGAAGGCGCCGTTGAAGAGGTTCAGCGCCTGGATCGCCGTCGTAGAGGACCCGCGCTTGGGACAGACTTGGCCTGCGTCGGGGAGGTCAAAGGAGCCGAACAGGGGCGCGCGCTCCATCCGCACTTTGTGCATGTAGACCATGCGCCTCCACTCGAGAGGTCCGATCGACTCCTTCGGTGTGTAGACCCGAACGTAGTTGTCGTTGGGCTTGAAGGTGCTGAAGCCGGGCCCTCCCATCTTGAGGTCGAGGCTTCCGCTGAGCTGGAGGATGCAGTCACGGATCACCTCGGCCTCGAGGCGCCTGGGGGGGAAGCGCCACAAGAGGCGCGCGTCCGCATCACGGGCGAGCCCCGCGGCGTCAGGGGTGCTCGCTTGGCGATAGGTGTTCGAAGAGAGGATCTTGCGATGGAGGGCTTTGACGGACCATCCATCCCGTATGAACTCGCTAGCGAGCCAGTCCAAGAGCTCGGGGTGGGAGGGGATGCCTCCGTTGGCTCCGAAGTCTCCCGGGGTGGAGACGATCCCTGCGCCGAAGTGGTGGTACCAGATCCGGTTGGCCATCACTCGTGCGGTCAGCGGGTTCGTGGGGTCTGTGATCCCGCGAGCCAGCGCGACGCGACGCTCCTTTTCAGGCGTGTCCTGCTCGAGGCTCAGCGTGCCGAGCGCAGAGAGCGTGTCTGGTGCGACGGCCTCGCGCTTCGCCATCGCGTCCCCCCGATAGAGGCGGTGGGTCGGACCGGGCTGCTCCAGCTTGCCTGCGTACACCATGGCGGATGGCAGCACCTGTAGCGCTCGCTGCCGCTCTTCGGCATCAGCGATGCGCGATGTGAGCTCACTAGGTCCCGAGGAGACGTTGACCTCTCCGCCCTCCGTCCCAAAGGGGAGGCGGTCTTGTGATCCCG
>PVBE011500460.1_pt1 | contig 16588 bp, 11 predicted proteins | sample 1631181 | NCBI WGS metagenome assembly PVBE01 (sample SAMN08397723, study PRJNA350692) | Marine metagenome, whole genome shotgun sequencing project. | isolation source: water | place: Pacific Ocean | collected 2012-04
CCAGGCGGTGTCCTCGTCGACGTCGCCATAGCAGTCGTTGTCCAGCCCGTCGGGCTCCTCGTCGGCGTCGGGGTGGATCTCGTCGTCGCCGTCGTGGCAGTCGCCGTCCAGCTCGTTGAAGCCGTCGCCGTCGTCGTCGTAGATCGACGTGCCCTCGTCGTCGATGCCGTCGCAGTCGTCGTCGACACCGTTGGGCAGCTCGACGGCCCCGGGGTGCACGTTCGGATCGTCGTCGTCGCAGTCCCCGCCGATGTCCGCGAAGCCGTCGCCGTCGTCGTCCAGGCCGGGCGTGCCGTCGTCGACAACGCCGTCGCAGTCGTCGTCCACGCCGTCGAGCTCCTCGGTGGCATCGGGGTTGGTATCCGGATCGCTGTCGTCGCAGTCGCCCTCCAGCTCGGTGAAGCCGTCGCCGTCGTCGTCGAAGGCCTCGGTGCCCTCGTCGGTGGTGCCGTCGCAGTCGTTGTCGATGCCGTCCGCGGTGCTGCCTTCGGGGGAGCCGGGGAAGACGTTGGTGGCCTCGTCGTCGCAGTCGCCGTCGACGTCGGCAAAGCCGTCGCCGTCGTCATCGGCGTCGGGGCTGCCCTCGTCGATCTCGCCGTCGCAGTCGTTGTCGAGGCCGTCGGCCACGTCCGCGGCGCCGGGGTAGATGCTGGCGTTGGTGTCGTCGCAGTCCCCCTCGCGGAGCGAGAAGCCGTCGCCGTCGTGGTCGAGGCCGTAGCCGACGACCAGGTCGATGGCGTGCTGGGCGTCGCGGCCGCCGTCGGTGACGGTGACGGTGACGGCCACCAGCTGCTCGACCTCGGGGGCGGTCCAGTCGGTGGCGGCTTCGGCGGGGGCGGTCAGCTCGCCGGCTTCCGCGGTCCACTCGTAGGTGGGGGTGCCGACGGCCCCCTCGACCGTGATCTCCATCGTGATCGTCTCACCGGGGAGCACCACTGTGTTGGTGAAGCTGACCTGCGTGATCAGCAGCGGCGGAGGCGGGACCTCGGTCGGACAACCCGACAAAGCGAGGGAGAGCGCGAGAGGCAGAGCGAGCAGCAGCGGGCGAATCATGGAAATCCCTGGAGCGAACACACGTGTCCATGGGGCCAGGCGGCCCGGAACATCGCATTGTACGTCGGCCGTTTCCGCTGACAAGGCACGCACGCGGGCTCCTCCAGACACTCCCGGTCGGGGTTGAGGACCCGTGGGCGGGCGAGTCGTTACACTCGCGCCGATCGTGGCTCCTCCTACTCCTGATCGACTGCACCATCCCCGGGCCCTCACGCGCGTGCGCGTGTGTATTCCTGCCCGACTGACCTCGGAGCGGCTCCCGGGCAAGCTCCTGGCCCCCTGGGGTGGGCACACGGTGCTCGAGGAAGTGGTGGACATCGGGGCTGCGGCGGGGTTCGGGGAGGTCGTCGTGGCGACCGACAGCGACCGGATCGCGGCGGTCGCGGCGGCGGCAGGCGCGATCGTCGCGAGGACTTCATCGAGGCCGCGGAACGGGACGGAGCGGATCGCCGAGGCGGCGGCCGACGGAGCGTTCGGGCACGCCGAGGCGGTGATCAACCTGCAGGGGGACGCGGTGGGGGCGACGCCAGCGTTGATTGGCGCGGTCGCGGCTGGATTGCTGCGGGCGGACCTCGCGACGGTGGCGGTGCGGTCGACCCGGCCCCACGCCGGCGGACGCACGACGGTCACGGCGGCGGGGGGCTTCGCGACCGACTTCGCGCGGCGGGAGCTCGATCCCGGGGACGCCGGGGGGGCGAGGCTGCTGCACGTCGGGATCTACGGGTATCGGATCGAAGCGCTGCGCGAGGCGGCGGCGCTGGCGATGACGGCCCGCGAGCAGGCGGAGTCGTTGGAGCAGCTGCGGTGGTTGGACCACGGGAGGCGGATCGCGTTGGCCGTGGTGGACGGGAGCGCCGGCCTCGCCCACGCCGTCGATCGGCCGGACGACCTCCGCTAACGCAGCCCCAACGCGTCGACGATCATCGTGCCGAGGGCGTCGATGGTCGACGGCGAGTTCCCCTCCACCCGGTTGTTCACCAGGATGTACGCCTCCGAATCGGTCTCGATGGCCCGCTTCGCCAGGCGCACGATGTCCCGCCGCATCTCCGGCTGGACCTGCTGCAGCCGGTCGTAGGGGGCGAAGCGGTCCACGGAGCGCTGGTAGCTGTACCCCCGCGGGGTCAGCAGGCGGGCGACGTAGAAACCCGGGCGGCTTCCCCCCCCCCCGGCCGCCGCTTTGCGCAACTGGTCCACCAGCGACGGCATCGTCCCCCAGTGGTTGACGACGTGGGTCACGCCGTGCTCGGCGAGCACCGCGAAGTAGCGGGTGTCCAGGACCTGGGGGGTGCGCAGCTCGATCGCGTACTGATGCCGCTTCGGGATCCCGCTGAGAAAGCCGTCCAGCCGGGTGACGAACTCCTCGAGGTCGGCGAACGTCCGGTAGACGTCCTGGAACTGGAACATGAACGGACCCGTGTGGGCGAGAAAGTCCTGCCGCTCGAACGGAGCGATGAATTCGTCCCGAAACATCACCGGATCGAGGAAGTGGGGGTTCTCCTTCCCGGCTAGATCGCCATAGCGCCGGGAGTTCCCGTACTTCGGGATCGTCACTCTGTCCCACACCTTGGCGAGCCACTTCATCCCCTTGGGGATCCGTTCGACGTAGCTGTCCAGCTGGGACGTCTTGGGCGGCGTATAGAACGTGTGATCCAGCCCGATCGCACGAAACCAGGGAAACTCGGCGTACTCCCGCAGACTCTCTGTCTCAAACGCCTTTTTGGACTTGTACTCGCGCTTGTAGGTCTGGCCCTTCCAGCCGTCGTACTTCCACGAGCTGCACCCGAAACGGATGTTGGGGGGCAGCAGTCGCGCGGCGTCCAGATCGAAACCCACCTCAGCCGTATACCCTTGGAGGACGTGCGCGCGTTCGGACGATCCATCCGCCCCGAGTGGCTGCTCGAGGAGGGCATGACCTTCCTCAACCACGGCTCGTTCGGGGCCACGCCCCGGCGCGTGCTCGCGGCCCAGGACCGGTGGCGGCTGGCGATGGAGCGGCAGCCGGTGCGGTTCTTCATCGACGAGCTCGGACCCGCGATACGGGAAGCCGCGCACGCGCTCGCGCGCACGATGGGTGCACGCGGAGAGGACCTCGCGTTCGTCGAGAACGCCACCGGCGGGTGCAACGCAGTCCTGCGATCGATCCGGTTCGAACCGGGGGACGAGATCGTCGGCACTGGCCACATCTACCCAGCCGTCGACGCCACCATCCAGTACGTGTGCGACTGCACCGGGGCGGTGCCGGTGATGGTCGAGGTTCCCTTCCCCGCATCCGACCCCGACGAGGTCACTCGGCGCTTCCTCGCCGCCCTCACGGATCGCACGCGGCTCGTGGTGCTCAGCCACATCACGTCCGCGACCGCGCTGGTGCTCCCGATCGAGCCGATCACCGCCGCCTGCCGGGAGCGCGGGATCGGCGTGCTGATCGACGGTGCGCACGCCCCCGGCATGGTGCCGCTGGACCTGCCCGCGCTCGGCGCCGACTGGTACACGGGCAACGCCCACAAGTGGCTGAACGCGGCCAAGGGGTGCGCCTTCCTGTGGACGAATCCGGACTCCCGGTTCGACCGCGTGAGCCTCCACCCCGCCGTGATCTCCCTCAGCTACCCCGCCGGCTTCCCCGATGAGTTCGACTGGGTCGGCACCCGGGATCCGTCGGCGTGGCTGTCCGTCACCGAAGCGCTGGCGTTCCTGGACGAGTGGGGGATGGAGCGCGTGCGCCGGCACAACCACGAGCTCGTGCTCGCCGGGGGAGCCCTCCTCGCCGACGGCTGGGGGGTCGAGCCCGCCGCGCCGCCGGCGATGACCGGATCCATCCTCGCGCTCCCCTGCCCCGTCGAGGTCGAACCGACCAAGGAGGCCTGCGACGCGCTGCGCCTGCGCTGGTGGCGGGAGCACCGCGTCGAGGCGATGGCGGTGGCCTTCGCGGGGCGCGCGTGGGTGCGCATCAGCGCCCAGATCTACAACGAGCTGGCCGACTACCAGCGGCTGCTGGAGATCACCCGATGACGGCCCCCGAGGGGCCCATCCGGTTGGGGCCGTTCACGCTCGAGGAGCGGGTCGGGCAAGGCGGCATGGGCGTGGTCTGGCGCGCCCTCCACGACGGCTCGGGACTCGCCGTCGCGATCAAGGTGATGACCGGGGAGAAGGCGAAGAACGACCGGTATCGCGCCTCCTTCCGGGACGAGGTGCGCGCCGTCGCCGGACTGGACCACCCGGGCGTGGTGGTCGTGCTCGACCTGGGGGAGATCGACGCCGAAGCGGAGGCCGCCTCCGACGGCGAGCTGGTCGCGGGCAGTCCTTGGATGGCCATGGAGTTGGCCATGCTCGGCACCCTCCACGAGATCGCTCGCCCGCTGCCGTGGAGCCGGCTGCGCCAGGTGCTGCTGGGCCTGCTGGGTGCGCTCGGCCACGCGCACAGCCGCGGGATCGTGCACCGGGATCTGAAGCCGCCGAACGTGCTGCTGGGGTGCGCCGGGGATCGCAGCGCCGACGGCCCCGACGGCGACGGAGCGTGGGACGGCACCGTTCGCCTGACCGACTTCGGGCTCGCCCACGCCGGCGAACAACGGTCGCCCGACAACACCGAGCTGATCACCGCCGGCACCCCGCACTACATGGCACCGGAGCAGTTCCGCGGGCATTGGCGCGACTACGGCCCCTGGACCGATCTGTACGCCCTCGGCTGCCTGGCGTGGGAGTTCTCCCTCGGCCGCCTCCCGTTCACCGGCGACAACATCGTCTCGCTCGCGTTCGCTCACACCATCGGCGAGCGGCCGACGTGGGACGAGGAGAAGGCCGAACGGCTCCCCCCCAGGCTGCGCGACTGGATCCGCCGGCTGATCGAACGGGAGCCCAGCGCGCGGTTCCAGCGCGCCGCCGACGCAGCCTGGGCGCTCACCCAGCTGGAGGTCCCCGAGGAGCTTTGGGACTCCGTCCCGCCGATGGGCACGGAGCACCACAGCTCGGTCGCGCCCCTGACCCCCGCGAGCGAGACCTTCTTCCTCACCGTCGGGCAGGTCAGCCCCACCGGCGGCGCCCCCTCCGACCTGGGCCCCCTGGGAGCGGTGGCCGGGTTCGGCGGCGCCACGGCCCGCATCGCGGTGGTGGACGACACCTTCGAGGACGAGCCCGCCACGGCCGAGCTGCCGCCGATCCCCGAGACCTGGCGGCGCCCGGGCGGGGATCGGCCGTCGATGCGGCTTCGCGGCGCCGGCCTGGGGCTGTTCGGGCTTCGCGCCGTGCCCCTGGTGGGCCGACGCCAGGCACGCGACACCTTCTGGGGAGCGCTTCGCGACGTCGGCTCCACCGGGTGGCCGCGCGCGCTCCTGCTCCACGGCCCGGCCGGCACCGGCAAGACGGCGCTGGTGCAGTGGCTCGCACGCCGCGCTCACGAAGTCGGCGCCGCCTCGGTCGTCCGCGCCGTCCACGCACCCATCCCGGGGCCCGACCACGGCCTCGAGGCCGCGATCGCCCGGCACCTGCAGACGGTCGGCCTCGATCGTGAGCTACTCCTCGAGCGGCTGGAACAGCTGCTCGTCGCGTCCGGCCTCGACGCGGAGGGGGAAGCCCGCGAGCTCGCCGCCGTCCTCGATCCCCAGGAGGGCGAGGGACCGGGCTGGGCGCAACGCCACCAGGTCATCCTCCGCACGCTCGGCTACCTCGCCGAGGACCGGCCGGTGGTGCTGCACCTGGAGGACGTGGCGTGGTCCGCGGACAGCCTCGCCGCCGTCGCCGAGTTGCTCCAGAGGCCGGGCCGCCGCCTCCCCGTGCTCGTGGTGATGACCGCCCGCGACGACGACATCGCAGCGGCCGGCAGCCGCGACGAGATCGACGCAGTGCTGCAGATCGAGCGCTCCGGCGAAGTGGAACTCGGGCCCCTCCCCGATGGGGATCGGCAAGCCCTCGTCACCGAACTGCTCGGCTTCCGCACCGGCCTCGCCGCCCGCATCGACGAACGCACCGGAGGCAGTCCGCTCTTCCTCGTGCAGCTCGTGGGGGGCTGGGTCGAACGCGGTCTGTTGGTCGCCGGGGAGCACGGCTTCGAGCTCGCCCCCGGCGCCGATGAAACGCTGCCGGATGACCTCCACACGGTCGCCGTGCAGCGGATCGAGGCCGCCCTCGACGGGCTCGACGCCAGCGCCGGGCTCGCCCTCGAGGCCGCTGCCGCGCTCGGCTCTGAGGTGGCCCTCGGGGAGTGGACCCAGGTCTGCCTCGACCAGGAACTGAGCGTCCCCCTGGGACCGTTGCTGGAGCGCTTGCTCACCACCCGCCTCGCCGATCGCACCGACCGCGGCTTCCGCTTCGCCACCGCCATCGTGCGCGAGGCGCTGGAGCGCCGGGCCGACGAAGCAGGCCGCCGGGCGGGGTTCCACCGCGCCTGCGCCGCGATGCTCGAGGAACTGGGAGCCACCGGCGGTGAACGTCGGGGGCTGCACCTGCTCGCTGCCGGCGCCGCCGAAGACGCCCTCGCGCCGTTGCTCGCAGGCGCGCGGCTGCGCCAGGGGCGGTCAGATCCACGGGGGGTGCTGGCGCTGCTGGAGCGACGTCGGCAGGCGCTGTCGTCGCTGAATCTGCCCGAAGCCGATCCCCGCGCGGGAGCCGGCCGCGCGCTGGCCGCGTGGGCTCATCGGGCGCTCGGCGATCTGGCCCGAGCCGACGCGATCGCCACCGACGCCGAGGAGGCCGGCCGCGCCCACGACTGGCCCGCGGTCGTCGCCGAGGCAGCGCTCATCCGGGCCCAGACGGCGCACGCGCGGGGCGACTTCGAGGCGAGCCGCCGGGACCACCAACGGGCCCGCCTGCTGTGCCGCGACGCGGGGCTGGAGCGGGAAGCGACCCAGGCGATCCAGGGGCTCGCCGACGTCTCCCTGCGCAGCGGGCGGATCGAAGAAGCCGAGGAGCTCTTCGCCCGGGCCGGCTCGCTGTTCGCCCGCCTCGGCCGGTCCGTCGAGCACGCCGACTGCGTGCGCGCCCGGGCCCTCTGCGCCAGCCGCCAGGGACGGGCCGACGAGGCCCTGGACCTGCTCCGAGAAGCGCTCGCGGCGTACGAAGCGGCGGGCAACCGACGGGGCATGGCCGACACCCTCAACTCGCTGGCCGAACGGGCCCGCGCGGCCGGGCGCGTGTCCGACGCCGAAGATGGCTACCGCCGCGCCCTCGCCCTGCACGAAGCGGCCGGTGTCGGCGGGGAGATGCCGAGGATCAACCTCGCCCTGCTGCTCCTCAGCGTGGATCGCATGGCCGACGCCGCCCGGGTGCTGGATCCGGCCATCACACGCCTGCGGGACGCGGGGCGCCAGGGACTGCTCGGCTGCGCGCTCGCCGCGGCGCTCCCCTGCCGGGCCGCCGAGCGACGGTGGGAGGCGTTTGCTCGCACCCTCACGGAGGCCCGCACGCTGCTGCGCGCCGGGGGGATCTCCGAGGCGGACGTGGCCGAGGTCGTGGAGCAGGGGGGCCGGCTCGCGTTGATGGAGGAGCGAGCGGCGGAGGCGATCGAGGCGTGGGCCCTCGCCGAAGAGCAGTGGCGAGGCGCGGGCCGGAGCGACGAAGCGCGGCGGCTGGCCGCGGAGTTGGCGACGGTCCCTCGCTGAAGTTGTCGATCTTCACATCAGCACAGCGTCTCAAGATCTCGGTCACAACCCCTCGCTAGGCTGCCTGTGTGACGGCCTCCGCCTCCACCGACCGATTCGTCGGCAGCGTGCTCCTCCCGCTCCTGACCGAGATCGACTTCACGCGGCTCGAAGAGGGCCACGTGGCGCAGCTCCGCAAGCTCTGCGTCGAGCGCCTGGAGCTCAGCGCACCCGAGGGCGGCACGCTCCGCACCCTCGGCGGACGACGCGAGTTGGCGCGCCTGGGCGGCGATCTCGGCACCGTCCTGGTGAGCTGCCGGGCCTTCTTCGCCCTGCTCCAGGCCGACGACGTCGGCGAGGTCCTCGTCAACGGCCCCCACCGCGTGCAGATCGAACGGGGCGGACGCCGCTTCGACGTCGACGCCGCGTTCCCCGCCACTGAGGTGCTGCTCCAGCTCGTGCGGTGGCTCACGGCCGGGATCGGACGGCCCGCCACGGCCGCCAACCCGACCTCGGACGGGCGCCTCCCCGACGGCTCCCGCATCAGCGTCGTGCTCCCGCCGGTGGCGGTGGACGGGCCCGTGCTTTCGATCCGCCGAAGCCGGCACCTGGGCTACGAGTTGGAAGGGCTCGCGGGCACCGAGATGTTCCCGCCCCCCGTGGTCGGGCTGCTGCGGGCCGCGGTCATCGCCCGCCTCAACATCCTCGTCTCCGGCTCGGCCGGATCGGGCCGGACCACCCTGCTGGGCGCGTTGGCCCGCTGCGGCAACCCCGCCGAGCGGCTCGCCACGATCGAGGAGATCGCAGAGCTCCAGCTCGCCCGTCCGCACGTCATGCGACTCGAGACGGGCCCCGGCGCGCCGGCCCAGGAGCTGCTGCGGCAGGCGATCCGGATGCGCCCCGACCGCCTGATCGTCGGCGAGCTCGCAGGCCCCGAAGCGAGCGAGTTCTTGCAGGCGATGTCGTCGGGGTTTGGTGGGTCGCTCGCCGCCATCCGGGCGGCGTCACCACGCGACGCGGTCGAGCGGCTGGAGACCTTCGTGGCGACCAGCGACCCCGGGGTGGGCGAACGCTCGATCCGGCGTCAGATCGGACGGACCATCGACCTCGTGGTCCACCTGGAGCGGCTGGCCGACGGCCGGCGGGTGCTGTCCTCGCTGTGCGAGCCGACCTCCGGCGATCCGGTGAAGCTGCAGGAGATCATCCGCTTCGTTCCCCACAGCGAGGGACCCACCGGACGCAACTGCGGGACCTTCGCCGCCACCGGGACCAAGCCAGCGATGCTCAAGCGGCTCGAGCGAAGGGGTCTGCACCTTCCACCTGAATTGTGGAAGCTCCAGCACGCAGTGGCCTGATCGTCCCGATCGGATCGGACCAAGTGGGCTCCAACTTTGCCCCCGCCCCTGCGCGTGAGGATAATGGCGCCATGTCTGGTTCCGAGAGTGACTTCGCCGCTGAAGAAGCGGCCTCCGCAAGCGACCCCACCGACGCCCCCGAGGCGCCTGAGGTTCCCCCTGCTGACGAGGAGGAGGAAGCTCCCCCGGTCAACGGCGAGGAGGACGAAGGCGGCGACGAAGGCGGCGACGACGAAGGCGGTGACGAAGCCTCCGACGAAGAAGCCGACGACGAAGAAGACGACGGCGACGACGAGGAGGCCTCCGAGGATGAGGAGGCCGCCCCCGAAGAGGACGCCGACGACGAAGAAGCCGACGACGAAGAAGACGGCGAGGACGCCGACGACGACGACGCTGACGACGCGGCGGCCGACGAAGGCGACGACGACGATGGCGATGACGACGACGACGGCGGCGACGATGCCGCGGCCGACGACGACGACGACGACGACGCGGCCGACGAGGGTCCCAGCACGGATCCCGGCGCAGCCGCCCCCGCTCCCCCGCCGGCCAAGCCCGCTGCCGAGGTGAAGGCTCACCCCTTCGCCCGCGCCGAGGACGACGCCGCCGACCCGATGTCGTTCCTGCCCGCGGCCCTCACGGTCCTGTTGATCGTGTTCGTCTGCTGGAACTTCTGCGTTCCGCCCAACGACCCGCCGCCGCCGGCTGCCAGCTCCGACGCTCCCGCGGCGGACCATGCGCCCGCCGCCGACGCCGCCGCGGATGCTCCCGCCGCCGAGGGTGATGCCCCCGCCGCCGAGGGCGACGCTGCCGCTGCCGAAGGTGACGCCGCCGCCGAAGGTGACGCTGCCGCCGCCGAGGGTGACGCTGCCGCCGCCGAGGGTGACGCCGCCGCCGCCGAGGGTGACGCCGCCGCCGAGGGAGGCCCCGCGGGCACGCCCGAAGCCTCCCCTGACCGCGACATCCCGGACTACTCCGGCCCCGCCCTCGCGCCTGCTCCCGCCGGCACCGACGCCGAGGCCGAGGAGGCCGCCCGCAAGTCCGCCGAGCACTACGCCGGAGGCCGGCTCCCGCAGGCCATCACGGAGGCCGACGCGGCGCTGCAGCGAGCCCCCGGAACGGCCCGCTACGAGGCCCTGCGCGCGCGCATCCTCCATGCCCAGGGCAACGACGCGGACGCGCTAACGCAGATCAACGCGGCGATCACGCATGCGCCCAGCGATGCCGACCTGTACCGCCAGCGCGCGACGATCCACGTCGCCCTGAACGACCAGGGGGCTGCCGATCTGGACATGCGCGCAGCCGAGCGCATCACCGCCGGGCCGCTCCCCACCGAGCCTCCCTGATCCGCCCGCGGTGAGCTTCGAAGTCGTCCAGATCCCGGTCTGGCAGGACAACTACGCGTACCTGCTGTGCGCCGATGACGGCACCGCCGCGCTGGTGGACAGTCCGGAGGCGCCTCCGATTCAGGCCGAGCTGGACCGACGCGGGCTCCGCCTCACCCACATCTTCCAGACCCACCACCACTTCGACCACGTGGGCGCCAACGCCGCGCTGGTGGAGTCGGTTCCCGAACTCAAGGTCTGGGGCGGCGCGTACGACTCCGAGCACGAGCGGATCCCGGGGCAGACCCGGGTGCTCCGCGACGGTGAGCGGGCCACCTGGGCGGGCGAGACCGCGGTCATCCACGAGGTTCCGGGACACACCCTGGGCCACATCGCATGGCGGTGGTCCAACGGCGCCGCGTTCGTCGGCGACACCCTCTTCGTGGCCGGCTGCGGCCGGTTCTTCGAAGGCACGCCCGCGCAGATGGACGTCTCCCTCAACGAGGTCATCGCGGGCTGGCCACCCGACACGAAGCTGTACTGCGCCCACGAGTACACGCAGTCCAACCTCCGGTTCGCCCTCCACGTCGACCCGGACAACGCCGACCTTCAGGCGCTGTCCCAGGAGGTCGACGCGCTCCGCGCCGAGGGGCAGCCGACGGTGCCGTCGACCCTGGCGCGTGAACTGTCCTGCAACCCATTCCTGCGATGTGATACACCCGCCATCCGTGCGGCCACGGCCTCCCCCAAGGGGGCACCGCGCCACGATGTCTTGGGGCGGCTTCGCGCGATGAAGGACGGATTCCGAGGGTGACGAGCAAGCGACTCCTGCCGATCCTGCTGCTCGCCGTCGTCGCGACGGGCTGCTCGACCGCGCACCACGCCCGTCCCCTGGGCAAAGGCAACCAGGCGATCCACGCCTCGATCGGCGGCCCCATCGCCGGCATCGGCAGCGACCGCACCCCCATCCCGCTGACGACGCTGACCTACAAGGTGGGGGTGACCGACCGCACCGACGTGTTCGTCGGCTGGCACGTGCTGGAGACCTTCGTCAACGGCGGCAACGCCTACTTCGACATCGGCGCGAGCTACTACCTGCTCGACCAGAAGAAGGCTCGACCGGGGCTCAGCGCGGCGTTCACCGTGTCCCCGCTGATCAACAAGAAGTCCGGCTGGGCGTCGTTCGACCTGCAGATCACCGCGTCGTGGACCTTCGATCCGCTGGAGCGCACGCTCCTGTACGTCGGCTTCCACAACTACTTCGTGCCGGTCCGCCGCACCATCGATGACCGACCGACCCCCGTCTACACCTTCTCCCCCTACCTGGGAGGCCAGGTTCGGGTCGGCAAGAAGCGGCGCCTCGGCCTCGCCCTCGAGGTGAAGTGGCACCGCCCCTACGCCTCCACCAAGGACGCCGTGGTCGGCTACGTCGGCCCGGGGAACCTGGGCGCGCTCGGCTTCCTCACGGGCATCACCGTGTTCATTGGCAAGGACACCAAGCCGAAGCTCAAGGAGGTTGAGGAATGAGGCGCCTCCTCCTCGTCGCTGTGACCCTCGCGCTGCTGCTCGGCGGCTGCATCGACGTGCTCGACAGCTCCTGGTTCAACCCCCGCGACCCGTCGACGGGCGACTACCTCGCCGAGCTGGACCTGTACGACTGGCGGGAGATTCCCGACGCCAACATCGAGCTCGTCGAGCTCACCAGCACCAAGGTCGACGGCGAGGACGAGGCCCCGACCATCTACGGCATGTGGGCCCATCAGTGCCTCGAGGGGCAGTGCGTCACGGTCGACCGCCCGGAGTTCTCGGCGGTCAATCAAGACAAGACGATCCTGTACCTCCACGGCAACGACAGCCACATCCCCGGCTACTGGGACCGGATCGAGATGCTCTGGTTCATGGGCTACCGCGTCTTCGCCATCGACTACCGGGACTACGGCCTGTCCACCGGCGTCGCGTCGGAGGCGGGGGTCTTCGCCGACGCCCGGACCGGGCTGCAGCACGTGCTCGATCGCATCTCCGACGAGACCGGGGTCGAAGACCCCAACCCGCTCTTCATCGACCTCGCCTACTACGGCTGGTCGCTGGGCTCCACCGCCGCCATCGACCTCGCCGTCGAGCATCCGCCCAAGGCGCTGATCACCGAAGGCGCGCTCGCGTCGGCGCAAGCGTTCGTCGACGACGCCGCCGGGTTGGGGATCAGCAGCACGGTGATGGTGGACGCGGAGTTCGACAACCTCGGCAAGATCCCCTCGGTCATCTCGCCGAAGCTGTTCACCCACGGCCTCGACGACGACTTCGTCCGGTGGGAGTTCAGCAAGGCGCTCTTCGACGTCGCCGAGGAGCCCAAGCAGCTCTACACCGTCGCCCTGTCGGTGCACGGCGACGTGCCCTGCCCGGCGCGCGACCCGGGCCCCGACATCCGCTTCCGCAACGGCCCCGACGACGTCGCCGAGTGGATGGACGTCGAGGGTGCCACCTCCGATCCGACGGCCCCCCCGGAGGACCGCCGCGACCCCTGCCGCGCCGAGGAACTCTGGCTGGAGACAGTCAGCGAGTTCCTCGACGAGCACATGCCTTAGGATGGGAACGGCATGAGCAGCGAAGGTGGCCCCGATCTCTGGATGAAGAGCCTCAGCCGCGTCCTGTCGTGGGTCGGCCAGGAGCTGCCCGACGACGAGGCGCCGGAGCTGGAGGACGAGGTCCGCGTCGAGGTCGACGACATGCCCCCCGCCGTCGCCGCCGCGATCGCCGCCCCCCCACCGATCGCCGAGCTGACGCCCACGCCGGGGCCGACTCCGATCCTGGTCAAGGACCCCGAGGCGGGCCGGCTCCGCGAAGATCTCGCGCGCACCCGCGAGGAGCTCGGCGGCGCCCAGGCGGATGCCGAACGGCTCGCCAAGTCGCTGACGGAGGCGCGCGAGGAGCTCGGCCGCGCCCGCGCCGACCTCGAGGGCACCCGCGAGGAGCTGGGCGGCACCCGAGGCGAGGCCGAACGCAGCGCCAAGAAGCTGGCCGAGGCGCGCGAGCAGCTCGGTTTCGCCCGGTCCGAGCTGGAGGGCACCCGCGAGGACGTGGACGGCACCCGAGGCGAGGCCGAACGCAACGCCAAGAAGCTGGCCGAGGCGCGCGAAGAGCTGACCTGGGCGCGCTCCGAGCTGAAGACGGCCCGCGACGAAGTCGACCAGCAGCGCGAACGGCTCGAGGAAGCCCGCCGCGAGGCCGAGAGCGCCCGCACCCGCCTGGGGTCCACCGCCGGAGGCGCCGAGGAAGCGCGCGCCGAAGCGGAGCGGGCCCGCGACGAAGCCGCCCGCGCAGCCGAGGAGCTGGCCCAGGTCAAGCGACGCCTGCAAGCGGCCGAAGCCCGCGTCAGCGGCGACCAGGACGGACTCGCCAAGGACCTCGAAGAGGCGCTGACGGCCCGCGAAGAGGCGGACCTCAGGGCCCTCGAGGCGGCGCAAATGGCGCGCGACTCGGCCCTGGAGATGCGACGCGCGCAGGTCGAACTGGAGGGGCTCCGGCAGGCCGCGACCCGCCACGAAGAGCGCGCCGAGACCGCCGAGGATCAGGCCAACCGAGCGCGCGACCGCGCCCGCCATGCCGAGGGCCAGGCGCAGGCCGCCGAGGAGTCGACCCGGCTCGCCGAGGAGCGCGCCCGCCGCGCCGAAGAGCGCGCCCGGGAGGCCGACCGTCGCGCCCGGGAAGCCGAAGCCGCGGCCGCCGAAGCGGAGGACCTCAAGACCGAGTCGGCCGCCCGCGTGCGCGAACTCGAAGCGAAGCTCCGCGAGCTCGCCCACAGCGCCACCGACACCGAGGTCCGGGCCCAGGAGCTGGAGCAGGCCCTCGCCCGGAAGGACATGCTGTTCGCCGAGCAGCGCGACCTCAAGGGCACGGTCGAGGAAGACGCGGACCAGCAGATCAAGGACCTGTCGGACCGCCTCAAGCGCGAGCGGATCGTCAGCATGGACCTGCGGCGGGAGATCGAAGGACTCGAGACCCGCATCGAGGAAGCGCGCGCCGAAGCCGCGGGCAACGCCCACATCGCCGCCGAGCGCCTCGCCGAGGTCGAAGCCGCCCAGACCTCCACCGCCCGCGCCGAAGCCGCCGCCGAAGCGGCCCGCACCGACGCCACCACCGCCCACACGACCGCCACGACCGCCCGCGAGGAGGCCGATGCGGCCGAGCGCCGATCCATCGAGGTGGCGGCCAAGCTCGAGACCGCGATCGCCGAAGCCGCCGAAGCCGCCGAGCAGACCCGGGCGGCGGAGGCTTCGACCAAGGAAGCTCAGGCCGCGGCCGTGGAGACCCAGCACGCGCACGACGCCCTCGAACGGGAGCTCGCCGAAGCCCGACGCTCCGTCACCGAGGCTGAGGCCGCCGCCGAGGAGGCCCGCGCCGCGACCGCGCTGGTGCAGCAGGACGCCGCCGAGTTCCAGGAAGAGGCGGCGAAGATCCAGCGGATCCTCGACGTGGCGGGCAAGGAGCTGGACGAGTTCAAGCGGCTGGCCGCCGAACAGGCCGATCGCGCCGACGCCGCCGAGGGGCTGAGCCTGCAGCTGGAAGCCCGCGCGACCCAGGCCGAGTCGGATCTCAAGGACGCCCATGCCGCCACCGCCGCCGCCGCCGGGGTTGCCGGCGAGGAGGCCCTCGCCGAGCTGGAGACCGCCCGCGCCGCCGCCGAGCAGGCGCGCCAGGACGCCGACGACACGATGCGCAATGCCGCCGGGCAGCTCCGCCAGTTCAAGGAGCGGGTCTCCCTGCTGGAGAACGAACGCGACACGGCGGTCGCGATGGCCACCTCCCCGGGCCGCGCCGCCCCTGAACAGCGCGGCATCCGCGACCGGCTGGAGACGATGGAGCAGCGCATCGCGGAGCTCACCGGTGAGCTCAACGCCAAGGACCGCGACCTGCAGATGGCGCAGAGCGAATACCGCGAAGCAGAGCACCGCATCGGCGCCCTGCAGGAGTCCCTCGCCACGCGCGAGCGGCAGCTCAAGGGGCTGGAGCGAAACCTCACCCGGCTCGCTCAGGAGCGCGCCTCCGGTGACATGTCCGCCGCCGTCGACCCGCCCGCGGCCGCCGCCAGCAGCCCGGACACGGGCGTGGGGCTGGGTGCCCGACGTCGCCCCGGTCTGAGCATGGGCGGCGCACCCAACCAGGCGCTCACCAGCACCGGCACAGCCCGGCGGATCGAGAAGCCGCCGACCCCGGCGGTGCCGAAGGTTCCCGCCAGTCCGCCGCCCGCCTCCGCCGCGGAACCCCCGGCCGTCGGTCTCGGCGCTCGCAGAGGCACGCCCGCAGCGGCCACCACCCCGGCGGCGACCGGCTCCTTCTCGGGCTACGAGATGCTCAGCGCGCGCAAGGACCACGGCAAGAAGGAAGAGAAGCGCGGCCTGTTCCGCCGCAAGCGCAAGTAGCCGCTACTTCAGCGTGATGCCCTTGCCGTACTGCTTCTTGCTCCGGCGGTAGTGCCGCATGAACGTCGGCATCTCTTCGCCCAGACGCTCGATCCGCTTCCGGTTCGTCGGATGCGTGGAGAAGATCGCCACCGGCTGATCGCCGTACATCGTCGACATGCGCTCCCACACGGCGACCGATTCGCGCGGATCGTAGCCCGCCTTGGCCATGAAGATCCCACCCAGGTAGTCCGACTCCAGTTCGTTGGCGCGGCTGAACGGCAGCACCACCCCGAGGGACGCACCGAGGCCCAGCATCGCCATGATCCCGTCGTGGTGCTCGCTGTTGGAGAGGCTGACGTCGGCGACCGCGAGGCCGAGGCTGAGCAGCATCTGGCCGGAGATCCGTTCGGCCCCGTGGCGCGCCACCGCGTGCCCTGCCTCGTGGCCCAGGACCGCCGCGAGGCCGGCTTCGGTGCCCATCGCGGGGAGGATGCCCTGGTAGACGGCGACCTTGCCCCCGGGCAGGCAGAAGGCGTTGACGCTGTCGCTCTTGATGAGCTGGAACTCCCAGTCCAGTTTCCGCCACGCTGCGGGCGTGTGCTGGGAGATGCGCCGGCCCACCACGCGGACCGCCTTGGCCTCGCGGCCCTCCGGAATGATCTTCTCCTCGGCGAGGATCTCCTTGTACGCCGCGGCCCCCAGTTCGACCTCGGAGGGGAAGTCCAGAAGCACGACGCTGCGGCGACCGGTGTACGGCACGCGGCTGCACGCGCCGATGATGAGGGCCAGGAGGAGGACCGACGCGGCGGCGCCGATCAAGCTGCGGGAGGGGAGAGAGATCGCCTTCATGAGTGTCGCAGTATAGTTTCCCGGTTCCGTTCATGGCC